>Ga0075122_10000181_pt1 | contig 51344 bp, 69 predicted proteins | sample AntAceMetag02UKB_FD_69790 | JGI IMG/M metagenome (GOLD analysis project Ga0075122, IMG submission 69790) | Saline lake microbial communities from Ace Lake, Antarctica - Antarctic Ace Lake Metagenome 02UKB | ecosystem: Environmental > Aquatic > Non-marine Saline and Alkaline > Saline | place... | reverse complement strand
TCTACGGCTTCCTTGGTCTCTTCGGCTTCCTTAGTCTCTTCAGCCTTGTAAAGAGATTCAGTCTCAGCGAAACGCTGAAGCGATGACTGAAGTGTTTCCGATCCCAACTTCATGAAGTCACGGGCTTGAGCTTCGATAACTTCCTCTGCTACCTTATCACCAAGAAGCAACACGGCAAGCTTTACAGCTTGCCCGGCAGCAGTCCTGACGCTGGCGTAGCTGGGAACACCAAAGCCGATTTCGTCTCTCTTCTCGTCTTGCCATTCGGTACGCATGTCGGGAAGTTCATGGTTGACCGTCTGTTCGAAGGTGTCGTACTTGTCATCCTTCTCAAACTTACGATCCGGCTGGTTGACAGTGCCGGGATAGTCAACGAACTCCGCTGCATCTCTCGTACGCTGTGTGAGCCTTACTCGCTTAGACATCTACTCACTCCTTTCTTCGGACTCATGACGCTTGCGTTCGACCGAAACAGCATCGGCGATACGATCTACCCTGTAAGCAAACTTCTTCCTGCCTTGCTCTTCAAGATAGTTGGCGACACGATCCAAACGTTCCTCTGCTTCGGACAATCTCGCGGTATAGCCCGTGGGAGCAACAGAAAGCGTAGACGGTTCGGTTACGACACCGGAACCAGCAGCCTTCTCAACTTCCTTCAGACTTTCTTGCGTGATCTGATCTTCGATACCGGCAAGAATCTTCTCAACAGAATCTTCTGACGAGTACATCGCCATTTCGTCAAGAGGTTCTTCATCTGGCACAAGACCATTATCAAACGCATCTTCGTCACACTCGACACATTCGTCAAGCGTGTCCATCATTGGTTCTTCGTCAAGCATTTCCATCTCGTCCATCTCTGACACAGTATCACAACCGAGTTCTTCTTCGAGTTCAGCCAACTGAGCGTTGATGTTCTGATCCTCGTCGTTCTCGGTTGCTTCGAGGCGCCTTTCGAGGGACGCGATCTCTTTTCTCAAAGCCACAAGATCGCTCATACCTTTTCCTTTCATGCTGTTTTCGGGCGATAGTTCATCAATGGGATGTATGTGCCCGACTGGCACAATTGGCTTCATCCTATAGATGAATATCAGATAATTATGACACCACGGGTTTATTTGCTTATTTGTTTCAATTCACGTGCTCCTATGAACACGCTCCATGTGCAACTCTGTCGATCAAGTCGAGGCGACGACGCCTCATGATCTCATCTCTAGCTACACGCAGGACCATCATTCCTTCTGTATCAGCGACCCTTAGTTTGAAGATGTCATCTACAACAGCCTGTAGTTGCCGGTCTGGCAACTTAGCGATCAAAGATGACTGTTTCGATAGGTCACTTACGAAGTGATTCAGCACGGCTCCCTTGAAGGCAGGCTTTTCGACCCACGACGCCTCGATAAACTTCACCGAGTCTGGATCACCAACCCGCTTGCCAGATACCTGATCTATGTAACTTCTGCCACATAGTTCTGATATAACACGGCTTACGCCATTCTCATCCATGAAGTAGTCAAGCAACTGGTTGTCGATGCAGTTGCAGTTCTTCACGGAATCGTTGATCTCCTTGCCGCACTTTGAGCAGGTAATCCAGTTGGCTACGCAATTATGAACCGCTACGTTGTTCACAACATAGCTTTCATCTTCTTCGACTGAGAAGTTGTAGACCCTACCTGAGAACGAGATGTGAGTTACCTTTTTGACTGGACACAAGTAGTAACCATCATAGAAGAAACACAGTTGGTTACTCACATCTGGACTGACACCAAACGACTTGTTCTTCTTACAATCAACCTTCCAAGAACTACCAGCCGATAATGTGATTGTCAATTGGTCATAGGGTTCTATTCCTTTCTTAAATCCAGATGGCAATCTAGTCTGTCTGTGTGGAAAATTCTCTACGCCCATTCTTAGAAGCAACACATGAACTTGGTTCCACAGTACCTCAGATGACGTAGAAAAGGACAACTGCTTCAACTTCTCGTAGTAACACCCATCAGTGTCAAACAAACCAGACACCACGATTGCTTGTTTTTCAACTGGAAGGTGCAACACGGACTCTGAAAACCGTTTTGTCCATGCGCCATGTCCACCGTGTTCAACGAATAGTTTTGCCAAATGGGAGTCCCACACCTTGATATAGAACCCACTGCGTTCGGGAACTTCTCGTGTTGATACCTTCACACTACTGTCACAGATAGATTCAATCAACCGCAACGTTTCATTGTGAAGATTAGTCTCCCCCATCCCATAACAAAATTCTATGGCTACTGGATTTATCCGTTCCTTGTTCTTCCAAGTCCACAATGGATAGCCATCACCCATGTACAGTCCGAACAACCGACATATATCGGGCGTAAACTTGTCGTCATCTTCCACCACAGATGGAATCGGCTTTGCAAGATAATCACCTTTTCTAACGTCCGAAATCGGCACAAACTTCATGTCATACCGGTAATCGTCCTTAGAACGACCACAAGGTTTTTCCCCACCGGCACACTTCCATGGCAACGATGCGCTGTGAAAACACTGAGATTGATGTTCGTCTATCTTGCAGGGACGACTACTGTAAACACACCGAGTTGACTCCTTTGTGGCAATCAACACTGGATGTTCACCGGTCAATCTCAGGGGCTCACCTGAAACATACTCAACAGAATACAGTGGAACACTTGGCACATCTTTGTTCCACAACCCTGTGACTCGCCTCTGTGTTCCCGTGTGGGTGGAAACAAGATCACCCATGCCAACATCTTCTATGGGTTTCCACGATAAGTCACCCATCTGAATCCTTGTTCCTTGGATTCCACAGCCCATGCTCAATGTCGAGAGCTGACCCGACTCGATCTTACCAACGAGATCGGAGTGCATCCTGTCAGTTGCAACAAGTATATCACACCACAGGATTTCAGCCTTGCTATTGCCATCCTTGCCAACATAGGTCACCGGACGCAAGATGGCATCCAAAATACAACCCTTGGATAATGCGGGAATCTGTACGTGCTCGAAATAATTCTGAGCACCTATGAAAGTCTTGAACGTTGACAGCAAAACAGGAGTCGTCCATGCGTTACCGTTAGCGTTCACAAGTTCGTCACAAGGAGGTTCGATGTAGTATCCGTTCTCAGTCGTCGCAACGCTACACACGATTGAAACATGGGTCAGGAGGTGTTCTTCGATGTTGAACTTGTCCCAGTCCACATTGACGTTACGAGTAGACGCCATACGACGATTGCCCGTCGCCATCCTTGTCCACTCCCTTTGTGGGTTGTGGAGAATGGTGGCGACGGGCAAGTTAAGTGACACAACCTTACTCGTTCGTTCAGCTTTGATCATGCATGCGTCGGAGTCACAGCGTCTCACGACTACTCCTCTTCATCCTCGTTCACAGCGGCAAGAACCTTAGCGAAGTCGTTAGTTGACATACCTTGAACGCGCTGCTTGGCTGCCGCGAAGGCATCCGGATTGGCATAGTTGCTTGGGTCCATGTTAGAAACGAAGTCTCGTTTGAGTTGAGCGGCGTTACGAACAAACCACTTGCCAACGTCTTTGTCGGGAACCCTCTGACCAAGAGTTCCCTTGAATCCAGCAAGCTCACCCATCTCGTCCGAATCGGCGGACAATTCGTTTGCACTCATCACGGATTGAACACGAGCGATAGACTTCTTATCGACTTTCTTCTTGGCGTGAGGGCTCTTTGGTTTTGGACCCTTGCCATCTGTCTGAGGAGTCTTCTCGGTCTTCTCGGTCTTCTCGGCGCCGTCTTCTTTTGGTTGCGGCTTATCCCCTTTGTTCTTGACAGTATGCTTAGATTTGTCAGAACCAGGATGATCCTTAAGGTACTTCTGAAGCTGATCTTTGGTATCAAAGTCCATACCGACAAGCAGCTTTGCAGATGCAATCAACTCTCGTACAACGTCCATGATGGTCTCCTACTTCGCTAGTGGGTTTCTTCTTTCATCAGTGGAATCAAACAAGGCGTCACAGGCATGTTTCTCATCGTCTGCCTGCAACGCTATTTTCATCAGGTCTCGTCCGATGAGGTTGATCAACCTACCGACCTGCTTGTTCGTATATCCGCCAACAGAACCGATTTCATCAAACGTAGGCGCAAGCCAGTCCCTCGCGTTACGCATGATTACTAAGAACGCCTTCCCTGCTTCCATCTCGGATTCTGTTGGCGGGTTGAGTCTAAACGATCTGCCAATAGACTGTATCTCATTGGCATACTGCCAGTTATCGACTCCGTTCAATTCTCTTCATCCATCATCACACGAAAACGTGCTTCGTCCTCGGCGTCAGTTAGTTTATTGAAGAACTTCCTGAAAAGTCTTTTCAGTCCACTCATCGACTCTATGATCTCGTCATCGAGTATGTTAAGACACACATCGTCAATTTCCGGCGCGCCTTCACCAAACACGGCAACTTCCAAGACAACATCGGAATCATCCAGTTCGACCCATACGGTATAGTCACCAGACCCTATGTCAAAATGGACACCCGCTCCACCAACGCCGGATTGACTATAGATACGTGATATCTCGAAAGGACTAGCATATCTTTTGAGCGTCGTCTCGATGTATTCAAGCACTTCGTCAACAGTGATTACACTCATGGCAGCAATACGATCAGCTATTCCTCGCTCATCCATCACGTATCCAATCGTGTAAAAACTACTGTGCTGTTACGTCAGACGTGATCATGTTGCTCTTGTCACCGTACTTACGATTGCTTGTAGCGGTAAAGAGAGTATCACAATAGCCTTGTTCGGTTGCATCTTGGAGCTGAATCTTGTTCATGTTACGACCGATCTCTTCGATCATACGACCTTCGTAGTCGTCACCATTCACGTTACTACCGGGCTGGATGAGCATGTAGTACTTATCAGACAACCAAGTACGGTATGCAAGCATGCTCGTAATGAAACTCAGTGCGGCTGTCAGTTCTACGCCGGAAGCAGGATTCAAGCGAAGGGAACGCCCTACGGCAGTCACAAACCTCGCGTATTCCCAATTATCAGTACCAGTCATTGCTTTCTCCTATGCTGTGTCCCATCAGATACGAAATGGGGGTCCGAAGACCCCCATTTCACTTCGTTAGGAACCGATGTTGTTGCCGTTCGGGTTGTAGGCGGACTTCTGCGGACTACGACCAGTGCCCTTGCCCATCGCTTCGTCGTGCATTGTTTCGCTGTCGATGGTCGGCTGTGTTTTTCCACCAATCTTGTCGGAAGACCACGTACCGGTCGCCGTGGCGACCTTGTTGTCGTTGTAGAATGAAATGCCTTCGTCTTCACGAACGCGACCGGCTACCACAGTCTGGTAAGATGCGCTTGCCATTGAACTACCTCCTTATGTTGCGTTATGCGCCTTCTGGCGCGTGATTCGTCAACGTATCCTTACTACGTCCGTCTACCTTCTTTATGCTCATCGGGGCACCAACTTTTCGCCCCGGACCCTTCTTGGTACCACTAGACAGACTTTGGATCACAGATGCGTGCTTTTTCTGCTGTGTTTTCATCAAATCACGTGACTCGTGTCAATCTTCCATCCACACTTCGGGCAAACATAGATTTTCACACTTTTCATGAATGGTTGAAGTTCCATCAAGCCATCACACCCCCGGCGTCCACAAACGATACTATCCGTCTCTCTCCGTGTTTTACGATAGACCCGACCCCGTTCCTTGTGGTACACAGCGCGGCGAGAACGCAACGCGCTAGTCTTCTCCTTGTCTTCTTGAAGTCCCTGGTTATCAATGCTTTCTTCATGTAGGTCTTCGGTCAACTGCTGCATGATGGAAAACCCACCACCACGAGGCGTTTCTATGCCATGCGTCTTCGGGTTACCAGAAAAGTCTTCGAGCACGGCTTCAGAAGCCTCTTTTGATTCGTCGTCCTTCGTCCATTCCTCTTCGATCTCGTTGAAGAACTTCTTCTTCAGGTCTTCGTTGAGTTCGGACAACGACTTCACGCCATACTGCTCCAGCTTTGTCTTGAAAAACTCCTGATAATCGTCCTTCGTCTCAGCAAATTCAGGAACCATAGCACGGCGTGATACCAAAGTATCCGACGCAATAACTGTTTTTGCCGAAGCCGCAACCAACTGTTCCATACGCTCACGTGTCGTATCGTCTACGAAGGCGGCGAGCAAGAGTTCATCAGCGTCATGCTGACTCACCACGCCAGTATTCCAAGCAACGTAAACCTTGTTCTCCTTAGAACTTACGCTGCTTACGATACCGAAATGAGCGTTGGTTGCATCAACCACGTTCTTGACGATATCACCTTGCTGGAACTGGTCTGTGGTCGGAATCAAGTATGCCGCCGTTAGGTTTCTACCACGTCGGATCATGATGTTTGTTCCTCCTACTATCAAGCCGAATATCAGAAAAGTATCACACCATGTGTGTAAGATGTGTGGGCATCTTGATTTCGACTGCCCATCTCGGCTTGTATTTCTTAGTGAGTTGTTCTACCGCTTGGATGTTCCTTACGGCAAATCCTTTGATTTTCTTCTCTTTGATGTCGTACGCATACAGCAGTTTTCTCATGCCAGCCTTCAGACGCCGATACCGATAGGAGTAGGGTTCTACTTCATACGACTTTACCTCTCCCGTCGTGGACTTCTTGTAGCGAATCTTGATCAACTTTCTTTGAGCGGCAGCAAACAAAATGTTCATGCGCTTCGACGCCCCCCGCTTCGTTGGCTGTTTACGAGGACGCTTAGACACGCCCCTGTCCCGCAAGGTCGTGACATGTCTCTTCAGTTGTTGTCGTATGTCTCTAGGCATCGTATTGTTTCAGTTGACTCCGTAGCCTCTTGGCTAGATTAACAGACGTACTACACATCCTGATCATCGTATCGAGATTCTTTCCAATTAATTTGATGAACTCATCAAACTCATCCTTTTCCAATAGACCACGTTCGGCTTTGTCCCACAGATTATCTATCTTGGAATCGGACCTCAAGGTGGGGGTCCGAGGGAACGCCTCAAGATAACTGTCCATGAACATTGTCGCATCAACATTGATGCGCTCGATCATCTCAACTTCGTCTTCGCCAAGCAAGGATTCTGCTAGAATCTTACTTACAATAGCCTCTCTGTCCATTTCACACATCAAAGATAGGGTTCGTTTGCGTTTCCTGTTACTGGATCGGTAATACCACACCGATTCGGTTCCATCAATATTCCTTCTGTGACTGATAGTCTTGTATTCTCGGCAATATCGTCGGCAGACCACTCACGAATCTGGTCATCCATGTTGTCAGACCAAGACTCGCACTTCAACCCGTTCTGGGGAGTCATAGACTCTTGGACTTCTCTCTTGAACCAATAGACTGCTGGACAATAGGATTGGTGAACACAAACCGTACATCCATGACCGGACGTACGAGTAGCACCACCTTGACTTGGATATGAAAACGTCAACGCCATCACTCTACTCCGAAAGCTTCGGCTTGGTCTACGATATCCATCAAGTACGGCAATATCGCTTCTTCGGTGATCTTCTTGATCTCACCCACAGCTTTACGTTCTTTTGGATTCGTTGTCTTTACCTTGGGTATGTTGTCCAAGATTGCCTGAGACAAGGCGATCAATTGGTCAATACTGGCGTCCACCAGAGCGAACGCTTCGTCGTTCTCGGGAGCCGCTACACGATCCGCTATGGCGTCCATTTGGGCGCTCCTAATCATCACGTTCCTTCTTCTTGTCTGGATCAAGGTCGGTGTCTGGGTCCATGTCACTCGGCGTCTTCTTCTTAGTGTTGTACGGCTTCTTCATGTCGTCACGAGGTGGCTTCAAATTCGGGTCACGCTGCCTACCCTTACTGGTCCCACCCGTATCACTCATCAAATCAACGTCCTTGCGACGCACCTGTTGACCCTTCGCACCCGTCACAAGCCTATTGGATATACGGACATAAGCCAAGGCTTTGTCCACGCATGAGTCCACGGACGCCTTTTTCTTCTTGTCGCGCGGAGGGTTCACACGAAGCAAGGTAGACACCATATCAATCACGCGGTCGAACATCTCGAACATATCTCGCTTGGTCACCACGTCGTCCTCTGGGATAGCGACATAACCATCTTCAAGGTACTCCCGCGCGTCTTCTTTGGTCTCTGGAGGAAGGTCTGCTTCGTCTTCTTTGGGTTTGTCTTCTACGATAGAATCTATCTCGTCGACAACAGCATCACTGTCACCGGCGTCTTGATCAGACTCAGGCGTCTTATCGGACCCAGGAGTTTCGTCTGCCGAGTCTCCGTTGAGCATGGCATCTATCTCAGAAGCCGTGTCTTCTTTATCTTTCATCTTGTTTTTTACCTTCTCAAGCATCTCTTGCTTGTCGTCCGATTCGTCTTCGTCGGCTGCGACTATCAAATGACCTCTTCTCATGACTACTCCTCCTCAACTGGCTCGGTTTCTTCGATGGCTTTCATGATGTCTTCATCGGAAGCACCAGACTCTAGTTGATCCGCGATCTGTTCTGCCTTGACATCGACTTCATCAACCGCGCCATCTTCGGTTCCACCACCTGGTTCGGGTTCGTTACCGAACCCTCCACCAAGGTCATCGAATCCTCCGCCTTCTCCACCGAACTCATCACCGCCGCCTTCATCCTGGTTCTTGTAGTCAAGACCAAGGTAATCAGCGACGTTCTTGGCGATGTCGGTTCCCTCGGTGATCTTTTCGGCAAGATTACTATTGATACCCTCTACCATGCGGTTGAAGGTAGCATCCTTGACAGTAAACAGTTCTTCCTTGATCTTCTCATGGATTTCGTCACTGTTCAGGTTCAACAAGTCATAGATCACGTCAATACTCAGTGAACCCTTCGAGTACAACTGGTAAAGGGAGTCGAACATCTCGTGGTTGTCACGGATTGATAGCCTGTTGAATCCGAGTTTGGGGTGGTGGTATGTCTTGATTCCGTTCTTGTCTATGTCAAACCAACCGTGTGCCTCGCATACAGGTCGGAACAACTTCTTCTCAACGAACTCCTGAAGGTTCTGACGGACCTGTAAGAACATCGAGTTGAGGATTTCAATCGTGACCTTGTTGCCACTCCATGAACCCTCGCCCGTCAAGAGTTCTCGCGTCACACCCAAGGCGGCGAACACTTGGTTCTCGATCTGTTCATACTCATCTGTTAGATTGAGCAAGCGCTGATCTGTTCCGATCTGATTCCACTCTACGGCATAGTTCGTGACGATAGAAAACTCTGGGTCGAGGTAGGACAAGTCAACTTGTTCACGAAGGTCGTCCAACTCCTCGGGGGCAAGACCCTCTGCTGAGATGACGTTCTTTGGGGTCATGTTGCGAGACGACACGCCAAGCTGCGTATACTTGAAGTGTTCTCTCATCAGCATGGGCACAAGAACACGTTCCAACACGGACGGGCTTAGGTCCATATACGGGCACCGTCCACGCCTGAAGTGGTGAACAAACGAACCTGGAGAATCGTCTTGCATGGGAATCGAGTCAAAAACAATGCAGTCGCTCTCTCGCATCATCTTGACGACATCCTTTGGAATGTTCTCCACGATATCTTTGGTGAAATCATCCATAACCCCACCGTCCAGAGATGCAGACTGAACGATCTTCATTATGTGTTCGGGGCGATACTCAACCCTAGCGTTATCACTGAAAGGATATTGGAAGATTGTGACTTCTTCTGGGGGAAGCAAGACTATGCGTGACCACGATTTGCTCTTCTCGTCCCACTCCACAAAGGGATAGCAGTTATGAACATTGATGTTCTCAACACAGTAAGAATTGTCACCATCAACGGCAATGTTATAGACAAACCCATCATAGAATGAATCTCGGATATCACACACCCTATAAAACAAAGAGTCATTATTCTCACGGTATCCAACAGGGGTTGATGATGCGTATTCTCCATCCATATGCTTAACGCACCCAAGCGTAAGATGTTGTACCCTGTTCGGTTCCGATAACTGTAAACACCATTGTGGTTTTCCACAAGTTGGCCTACCCATTACGATTAGCGGCTTTCCCTTTTTGTAATACTTTGAGAACGGAATACCACAATACAGTCCACACCTAAATGCGGATTCAATCACGGACTCATTGGTCATAGATATCGAACAACAAATGCCAGTTTTTGTTTTACTTACCGAACCATCACTGTCTATCAGTCCTCTAAGCAACCAGATTAGTTTTTCAGATGGAAGGTTTTCTACCCATTGTGGTATCATCTTCGTTTCAGATGAGTCACCAAAATTGTGAGCCCACCACTCACAGAAGATGGGATCATTCACAACGTAATGCAGGTTTCCGTCTTCTATGATTGGCACACTATCCCAGGAATCACCAAAAACGAAATCCATTACAGACTCAACATGTTCAACAGTTTCCGAATCCTTATCAACAACAACATCAAAGGATATATACGATGATGTTTTGTGATGGTTCTTCCACAACCAACCATCACCCAGCCAATAACCCAACAAATACATGAAGTCATTATTGACATCAATAGTTCTTACCTTCGGGTAAAATGCCTTCGTCCAATTTCTAGCACCAAAATCATCACCACTTATGCATGGTTGTTGTTTGAACCACCGAAAAGCACTTCCACCTTTTTTGCCGTGCGATGTTCGTTCAACACGAATGACCCCCTTCTTTCTTAGACGATAGACTGCCGTTCTTAATCTGGATACATTTGTTATGCCAATTACTTTTGCTAGTTCTTTACAATCCATAACAACGTCACGATCAAGACTAGAAATCCAACCCAACAAGCTGTCTGTAACATCCTTGACGCTCTGTCGAACGCCAGTTCTTGTAGAATAAGAAATCGTCATCTTGGGTGAATCCCACACCACACTGTCATACTTTGGACCTATCAATCCCATCGTCTCGGCAATAACATCAACAGACTCACAATCAACAACATCACTACGACGAGCCATTGACACATAATCCCCAACCACCAAGTCCTTAGCTTCAACAAAAACTTCCTTAGTGCCACGCAAAACCAAGATTGGATGTTCTTTTGTTGGGCGAATACAGTGTGACTTCGCACGATCAATCTCAATCTCCACAAGGTTTTCCCGAACACGCCTTCTCATGGTCGAGACCACAGGCATCATTCTTCCATTGTGGGTCAATACAAGATCACCCTTTCTCACCTGTTCGATTGGTAGCATGCCATGTTCAGTCTGTACTCGATGGTCGGCGGGAAAACAGTTTCCCATCAGATTATTTTCCCACAGGATGGACTGAAGCGACTCAAATAAGTTGAGTCGGTCACACATATCCTCGAAGAACCGCTTGATGTCGGCACCCAGTTCTTCCCTGCCTTCTAGGACAGGCATGTTAAGCGAAATCTTCGACATCGGCAAATCAGTCATAAGGTCCATCGCACGACCAACATAGGCATCGGTTCGCGCCCAGTAGCGATACCACTCATATTTCTCACGCAAGGAAACTGGCCAGTAGAGGTTGCCCCCGTTCTGCTCGTTCATCATTACGAAGTAGACGGGGATATCCCTTGCGCCAGAACTCCAATCACGACCCGAGGCATACGAAGTCTTGTAGGATGTTAGACTCGGTGTTGACCACGAGTTGTAACTGATACCGTCCATCATCATTCCGGCAGTACGACCGTTCGATGCCGTCGTGATTCTATTCACACGTTCAATCTGTTTAGCTGCCGTCATGCGATTGCGATCAGGGGCGCCCGTCTTCGCGCTCAAACCACGAATCCCTTCTGCGGAGACGGTACGATTACCACTGGTCTTCGTTCGCTTTGTCACAGCCTTCTTAGGCGTAGTCTTCTTAGGCGTAGCCTTCTTGGGTGACGCCTTCCGGGTCGTCACCTTCTTGACTGCCTTGCTTGTCGTCTTGCTAGTCTTTTTTGCCATTTCACCCATCCTCACCGATACGGCTCATATTGAACTTCGAGTCTTCAAGGGCACGGTAGAACCCAAGGAGCATACGATCAAGCCGAAGAACTCTCGTTCGATTCTTAGAACCGACTCTCTTCAGGCTATCTTCGGACCCCTCAAGCAATTCAGCTAGTTCACGAACAGCAAACTGACACTTTTCGATTTGAGTGTTCACCCCCTGGCATGAGTCACGAACTTCCCCAAGGTTATCAGATTCTTGCTGCTGAATCTTCCTCTTTGCCTTAGTGACACGCCTTTTCCCTTTCTTAGTAACCTTCTTGGCAGCTTTCTTGGCAACATCATCCTGTTGTTCGTTATACTTCTTCTTCGATTGTTCCCACTCCGCGACCAACGGATGTGTAGACGGCAAATCAACGAGTTCCTTGGGTCTTCCTTGGTCAACAAGATTCTTCTCTACGATCTTCAGAGACTCAATGATTCTGCCCATATCTTTTTCACCTGTCATATCACCTTCTCCTACGGTATTCTCGCTTCACACATGATGACGTAACTTCCCTCATCATCGGAATCTACTTTGACAACAGCATAACCAAGAGATGTATGGTTGATCGTCTCCTGCTCGTTTGTCAGCAAACCGTTCTCACTGACGTAGAGTGTATCCCCGGACACATAGGTCAAGTCTGCTCCGGCAGCCGGATTTGCTCGCTTTGCTTTATTCTCAGTCTCATACACATAGAACTTGAAGATACCTTCGGAAGCCACACACATGGTCGTCAATCGCGTGCCCATGCGCTTGAGTTGGATGTTATCATCCAGTTCTAGCGTGATGCTCGGATCAATCGCCGTCCAGTCGTAGTGGTTATCACCACCAGAACGTTGACGAGTATCCGTCGTCCACATATCCGACTGTAGTTCGACTGGGTTTTTGTGTTGTGGACCGTAGAGCAAAAACCCAGCAATCGTCCCGGTCCCGTCCGAACGAACAACCCTCGCCATGGCGCTTGGGCTGAACACAGGCGCGGACGTTGAGTAGGCCACGAACGTCCCAGAGTACCAACCATGGCTCAAGTCGTCACCGTGGGGTTCAACTGGTATCGTAAACGAATTCGATAGAACGTAAACTTGATCACCCATGTTGGTCCCTTACACCATTGCATTTTCACCGATGATAAGGTAGCTACCCTCGTCATCGGAATCGGAACGGCACACAACCATGCTAATGGACGAGTGGCTCGCTGTCTCTTTTTCGTTTGTCAGCAAACCGTTTTCACTAACGTAGAGAGCATCACCCGGAACATAGGTCAAGGCAGAACCGGTTCCAGGTACGTTACGTTCGGCTTTGTTGTTGGTCTCAAAGATGTAGAACTTGTACAAACCGTTTCCAACCAAGATCATCTGTACGATCCTGCTACCCATACGTTCCACCTGATGCATGTCATCGAAACTCATAGTGATGCCAGCATCGATTGCGCTCCAATCGGCATGGTTGTCACCACCAACTCTCTGGCGTGAATCGGTAGTCCACATATCAGATTGCAGTTCCACGGGCACGTTATGTTGTGGACCGGTTATCAAGAATCCAGCTTGGGTTCCAGTTCCGTCAGACTTCACAACACTACAAATGGCGCTTGGGCTGAACGTAGGGGTCGTTGGGTCAAACTTCACAAATGTCCCAGGGAGCCAACCGGCTGCAAGACCACTTCCACGTGGTTCTACAACAATCGATATCGGTTCCGCGAGGACATATACCTGATCACCCATCAGCGTACCCTCTTCTTAGGAATAACATTACGAGACTTCGCCCCGCCAGCACCGTGTACCCTCATCTTCTGATAGCTGTGTAACGTAGATGTGGTAGCTCTCGAACTGCCAGTTTTGTTTCTTACGGGAATACCACCCATCCTTCCACCTGCTACGGTTGCGATATTACTCTGACGGATCGCCATCTTGTTGAACGCTATCCATACAGCCCTGGCGTATGCATCGCTGATATCATCGTGTGACCCATCTTTGTTGGTAGCCCGCACGATGATTCGGTTCTTTGATTTGTGTTCAGCTTCCAGTGACAAGAGTTCTGGTATCAATACGGGGTGGTCATACAGTTCGACCATGTTGTCCATGTATAGCATCTTCAATAACTGGTAGATTTTGCAGTTGAGGGTGTCTGTGACATGCTCCATGTTGAACTGTGTGAGTCCCTTGTTGTGAAGTTGTTCCATCAAGGAGTATCCATTGAACTGGTCAAACCATCCCTCTTTGATAGGATACTCTTTGCACAACTCCTCTATCTCCTTGACGATATTAACCATTTGTAGGTATTCCGATCCCGAGTACTTCGTGCAATCTTGGTAGATATTGTTCTCGTTGTTCCACACATCCGAACTGCCAGAATACCAAACATCCGCGTGATCCAATATGATCTTCTTGGTCTCGTTATCACGATGAACAACCGCCACGCCCGTTCCGTCGTTCTTGATTCCAAGGTCAATTCCCATGAAGTAAGTGATGCCATTAACCCCACGATGATGGCCACTAGACTTGACACAGGGTCGAAAGTCATTCTCGTCTTCTACCCAAGCAACGACACTATCACTGAACTCCCCGCCAAACTCACAAACGAACGCAGTCTTGTTTTTTCTGCGTTCGTCTCTAAGAAACGACGCCGGGACACGGTTATTCGCCAAAGCCGTGTACATTTTGAACATCAGCGTTCGTTCTTCATTGAAACTCTGGTTATATCGGTCCCAGAATACGCCATACTTGGCGTAAGGGGAACTCGCACAAACAATCTTGCCTTCACCCATGAAGTCGGCGGTTGATGGCGTGAGAGCCTTGTAAACCTCAGTTCCAGAGAAGCGACCACCGTTGTCAATGAAGAATGCAACTTCGTCCATGATGACCAAGATGCTGTTGCGACCACGCAGAGAGTTTGACGAACACCCACCGGCAATACACAAAATACTCGCCCGTTTTCGCTTTGCTCCAGATGCAATGTCGGCGTCAGTCTGGATGTTAAAGTAGGTCTGAGTCTGGTTGACCATCCGATCCCGCAAGAATGGACACTGAATCGTCCTAGACAAAGCCGTCTCGAAGACGTTACTTGCCTGATCGTCAGTTGGGGCAACACACATAATCGCTATAGCTGTCTCTGGTGGGAAACCAAAGTATGACGACGGATCACCACGCTTCACCAGTTTATACATCTCATAATTGGAGATGATGCTCGACAGGGTAGTATTATGTGACACAATATCACCACCGATGATGTGAGTTTTCCGTACATTCAAATCTACCGTGGGTATTTCACCAGCGTTCTCAACATTCTTCACCTCGTCCCATAGCACGTCAGATGACCCAATTGATCTCACAAACTCATCGTCAAGGTTCTCTCCGTAGTCTACAACTTTTCGTAGAGATGGACTATATTCGTATCGAAGTCTTTTATTACCACAACCCGCAATATCTATTGCCGAACGGCTCGAAAACTCCATAGCCATCTTGATATGATTCCACAATCCCTTTGGGGCACACCAGAATTTCCCGTTCGGCTTACCTCTTTCTTGTGAACGACTTAAAACCAAACCAACACGGCTTTCTTTGCTGAATATGTTAATGTCTCTGGCAAAGATAGCTGTCGAGTTCTTATCTGAGATTGTTACCGTCCAGTGGTCAAACTCTTTTCCATTAAGCTTGGCTTTGGTGTAACGAAGAACAGCGTGTATCCCAAACTTCAGAAGCAAATGCCTTACGCCATTTGCCAGTTCCTCAGACGAAGACGAATACTTAATGACGCCCTTTGGCGTCGAATGGGAATCATCAGTAAAACTATCAATCGATGCACAAGCATCGCAAGCAAACAATCTTGACAAGAAAGCAGCAGTTTCTTCCTTGCTTCCTCTCATGATTACATCTGGAACCTGTTTTCTGGTAGCCTTCTTGCCAAAGCATCCAACATCAACTAGCCAATCCTTAACGACATTCCTTCGACTTCCATTTTGCTTCTTGTACCCGCTTTGCTTTGCAACCCTGTAGGTTATTTCACCAGCATCCCGAAGACAATAACCAGGAAACTCACTTTGGATAAGGCTGTTGAACTCTTCAAGCTGTTTATCACAAACTGTTGTGAACCGTACGGATTCTGTTGTTCCTCCATCACCCTGAAAATACCCTAACAGTTTTGCGCGATTAACCCCTATACCACCCTCACCAAACAAACCAACAGAAGATGAAACAGCAATACGATCTCCTGGTTTCAAGTCTTCTAAATTGATAAATTTTGGCTTATGCCAATCATCTCTCCACGCAAGATATGGATGATTCCACGAGGATGTTTCCTTGATCCCACGTTTTGTCGTTACTGTTAGGCACCTATGAATACCATTGTCCCACGCATCAAAGTCTTCAGTAACACTCTGCTTAAGTGTTTCTGGATCATAGGTTATGATGCCAATGCTTTCCCCACGAGCCTTCCTATCTACGACTTCACGGAACTTGATTGTGCCAGCCGTTGTCGCCAAATAGTCATCGGATGAACGACACTTTGTTCCACGTCTTCCTAGCACCAAGTCGAGTTCAGTAAACTGCCGTCCGTCTGTTTCGTCGGTGTTACACCGACCTTCCTCATACAACCAGTGCAAGAATTCCTTCTCTGAAAACGTGTAAAGAATACGGTCGTTGACGATATCGGGAACGTTGATGGTACGGTTCTTGTCATCCAGAGGGAGTCCGTAGAAAGACTTCAGAATGAACTTTTGAGTTGGCAGTAACGGTGAGTGAATGCCAAACCTCAATCCCCAGTTTGACTCGGTGAACGTGATGATGTCGACCACATCTTCCGTGTTTCCAGACAAGAAGCTAGATGTTAAGTCTTGCATCATCGCATTCGGGTCGAACTTCTTTTTAAGGTTAGTCGCCACTTAGTTCCTCCTGAAGTTCCTTCTGCCAACTGTTCAAGGATTCACCAAGAACCTTAAAGAAGACATCCATAGCCTCGTCTTCGTATCCCAGCTTTTTCAAGGAGAACTGCACCTTCATCATGAAGAACTGGAACACGACCGCCATTGTTGGGGAGAACACATCAACACCAGCATCACGTTCAAAGATTTGCTTCGCCTGAACAGCCTTGATAGCCTTCTCAAGCACCTCAGAACGCTTATATGAGATAATTGAAGCGTCACGCAAGTTACCACTATGCGCTGCGACAAGTTCGTTTCCGAGCAAGCTGTCCGTCTCGTGAATCACTTCGTCAACGAGAGCTACAATCAATGCGTCCAAGCTGCCCTTATTCTCAGACTGAAGCCGATCCAATAGACTAGAAGCACCGTTATGGTACTTAGCAATAAGCTTGTCACGCAATTCTACGATGTTACGAGGAGGCTCACCAAGCTGCACGGCGTCTGAGACGACTAGCGCTTGAGATTCCAACACCTCTGCTTCTTGGTCAGCTTGATCGAACTCAGACACGTTAAATCCTCATATGGGGCGCATATCAATATGAAGCGTTTCAATCGGCTTATCCCGGTCATCAAGTGAGAAAATGTCACCACCTTCGAACTCGGGTTCAACGTAAGTCTGTGGGTCAACATCGATACTGGAAGCAACACTTGGGTCAATGTCAACACGAAAATCGGGCTTCTCGTCGTCTACTTCGAATGGCGACGCGGGGTCATCTAATTCCACAGCTTGATCACAGGAGTGATCAACAACATCAACATCCTGTGGAGGCGCCACAATGACCTTCTTAGACACGGCGATTTCCATTCCCTCTTCGGGAACCAGATCGCTTTCGGGGAACACAAGAGGCTCATCAAAACTAACGTCAATGACTCCACGGTTGTCTTCTACGCCCATCACATCAATCTGTGGACGCTCATCAAAACTAACGTCGATGCTTCCGCGATTAGACTCCACTTCGGCAACATCAATGTGCCCAACAGGAGATGGGTTAATGTCAAACTCCATGCGTGATGACTCAACGACGTGACCATCGGTGTCAACCTTAGCCTTGTATGTTTCATCTTTCTTCGCATCAGCCTTACGTTCGATCAACAAGAAAGCATCACGTATGCGCTGACAAGCTGACTTATCACAGCCACGAATTTGATCAGCATCTTCACGGCTGATGGTTCCAACAGTCATGAGATCGATAAGCGTATCGTCCATGTCCTCATCCTGGAGGTCTTGCATGCCTCCGATGATCGGAAGGTTGCAAGAAGTACACACGGGCAACCCCTCGCTGGCTACAGTCTGTTCTTCGAAGAATCCATCAAGGGAACCACCACCAACGAGACTATATTGACTCCTAGTTTCCTTCTCCATTGCGTTACGGCAACCAGGGCAATCTGGGTTCATGACAGCGAACTTGATGAAACGCCGATATGGAGATGACTTTCTTGCGAACTCAAATGCATCGCCACAGTCCTTGAAGCTCGATGAGTCGATGGCGATGCAACCAATAATTCCTTCTTGGGCGAGAACAGCAGCAATCTTGCTTTTGTGCTTTGCAAGAATGGAATCACCACAGAAGTGACGCATGGCAGCAATGAACCTCTTTCCAGTGATTCCTCGCATCAAGAGAGTCTTTGCCACAGAAACAACAGTCACAGCCTTGTCCTCTGCCACAGGCTCCTTTGGTGACGCCGCGAGTTCCATATCATCCTGCTGGCTTGGCTCGATTGCGCCATAACCCCACTCGATCTCAAGATCGTCCTTCTTGTCGTTGTCCTTGTCAGAAGGTTCGAACGTATCGGGGTCAACAAGCCACCCAAGGTCTTGCAAGGACGAATCTTTTAGCATTTCTGTGATGTTCATGTTTTATCCTCGGAGATGTCTTCCGTCAAGATATCATCGTCGTAGACCGGCTCGATGAACTTGCCGTCATCTGAAATCTTCCACAGCGCTTGCGTGGCTTTGTGAACCAACAGAGAATCACCGGCTGCGATGAAGTTGATCCTAGCCTTCTTGCTGTTGGCGACGCGACTAAAAAACCGCTTGTCACCATCACACACTGTATCAATACCAATAGAACTATGCCAGCAAAATTGGTCGAAAAAACTGTCGTTTCTATCCATAGTGATCTCCAAAAACGGAAATATCTTCGTCTACACATAGCCTTTCTTCACATAAATATCACTACAACTGTCCTTTTGGCGTATCAAAAGGATACAAGGCCACTAGAGTTTTTATCCCTAGTGGCCTTGTGTCCCGTTGTTGAACTACTTTGACTTCTTTGGCTTACGACTAATATTCCTTGGTGAGTACACCCTCCTGATAATGTTGAGGTTGCCCCTGATCGTCATGAACAACTCGTACACATCCCAGTGTTTCAGGCGTCTCATCTTGAGCAACGTCTTCTCGAAGACGTAGCGCACCCGTATCTGCCTTCGCTTCAGAACGCTAGCCGTGTGTGTCAGGGATGTCGAGAAGAACATAGACGCCAAAACATCCCGTTCAAATGATGTATATTGGGCACCGCACTCCCCGTCAAGGAAATCCAAGAAGAGGTCAACTACGGAGCACAAATACACGATAAACTGAATGCGATGGCGTATCCTTTTGATATCGTAACACAACGAAGGCTGACTTCGCTGCAAGATTCGTTCGACAGAACTCTGGCGCTTCTTGTTCACGAAGATCAGGTACAAGATGTCCCGATCCTTGCAGTTTAAGAAGCGGAAGACCGACTCGAACTCCTTCACCTGATCGGCAGTAAAACGAGGTATCCGGCTTCGATCATACCTTCGATTCCTGACGTTATCTATGTTGGCTACTGTACGTATCTTCATGTGGCGTCACCAAACAGACAAGTCATCCGATCAAGGATGACCTGATAGTCCTTCTGTTTCGTCACTGGGAACTTAATGTGGTCGAAAACGCTTCCCTTCAACTCTATATTCTTCACAGACAACTTCTGTAAGATGCTGCGGGTAAAGAACTTAAACAACACATTGCACGTCTTGTGCGTCGTCGGATCACATACGACACCGTGCAGACCCTTTAAGTACCCTTCTCGGACCTTCACGACATCGCCAAAGTGAAACGTCAGTGGGTCCATGCGTTCGACAGCCATCTTCTCACGAAAGACCACTACGTCCTGTTCATCAACATATATCGGCGCGTCATAGCTATCAAGAACACCAGATACCATTCTTGACGCACGCAAAGCCTTCACATGACTGTGATAGTTACAAGTCTTGATGAACACATAGCTGTCACCACATGACTCCACTGAGTCATCCGAAATCCAATCACCAACCACAACAAAATCGATCAAATCATCACCGAACAAACCGGCAAGGTGCCTACGCACACTTTCGACCGATGTCGCCTTCCTGATTTGCTTGATGTTGATGTTGAGACACACCCACATGGGTTCCATTGACTACCACCACCTAAATGAGACTATGGATCGGATCAAGTTCAATAAACGTCCGAGCTTGGTCGTAGCAGCCATGTTCTCATTAGGTGAGTCGTCCTGGAGGCACCATAGTAAAACAGCCAATCGAGGATATTGTTGTCCACATTGGGACGGTTCTCTGACGATCTTATCGAGTTCCACAGCTACCGTTTCAGCCGTATTCTTGCACTCGAAGTGTTGACAGCTTTTCGCCGTCTTATCACAATCACAAACGAACGCGAAACGAGGCGTCTTGGCGATCACCTCGGAATGGCAGCAGAAGCCAATCGTACCATTATTGCGTACCCTGTGACGACGGTTGGACACACAGTTGATTGGCGTCCGTGACAAGTAACCCCGGTGCCGTTCTTTGAGTCTTCGTGCGTACAAATCACGAAATTTCTGAAGAACCTCGTCCTTCTTTCTCATGATGAGCCTCAATCATATCTACCAGTCCATCGAACTCGCTCTTACCACCAAGTCGTTCAACGATTTCGTCAATGTCGACAGCCGCTATCCGGCAATCGTTTCGAGATGGTTTCTTGCCCAGTCTCTTCTTGAGCGCCAGATAACGCTCGACTATCTTGCGCACGGAGAACTCATCTACAAGACGCATGATGTTCCCAAACGACCCAAACTCTTTTAGGATACGATGATAGGTCGGAAACACATCTGGGTGTACTGAACGCTTCGACAAGAAATCACGATATGACTTCACATTAAACTGAACGAACACCTGTAGGATGTACTTTGGGGTGATATCTGGCATCACCTTCCGGATGGCCACATCTCCAAAAGCAACCTCAACAGCCTTCGCCCATGACCCAAACGTCTTTGTGTAGTCATAGACAGAAGGCTCCCCCTCACTACGCTGTTTACGCAAGGCGTAAGACGAACGAATACTACGATGCTTCAAAAATGACACCAGTTCGTCTTCCGTAAAACTGCGTTTCTCGTAGTTGACGGGCTGCCTACCGATCTCTTTCGCACGCTTGTCGGCTGGCAAGTTAAGGATTCGCTCAACCCTAGACACTGGCAATCTGATCTGCCGTTACCGGGTTCTTGTCAACGTTCTCACCCATAGCGGCATCCAAAACGTCAGGGATGTCATCGGGGTTATCCATCCAATCGGGATGCCCACCAGACACGGCAAACTCTTCGTGATAGAGTTCATAATCCGGAACACGACGACGACCATAGTCCTTACTCTCGGTGTCGAATCCACCCTCTGGAATGGCACACATTACATGGAAGACGGCAATGTTGCGTTGCTTCTGGTTCATCTCGGTCCACATATCATAGAACACTTCTACAATGTAGACCTTGCTGGCAAGCCATACCGAAAACGGATACCGCACCGGAATCAGCCGGGCAGGCTTACGTGCCTTCTTGCCCTTTGTCATCGTAGCACCAACCTGATTGACATCAAACGAAGGAAACACAACGGGGAACTTCTCCGCGATGCGTTCCATGATGTCTGTCACTTCACCTGTCACATCGTAATCAACAAACTTCGGCATTTCATACTCCTAATCACTCCTTGGAATAACGACACTAATGCCCTCTTCGGACCCCATTACCTCTTGTAGATGATCTACAATCACATTATAGACGGGATTTCCGTCTACTGTTACAGAAACTCCCCTTGGTTCTTCATCTTCGACCCACAACTTGCGAACACGATTACGTAAGCGTTTCGCCCACTCGTCTACGTTATCGTGAGTCAAAAAACATGGGACAACAACATAATCGTCCCATTCTTCTCCCGCATGTTGTTTTAGCGATTTTTCACTGGTGATCAGAAAAGTTTTCATTTTGTCCTCCTAGAGTCACCCCATTATACTCTAGGAGGACTTCTTTTCACACCGGCACAATCTCGCTGTCTGAGATTCGGATGTGCTGACCCCACTCGTACGGAAATTGGTCTCTTGGTAGTTCCGAGTTGTAGACAAACAACGTCGAGATTCTGTAGCGCGTGTTGATCTTCGGAGCGTAACCATCCGTGAAGTAGATCAGAGCGTCAAATCGGCGTTCCGCAAACTTCAGAGGTGGTTCAAGGTCCGTACCACCACGACCGTGAATCTTGCCAGGAAATTTGCCACGGAACGGATACGGTTCAGTTGCAATTTCGGCGTCACACTCGATGATGGTCACACTGGCGCCATTCTTCCAAATCCACAAAACCTCGCTAAAGAAGACACCAAGTTGTTCATCACTGATTGAACCACTTGTGTCGACCGCGACCGCGAGACTGAGCACATCTTCCTTCTTGGTTCCGGGGCGCGTTCCGTAACGACGAGACTTGCGACTCATCGTCCAGTCGAGCGCAGACTCAGACGCCGAGGCACAGAAAATTCGCAGCACGCGATTCCACGGAATAATATATGGCTTCTTCTTGAGGATACCGTCAATTTGCTGAACGACTTCGCTCGGCACACTGCCGTAATTCTGTCCGTTGCAGAGCTCCTTTGCCTTACGAATGATATCCTTGGCGAACTCACCCATAAGTGGGTCTTTTGCCGCTTCCTCCCACGACTTGTGGGAGTCGATGATATCCTGAAGCGCACCGCCGATGCCGAACTCACCATTCCTCATCTGCTTCTGGAATTCCTCGTTGTCCAACAAGTGACGGTAGTACCAAAAAGCCGACTTGTTCGGTTCGAACCCATACTGTTCGGGCCTCAAAGCGATCTTTGGCAAACGATTCTCTGGGATACAGGAGTTCACCACAAGGTCACACGCCACGTTCCCCCGAATTTTGTCCGAAAACGTCAACGTGAGATGGCGAAACACAAGGTGAAGAACTTCGTGTTCCAGCACGCCACGAACCATCAAGCTGCCTTGACTGCGACTGGTAGCGCCTTCGATCAACTCACGCACGAATTTGCGGTTGACGTACAGCTTGATCAGCAACTCAGAACGCCGCTTACCAACGCCCATCGTTGGCACGTCCGTTTCTTTATCCCCGTCCACAAAGATTCGCTCAAGCTGTTGAATGATGTGTGCGTAGAAGGGCGCATGGCGCACCAACTCAACAATCGAGAAGGTCACAGCCCTCTCAGCATCAATCGGACCAGTGTTGCTCATAGTGTCCTCCTTCTTAGAGAATGATCAAACCTCCGGCTGCTTGCTGTTTGTCATCCTGGACGCGATTCTGTATGACTCTGATGATTCGCGGGTCTTCGACGGAGAACAACAAGGCGCCAATGAGGTGTTCTGCGAGGTGTTCTGCGAGATACAACTGCTGACCGATACTCCTGTGAGACGAAAAGAACTCACGGATTGATGGTTCGTCATCCCCTATCAATTCCAGCATGAGACCGCAACTGACCATCCAATCGGAGAAGTCCATAGCACTACGTGCTTCAACCAACGTGAATTCTTCACCGCGAACTTCTCTCCAGTCAACAGCTCCTTGTCTTTTTTCGTCCAACGCCAACCAATCAACGGAACCATGACGTTCAGTATCTTCGCTCATAGGGAATCTCCAACAGACCTTACACCATCATATCGTCAAACACAGGCGTGGTTATGACAAACTTTCATGTAAATCCTCACCATCATATCGTCAAACACAGGCGTGGTTATGATAAACTTTGAACTTGGTCGTCATCTGGCAGCACGGGAACATCGTCATTGTTGATTTGCATCCCTAGCGCGTCAGCGAAATCGTCAATGCTCGCTTGACCCTTGATGAAGATGTCCGTTCCTGGATAAGCGTGTTCGATATCGGACTTCATGTGAGCCATCCCGGTGATGATGATGTAGGGGATTTCTGGATAGTTACTTCGCAACCAGTCAATAAGTAAGAGTCCATCCCTGTCCCCATCGAGGCGTATATCGACAACCACGATGCGAACGACATCATGCTCTTCGACGTACTTCTTGGCTTCCAATAGTGTCGCCACGCTGTCCACGACCGTATTTTCACCACGCATCCGAACAAGTTCCCACAGCAGCTTCGCCTGACCCTCTTGATCGTCCACTACCAAGATCGAACCCATCCTGTCGCGTAGTTCGCGCTTTCTCTGAAGTCGGAAGAATCCACGCAACTTCTCATTGGCATCCTGAACCATCTTCTGCATAGTTGGCATCACGCTCATATCTACACTCCTAGTCTCTGAACATTGTCGTTAGTCGGTCCACCAACGCTATGAACTGATTTGTGACTTTCTCTATGGACTCAGCAAACTCATGCCTCTGTTGCGTAAGTTGTGACTGTGAATGCCGATATAGGAAGAAGATGGCAATCAATAAGACAAGAGTAACGCCCCATGGTCCATATCGTTCAAGCATCTTAGCAACAGGTACGATATCTATCTCAACGATGTTGCCGTCACCTTCCATTTCCATCTTCTCACCGTGTGGCGTGGGTCTTGCTACATCCTGGGCGCACAACATGGTTCCTAATCCGGAAATTACAAGCACAAAACCCATAATCCAACAGGTCACTTTCTTGGTAATGCTCACGACTTCTCCTTTGTGCGGTTAACAGCTTGTAGAATATCTTCAATCTCGAACGGCTTCATGATAATATGGTCAACACCGTGTTTCCCTAGTTTAACGCCTATTCTCGCGTTGCCAGTCAGAACCACCTTGTACGGTATGTTAGGCAAGTCGTTCACGTTCTCAATGAACGTCAAGCCTGGCATCTTGGGCATCAGCAAGTCAATAATCATCACGTCAAACGGATTGGTCTTATGTTCATCGAGAGCCACTGCGCCATCATCCGTGTAAAATACATCGTAGCCTACAGCTTCCAAGATTTCCCTGATGATGTTTCCAATCTTCTCCTCGTCCTCTAGGACTAAAACTCTACCACCATCATGATCACCGATTGGCATCGGTTCCGTTTCGTACTTCGGACCACAGTAAACAGGAAGGCGGACAAGAAACGTCGTACCGTATCCGAGCTTACTGCTGACCACAATGCTGCCGCTGTGGCGTTCCATGACCGTATGAACAACCGACAAGCCCAGTCCAGTGCCACGGACCTCATTTTGTTTGGAACCGCCCGAGGCGTGCTCACCCTTGGTTGTGAAGAAGGGTGTGAATATCCTATTCTGTTCCTCTTCGGATATTCCAAGTCCGGTATCCCGTATAGACACCACCACGTCCCCATTATCACGTTCCACATCGACGTAAACACACTTCTGTTCTGCACCGACAAGCGCGTGCATGGCGTTAATCAAAAGGTTCATAAACACTTGACCCAGTTGACCCTTACTTGCGTAGACGTTAGCATCATCGATGACTCCCGTGTAGATTCGTATACCACTACTACGCATTTCACTCTCCAAGAGTTTCAAAGCACCACGAACGACATCTTGTATACCGATGACATCGAATCCGTTCTTCTGTTCTCTAGTGAACATGAGTAGGTTATTGGTGATATCGGAAGCTCTTTCAATCATGTCCTTCACGACATCCAGCTTAGTCCGCACGCTGTTTGATATTACTGCGTTCTCGGAACGCAGTACTTCGGCACCCCGCAAGACAAGATCAATGTTGCCCTTGATGATTCCGTGGATGTTGTTGAACTCGTGTGCAACACCGGCAGCGAGAGTCCCAACAGCAGCCAGCGTTTGACTTCTCAAGATACCCTCTTCGGCGGCTACGCGCTCTGTTATGTCGGTGATCAACAACACAACCGTCGTTTCACCGTAGTCTGGAAATGGGGTTGTTGTAACCAAAACTGGCATCTCGGTTCCATCTATACGCTTCATGTGGCACTTGAAATCTGTGGATGTTTGACCATTCGCCCCACGGCGCACAATATCCCTGAGTGGATCAAGGTCGTCCACCATCACGGTTTCATCCAGTTTATCACCATTCTTGATTCCGAGCATTTCAATCAGCGTCGCATTAGCCTCTTGGATCACCATATCATTAGATACTACCGCTATCCCTTCGGCTGCCGCGTTGAAGATAGCCTTAAGTCTATCTCGTTCCAAGGCAAGCTCCTTCGTTCGCTCTTCAACCTTCGTCTCAAGAGATGAATTCATCGACTCGGTGATACGCGCTACTTCCATCCGTTTAAGCGCCAAACATATACTCACGGCAATCTTCTCAAAGAACTGGATATCGCTCTCTAAGAAGAAGTCCGGCGCGTGGTGGTTGATTTGGAACAACCCAACGCAATCTCCATCAGACCTCAATGGGACTAAGGCTACAGACTCATATCCATCACCGTTACAACGGTTGCGAGTCCGTGACTGGAGTTCTTCTTCCGTAGCGTTATTTAGAAGGTCCGACGTGCAGTTGGACCAGAAACTACCATGTTTCGTGAAAAAGTCCTCCTTGGGGTCCGTCCTGCCCTGAATGACGTTACCACACATGCACTCCAAGACAAAACTGCAACCATCACCAGCCGCACGAGGGCATAGAGAGTTCTCAGCCTTCACGAAGTCATCACTGAATCCGTTTGTGGTGTAGTAAGGGTAGTCGTTACCGTCACGCAGACGAATCGCAACAGCATCGGCATTTGTGTAGTTTTTGAAGCGTATCAATATCTCACGAATCAAGTCAATCTTTTCTACACCCTGATTCAGTAATTCTAGGATGTCCGAAGCGAAACGATAACGGCGTTCCGCCTCACGAAGACTCTGTTCGACAAATTTGAATGAGGTAATGTCCACCGAAAACCCAATGATTCCGATCATCTTGCCGTTTTTGTCGTGATGAGGTATCTTCGATGTTTTCATCCACCGAGTACCATCTTCACTTACAATCTGCTCGATGATGTCTATCTTTGGCTTGCCAGTATTGATAACTTGTTCGTCATCCTTCCAGTACTTCTTTGCCACCTCGTCATCGAAGATTTCCTGACATAACTTACCCTCTATCTCATCGACTGCCATACCATAGGCATCAGCCATCACCTTGTTGACCATAAGCACCCGATTGTTTAAGTCCTTGACGAAAAACATCGCCGGGATGGCGTCAAAAACCAGTCTGAATTCTGGGTTGTCTATTTCACAGTAACCCATCTCGTCCCTCCAATGAAAATGAGAGAACCCCCGAAAGGGTTCTCTCATATCGTCCTGCTGTGTTGTCTTTTGACTTACGAGTAAGGCGTGAAGATTCCGTTTTCATCCAAGTTCAGCGGCTTGCTGGTCTCTAGCTTGATTGGAATACGCCAGTTCATTCCGTGCTCCGGGTGGAACATCATCACGCATTGTGACGGGGCGTCTGCCATCTTCATACGACTGACTCCGAACGGAGTGGGTCCGCACACAGAACCATTCATGTGGACACTCATCACGCTGACTTCCCAACTGGCTTGTCTGTGGTGGTGACCAACATGAGCGTGGTCGATTGGCAGTCTCAAAAGGTTGGCGTACTTCAAGGAGTCCCTTTCCATACCGTAAAACGGAACACCAGACCAACTGTTTGTATCGTCACCGTGGCGCAGAAGGTGAATCTCGTTGTGAATCTGCACAGCCATACATGGGCATGTACTAACGTGCATCTGGATGTTCTTTATGTGCTGAAGCCTGCTTTGTGTCGTCTTGAGTAGCAGGTAATCCAAATTGCTACGATGGTGTCCATGTCCGAACTTACCCATGCGTCCATGGTTGCCCCACACACCGTAGAACTTCACATTACGGAAGTAACAAGCCAAATCACGCAAGAACTCGGACAGGTAGTTGACGCCTTCGATGAACTGATCGGCGGCGCACATATCAATGAAAAACGCCTGTGACGGAAAAATCTGTTCACCCTCAACGTAGTCTCCGAGTCCGAAAACTACCAAATCTTCGATTGGGCGCACCAGCCTTTGTTCCTCGGCAATGGTGATGGTGACTTCCTTGAGCCTCTCCATACGACGCTTGAAGGTCTCAAAATCGTACCCACCTAGATTGATGGTGTCTTCGGGTTTGACCAACATGCCAAGCTGAAAGTCGGATAGCTCCAAACCCATATGACACGCATGCTTATTCTTCGACTTCGTGTTGACGAAGAACTTCTTTGGCTGTGGAATTTTATCACCCTTCTTGAACGCCGTGTCCATGGAGTTCAAAACGGCTTCCTGAACATCCTGGGCCTTGTCGAGTCTACGTTTGAGTTCCTTGTTTTCGTCAATAACGCGACGAATCGTAACGTCTTTCGACTCATCAGTTTGTTCGGATACACCACTGTTGGCATCGTGCCGAATTCTTCGTCGCTTTTTTTCAACCGAACTAATCGACCGCTTCAAGCGCGACGCGATGGCAGATGCCGACACCACGCCCATATTCTGCTCCAAGAAATCCGTCTCATCCGAGGTCCATTTCTGTTGTCCCATGAGAATCCTTTCCTCTTAAACTAATCTTATGCCACAAACCTAACGACTTATTGTATCCACAGATGGTCGAATATCAAAAAAAAATGCCTACGCTTTTTGGGCGTAGGCATTGTTCTGACAAGGTTTTCTGTTAGATCGACTCTAGTATCTCAAGCAGCCGGTCACTACGAACTGAGTCAATAGACTCCTTGGCGGTCACGTGGCGCCCCGCCATGACCGGGAAGATGACAGATGGAACAAGCGCTTCCTTCTTAATAGACAGCGCCATGCGCTTCCGATCTTCACGGTCGCTCGGGTTGCCGTCAATGAGTCTGGCAGCGTCTTCGGTCGAACGCTTGACCAACCTATCGTACTGCTCCTGAACTCCGAGGACGCGCTCACTGTGTTCCGGGAAGTAGGCAAGGAACTCCCGAACAGTGTCGTTGCCCTGCAAGACCAACTCCAAGGCACGACGCTTGACAAAGGGACCATTCCCGACGATGCGTGAAGCCGCGAGGTAACTAGGACTCTTGACCTTGACACGGTAGCAAGAACAGCAAGGCGTGTCACGCCGTTCTTCCAAAGAGAGAACAACAAACCCCTCATCGAGTTCATCAAGAGTTCCAAGCAACTCAGTCACTTTGTCATAGTCGGTGACGCTCCATTCCTTCGGAGTCAGCAATCCGACCTGTTCGGCGAATGACTTGACGTAAAACCATCGTTCCTCCGGCTTACCAAGAGGACGAATCGCAATCAGTCTAACATCGGCTTCTGCGTAAGGGGTGACAATGCGGTTCATGGGACCACACAGTTCGAAGACGAAGTTCGCGGACTTCGAGACGGCACCGTTGCGAAGATACTTCGCAAAGTCTGGATACTTCCTCTCGATGACATCCCAGAACAACTCAGAAAACGTCGCTTCGTAGTCACCAATGGGACCATCAGCAAACGGCATTCCACGAGTGCAAACACGCCATTCACCATCCCACCAATAGAGCGTGATGAGGGAGTTATGGACCAGTATTCCATTCGCAAAGAAATTGTTATTCTTCTTGGTTTGAATGTCGTATCTCTTGTAATTACCGTCAATCTTTCTTACTGTCCTCACTATTGCTCGCATCCTTCATCCTTTCATAGAGCAACAACTCAAGGTCATCGTCATCACACTTCATTTCGGATTCCCACACATATACTACCGAATATCCATAGCTCTCAGCAACCTTCTTTTTACTTGCATCCCTCTTCCACAGATCACCCACAACGACCTCTTTTTGAGGAAACCTTAGTATATCATCCTTCTCGTATTTATTAGGATTTCCATGCCAATAGTCTCCATTTATCTCAATGATTATTTTACCAACCTTGAAATCATATGACTTTCCAGCAATGAAGAATTGCCTGGCGTAGCTCACCATCCATCTGTTTAGTATAGACTGAATCCTTTCTTCTAGTTTTGAAGTATATTTACCGAGATTTTTCTGTAAGAGTTTCACTCTCCTGTTCTTCTCATCATCCGATAACCTTTCCCAACACTCCTTGGTTATGCGGGATCGGTTCAGACTAAACTTCTCCCTTTTCTCCTTGGACCAGTTTTTTATCGTATGTCTCCGTTTCTCACTTATCACTTCCCACTTTTCTTGTGAGAATTTTTGTCTCGACTGAGAAATCCTTTTGCCATTAGTTACGCGGCTTTTCCCATACTTCCTTAACATTAAGTTATTCAGGTGTTCCTTAAATTCATCACTCTTGAATACATTGTCCACACCATAGTGCTCAAGAAAGGAAGACCTTTTCTTCCGCTTTACCTCTTCGGACTTAGATGGATTATCTACTCCATATCTTCTCATCCAAACAGAACGCTTCTTCTCTCTAACGGACTCCAGCAAACAACTTTCAGAAATTCCCCTTATTTGCTCCCCAGACATCTCGATGATGACAACTACGTCGTTGTAAGGAATGTTCCATCTTGACTTTATAGCCAACACAGAATCAAACTCGCATTCGGTGGCAACTCGTGATACGTCTTCTTTTGATAATTCATTCCTTACTACGACCGCATAGAATTTAAGATCAACTTCAGATGAAAAGTCACCAGGGTGGCTTCTTTTCAAGTGTGTCGCAAAACCACGATGTGTTACAATTTTCCCACACTTCGGACATTCGATGTCTTCCATAACCTGTGTCCTTTTAGAGAAGGTAGATCATGTCTAATTTTTCTAAAAGGACACAATTCAGGAAATTATGACTCTACTTCAACAACATCACCTTCCCTTAAATCTTTGACTTGCCTATAACACCTATAAACGGGAAGCCAAACTCTATGATTGCCCGTCAAAGCAATGTTGCGCCCATCTTCTAGTTCTACATCAAACCAATCCGCCGATTCACCCCTAACCGAATGTCCAACTACCTCATCGTATTCCACTTTGAATGTTTCCACGTCATATGACAAGACTTTACCACGATACTGAGATTCACAGACCTCACGAATCGTCTTTTCTCCATCTTCTGTGACTAAAACAACATCTTCCCGACAACAACCGTCCATCTTCTCAAGCAAAACGCAACGCTGAAGATCGGTCGGAACGTCCGCTTCGGACTCACCCAGATTGAAGAAGCGCGTGAACGAGTGGGCAACGACTTCCCAAGTGTCCCGACGAAGGATCAACCCGCGACACTCATCGGCTTCAACGACGCCACGAGGAGAGTCAATCTGGTTGTAGTTCAACTGAACCAGATCACCTTCTTCACGGACCTTGAGCGAGAACTCATCAACAACAGCATCAAGTCCTCGTTCCCGGATCGCCTTTTGGATTGCCAGTTCATGCATCGTGTCTCTCCCTTTGTGTTTCACTACACACTTATCGACAGATAGACACGAAAGTATGTCACAAAGTGGTTTTTTATCACACTTTGGGGGAGACATTGCGTCTCCCCCGGCTGTTCACCCATTCCTAGTCGTCCAACACCTTGATGGCGCGGACACAACCTCTGTTGACGTTCATGGACCGGAACTTGCCGTCGCGCTCAAGTTCCACCATCATGACGATGAGCGTGTCACCCAGTGCCGTCTTACGGACGGTGACGAGTCGCCCGGTGTAGTGCCCGGCGGGGATGCCGAGGGCGGTGCCCACGGCAGCTTCGGAGATGGCGGCGGTAGTTGGTTCACCGAAGGATTCGTAGACGACGCTAATTCGCGCACCGTCCTTCGCGTGACCAGCGTCGGTGTCGAACAACTCGGGCGGCAGAAACGACTCGACAATGGCGGGGGCCAACTTATCACCAAGCAACGTTCTCATCGCGGTTCCCTTTCGTTGCAGAAGTCAATCGTTTCCCGTGCCACGGCGAGAACATCAGCTTGGGCACCGTGCTTATGTTCGACTCACCAAGGAAGGTCGCTGGTCTTGATGCCCATCGCACGGCACATCCTGCAAGTGCTGTAGCGAGCCTTGAGCGCCGACAGACTCATGTTCACGCGCATCCAGGTCAGCATCCTCATCGTTTCTCTCCTCATCCTCGTTCTGTCCTGTGTTCCGTTATGTATGTATCGTCACAGAATTGGGAAAGTATGAGAAAACGGCGAGGGAGTTTGATTTTCTCCCTCGCCGCAAGTGGTTCATACGTCGTGACTTACACTTCATTCAGCGTCTCAAGGATGAGCTCCATGAGTCGTTTGCTTCCGAGAATCCAGAACTTCGCGCGTGAGCGACCCTCGTCGTCATCACGGAAGTAATCGAGCAACCGGTTGCAAAAACTGTGACGCATGTCAACGGGAATCCAGTCCTGTTCGATGAACGCCTGGAAATTCTTCTTGCGTCGCTCGGCTTCCTTTTTGTCATCGGGGATCGATGCAGGCTGTACCATGTGGGCGAAAAGTCGCTCCAGTGTGACGTTGACGATATCGATACGCTTTTCCTTGCGCTCCATGAGCCCCTTGAGATACTTCGCCGCCTTGGGGTCACCGTCGAGAATCTGCTGGGGCTCCACGATCATTCCCATGTCCCGCGTGGCGAAGATCATGAAACTCGTCACAGTGTCTGGTTCGAGGAGCGACTTGCCGTGAAGCATGACTTTTTCCTTGTTGTCTTCGATAGACTCCACCGTGCGGAGGAACCGACCGAACTCCGCGAGCGTCCGTGGGTTGGTCATTTCACCAACACACATCATTTCGGGATAACGAAGAACGTAGCTGATCACTCGGGGATCGATGCCACTTGCTTCCGCCCACACAGCCCAAGCTTTCTCGTCACGCATCAACGTCACATGCTTGATACGGGTTGTGATAGCGGAGTCGATGGACGTAACCAAGTACGACTGTTCGTCCGGGTTGCCAGTGAGGACGATATTACAACCCGGCGGCAACGCCCACGACACCATACCGTAGTTCTGGAGCAGTTGCATGATACCCTTGATGATTCGAATGGACGCACGATTCCAGTCGTCCAGAAGCAGGATACTCGGACCCGGTTCACGCGGCACCCAATCAGGAGGGGCGAATTTCGTACGTGGTGCGACGGTGGCGTCGATCTGCCATCCAAGACTCTGATACTGCGCGACACCCGTTTCTGACACCCACAACTGGTCTCCGTTGTTCCGCATCAGAAACTCAGTCATGGGCATGCCGTGAAGGTCACCCATCTCCTCGAACTGTGCGATGGGAACGGGCTGAACATGGTAGCCCTTGAACTCCGTTCCACGCCAAACAACCGGACGATTGCGAAAAGTCTCGACCATCATGGTCTTGCCAAGACCAGCATTCCCCCAAACACACTGTGCAAAACGGCGATCACCGTTTTGTTCGTGATGCTCGTTGAGCCGAAAGTTGGCATCCAAGAACTGTATGAGGGTTGTGTGACCAATCTGGGCACCACGGCATCCCTTTTCGGACTGCTCGTACTCGTTCATTTTCTTCGCCATGCGTGATCCTCCTCTTAGCTAAATCAATGATCCCTGGATTACCTATCGTCCGTTTTTCTTCAGATTATGACGTTGCCACTTTTTCCATTTGAACTCGTGCATCACCCGATTTGTCTTGGATGACGTATACTGCATCGGCGGCGTCCTGCATGACTTCATGGTGCGAGAACAGGATGATTTGCAAACCCAAGTCTTCGGCGATACTCCGCAAGAACTCCGCAACTATCTCTACTCGTTCCGGGTCTACATGCTTGAACGCCTCGTCAAGGACGCAAACAGGCGCCGTCTGCCTTGATGCCAGTAATACCATCAGGCGAAGTGGTACACTAATACAGTCCGAAACGCTTCCACCAAAGCCATTCATGTTACGCCTAACTTCCCCGGCTTCGGTATCTCTAACCAGTTCGATGTCGAGAAAACTACGCTTGTTCTTGATGGCGTAATTGAACTCAACTCGGTAATCGTCACCAAATGCCATTTGCAGTGAGCTGGTGACGACTGATTCCAACCTACCCTTAACCTTTGTCCGACGCGACAAGGCGACCCGTTCAAGGAAATTGAACGCATCCTGACCTAACACTAACGCATCGGAGCACTCAAGCATCCGTCGTTCGTTCTCAACAATCTGGCGGTTAAGAAGCGCATTCTCTGTACGCCGTTCGTCAACCAACCGTTGACTCTTCCGTAGATGTTCTTCGATGTCCACGCTAGACCTCCTTGCCCATTATCGTTTCTCCTTGAGCGCAGACTCCGTGAGTTTTACATCCACCTTCTTGGTTTTGTTCACTTCCACTCGCCACCGGAACTGTCCCGTTTGGTCGGTATAAGCGGCACCACAACGGATCGCTTCTTTCCGCACGTTCTCCTCACCTTCCTCGACACAGCAGGATGGTATGGTGACGAAGATGATTACGAGAACAAGCAAAAGAACAAACCACTCTTGCATCGGTCGATCTCCTCAGATGAAGGAAGAGAGAAAGGGGAGGGCTTGATTGCCCTCCCCTTGTCGGTTATTCATCGGCTCTTGATCTCGATGAGGCGCTGAGTGATCTCATCTTCGGCACCTTGAAACATATCCCGGATGGCTTCGGCACGGGCCTCGCTGTCGGTCAGACTGACATAAGCTTCGACGGTCATGCGTTCGGCTTCCAGCATGTCAGCTCGGTTCTGGAGGCACTTGGGACTCTTGGCGATCTTACGGACGGCGGCGAGCACCTTCTCGATTTCGTCACGCGCGGACGCCTCTACGGACTCCCACGCGATCCGGGCTTCCTCGACGCCCTTGGGCACACGCATCTGGTAGATCATGCCAAGCCCGAGTTCCTTGAGGAGATTGTCAAGAGCGACCAGCGTGGAAACCCTGTCACGCGGAACGAAGTAGACCCCGCCGGTCTTGCGAAGAGGAACACCGTGAATGGACGCGACAACGCGCCCGATGAAGAAGCGAACGTCGGAATCGGTGTAGAACTCCTGATAGTGGTCGTAGTCCTCACGGAATCCGGGGGCGTGGTCGCCACGGACTTCCACGGTACTCGTGTCCTTGAAGAGTTTGGCGGTCGTCGTCTGCTCGTAATCGAGCATTTCGGCGCCAACGTCACGATGCTCCGAAACGATGCCGATGACGGTGGCTCCGGGGCGGTCAGAAATGGTGCGAGCGAAAAGGGAACCCGAACGCTTGCCCACGCGACGCACGGCGCGCGTGAACGCCTTCTTGTTGGTCGGCGGCTTGATGTGGTCCGACATCGTGAATCCATGACGGAGCGCGGCTTCGTCCATCATGTCCACCGGCACGTGCTTGGCATGGACCGTCCAAAAGACAGTCGTGCCGAGGTACTCATCGGTTCGTGCGTTGAACTCAGCAAGGTTGAAACTCATCGTCCGATCTCCTGTCCAGTTCTCTTGACGCTCATTGCGTCGTTACCTACCTATCGCCACCTGGACAAAAGATTATGGAGGACTCAGGATTTTCCACAGCATTTCTTGAACTTCTTGCCGCTTCCGCAAGGACATGACGAATTTCTCGGGATAGGTGGTGGGGTCCACCTATTGATGGGCACATCAATAGTCTTTCGTTTTGCCCTTCCTGTACTGCTTTGGGACGAACCGCTTTTAACTGAACTGCTTTTGGAAGCACCACTCTTGACATATTCAAGCTCAAGCTCAAGAGCCGGACTTCCGGGAACTTCGGCTTTTCCGCTTTTTACCTCGTCGTAGATGTCCATCACCAATGACCTCGAATCGAACAATAAGAAATTCGTCTTGCTTCAAGTTTTTCAGCGCTACGGTAACATCACCACCTAGATTAGACACCCTACGCAGTTCATCAAAGAACTCATCATCAGTCTCTTTTGGTTGATCGGCGCCGTAAACCAACATCACCTCATTGGCATCCCCACACACAACTGATGGTTCCCGAAAGGAATAGAAACTGTCATCAATGACGACAACCACTCGATGTTCTATCACGTCACGGTGAACGTCAACAACATCACCTTCAACGTTTGACTTCGCATTCTTACGCAAGAATCGTCTAGGGATGGTCGCCCGAACGCGCTTACCCAACAACTCGTAGATCAAGTAACGGTCACGTTTCACGAATTTTTTCTCCCACAAAGGCACATTCTATTATACCTCAAAGGGATGAGGACTCCGACGTTTCCGCCGAAGCCCCCAGGGTAAGAACTTGTTAGTAATCCATCCGTGAACCATCCTTCTGCATCTCCGCAAGGATGTCCCGACCCAGAAGCGTGTTAAGGACTTCATTGTAGGTAGGAACCTCTTCGGGTGTGACTGCGTTGTAACAGACGTAGTAGATAGCCTTGCCGATGTCATCAAGGACGCGATACATATCAGCGATGGCAACGATCATGCGTGTCGAGAAGGGCGTGGGAAGTTCACCACGCTTGATGGCGCCGCGAATCTTATCGCGGAGCCCCAGGACAATGCGCGTAATCGTGTCGTCACCAGTCTTCTCTTGCATGATATGCTTCTCAGCGGCGCGATCGTATCCGAATCGGAAGTACGCCGTGACGCGATTGAGCGTGGAAATGTCGTGGGCATTGGCTTGCGCAGTGTAGAGAGAGTCAGACATGCCAGTCAATCCACGTCCAGTCGTGTTGGCGGCGAGGATGACACGAAAGCCTGAGTGACTGCGCACGACGCGACCGGAGTCACCATCGAGGGCGACTTCACGGCGAACCTTACGAGTCTCAAGAAGACGGTTCAAGGCGATAGAGATATGCGCCGGGCAAGCGCCAGCCTCATCAATGAAGAGGATGGCTGGGGCGCCGACTTCGTTGCCATCTTCGTCAAGACCTTCTTGCATCGCCTTGACAGCCGGTCCTTCTAGAAACTTGATGAAGTTCTGAGCGCTATCTTCGTCCACTTCGACCGTACGGTCACCAAGAAAACTGGCGGTCGCCATGTCTTCACGGCAGTTGATCTGCACTAGCTTGCGCCCCAAGCGCGCGGCGAGGTGGTGCGCATACTCGGTCTTGCCCGTGCCGGTAGGTCCGACAAGCCAGATGTTGTGAGGAACCTCATCGGTGAGAATCGCCACAACGTCCTCATCGAAGTGGGGAGGAACGTAGGTGTGATGAAGGCGCAAGCGCCGAGTCGCCTCATCATCTTTTGGCTTGGGCTTGGGCTTGGGCTTGGGCTTGCCCCGAGACGGCTTGGTGGACTTTGCGTCATTGTCATCGAAGTAAAAAATACGAACAGCCTTTTCCTTTGGTTTGACGATCACGACGATACCATCTTTACCAAGGCTGAGGCGAAACTTAGCCTTGGTGATGATGGGAATCATCTCACTGACCTCGGGGTCATCAAAGGTCGTTTCAATGGGACCACCCAACAGCATCGCCTTGATCTTTTCGACTGCTTGTGTTTCATTCATCACGACTCTCCTCTTACCCAAATTCCCAATTCCCTTGTTTCTCTGTGTATATCGACGGCATACTCAAGAAGTATGGGGAAATTTCGCTACCGGTTGAAAATACTCGAAAATACGGACACGCCCTGAGGTTACCAGGGCGACGATACCCTCTTGCATCGCCAAGATGAACCGAAACTTAGCCTTGGTGATGAGCGGAGCCAAGTCCGCAACCCTCGAATCGTCAAGGGTTGTTTCAACTGGACCGCTTTGCAGCATCACCTTTATCTTTTCGACTGCTTGTGCTTCGTTCATCGTACCTATTCCTTACCCAAAATTCCCTTGTCCGTGCTTTTCGACCTATCCGTGAAATCTACCTCTACTGTATGTCTTGGATTCACCTTGGTCGTTAACGACCAAAATAGATATGTCACCGTCAACCGTCAAAACGCCATACCAATCCCCAACGGTCAGTTCATCGGAGATTCCGGTGTTTTCCCGACACTGCATAATCGGTTCGGATGACACACCGCCGTCAATGACCATAAACCGCACGTTGCACACATCGACGTGATACTTGTGATCGAACTCCAACACCCAAGGGTGCTGAGTCGTTTGTACGCCCTTGATCTCACGCCATTTGTTCCCAGCCCACACCTTCATTCCGGCGGCAAGATTCGTCACGTCGAGAAGTTCATAATGTTTCTCAGACATCATCCCGTTGCGCCGGATGGAGTACATCACGCGATTACCCTCACGCACGATGTCGTTGATTTGTAGCACGTCACCAGGCAAGGTGTTCACAAACGGACGTGGACCAGTCCCGAGCCACACGACGTATCCATATTCCATCGCCTGAAATCCACCATCGGGCTCTTCAATCCGCACGGTCTTACCTTCGTCGTTGACGATCTGAAAGAACGAATCGTCTACGGCGCCAAGGGCAAATCTCGCGGCGCCGTAGACCTTTCCCGGCGTGAAGCCATCTCGCATCGTCGTGCGTTGAACAATCATGAACCGACGACCTCAAAGCGGTCAGCGTAACACTCTGTCAACTTGCCGAAGTTGTCGAACACCCACGCGAGACCAGACGCTTGATCAATCCTGTCTGCTACGTACTCGACACCTTCATTGAACGCATCGGGCATCCCCGTGTTGCTCCGACAAATGACAAGCACGTCCTCGATAACCGTTGGATTCGGATTAGGTTCTGGCGCGAGGCTCGCAGGAGCATCAAGACGCAGAAACTCCATGCTGCGAGCAACAATAGGCGTACTGAACCTAACCACACCACCCTTCGGGTTGTAGTAATCCGGATCAAGGATATTAGAGTAATTCCTTTTGAGCTTATTGCTCGTCTGTTCTCTCAAGATGTCGAACGCGCCATCGAATGTCGGCACTTGCGCAATAACCTTCATCATCAGGGTTCGACTGCTTCTCTTTCCCCATCGCGTGACAACGCGATATGCGCCATCGGAAAAACTGACACCGATGATGTACAACTTGTCTGAACTCCCGTGCGTGTTGTGTAGCACAACGTTGTTCACTAACGGGTCGTGAGTAGTATCAGTCATCGCGTCATTCCTCTCATGAGAACCTTACTGAGCATAGTCATGAAGTCGATGCCAAGATTACACGCATTCTTGACATGCAGGAAATTCTCTTTGCCGTAGTACTTTCTTGGAGCATCGGTGTTAACACCGATACCGTAAACTTCCATGCCTTCTTTGCGAGCCCGTCCGCAACTCTCGATAAGGTTCCTGACGAGTTCATTTTCGTTGCCTTGACCGGAAAGCGGGCGTCCATCACTGATACTGAAGATGATGCGTCGGGCTTCCTTGCGTTGGCGCAGACGATAGGCAGCCCACTCAACCCATTCACCGTCAACGTTGTGGCAGTTAGACGAAATGTTCATCACACGCGCACGGACACTCGGGCTTGACCATTGCTCATTCCAAGTCTTGTAGATGTTATGCACGATAGGAGTCCATCGTGTGAACACCCCATCGTAGGTATTGCGGACGGGATCGTTGGGAGTCGTGCCGCCGTAAATCTCGAAAGGAACTCCGATGGGATTCAGGCACTCCCCGAGCGCGACAGCAAGGCGGCGCGCTTCCATGAAACGGTTGTCGGTGATCATCGAACCACTCTCATCAATCACTACCACAACAGCAGTGTCAAGCGCCCGTCCGCGAGACGTATTGTAGAAAATATCACGACTCAAGCTCTTGGCAATCGTGGTGAGCCGACTCATATCTATCTTGCCATGCTCCATGTTGGGACGGCGCCTTGTACGAGTCATGCATCGGAGCATCTGGTCAAGTCCGCGAGACAAAGACATGATAGATGATGCAAGTTCCCGGCGCATAATGGTGAAATCTTCGATGTTGCGTCGGGTCGCCTTGACCTCGTGGTAGATATCGTTGTCCCGACACGCTGTGTACCAGCCGTCAAGGCTAGGATTGGCTTGATCATCATCAAGCCTGTCCCTGATGTCTTTGGCAAGGGACTTCGCTTTGTCCTCATCATCCGACTCATCAGCCAGAGCCTCTTCGGCTTCGGATTCACTCATGCCAGATTCTTCGTCTTCGCTTTCGTCTTCGCTTTCGTCTTCGCTTTCGTCTTCGCTTTCGTCTTCGTCTTGTGACGCCGATGTGCTCTCGTCTTCATCTTCGTCTTCATCACCAGAACTAGCTTGTGTCTCATCCGATTCGTCTTCGTCTTCGTCCCCATTCACGGACTTAGGTTTCCCGGTAGTATTCTCTTCATCATCGTCATTCAACTCATCATCAGGGTCACAGGAATCGTCAGAGTCGGGGTCGGGGTCAGAGTCAGGGGAATCCTGTGACCCTGATTCTTCCTGATCACCCGACTCGCTCTCATCCTGATCATCCGGGTTCTTGTCAGGCTCCGATTCGTCCATCTTCTTTTGCTTCAAAATCTCAAACACCCTCTTGGCAATCTCAAGTGACTCATATGTAGAGTTCGCTTGACGAACCCGGAGAAACTCAACAAGGGCGGCGTCAACATACTCTTGAGCCATGGGCGAAAGCGTCCATGCTGGAGTCTTGTACTGCGCAACCATCATCATCGCCGAAAGGCACTCAGCCACGGGATGATCAGAGTCTTCGGAGAATCGAGCGCCAAGTTTTTTGTTGTAGTGCTCGACGCTCCAGATGAATGCCGTTCGGGCGCCAAGGTACTCGCCGCCGACAAGATGTTCCATCCGCACATCTTCAATGCAGTTGAGGATACGGAAGAGGACACCCTTTGGGTGATCCTTTTTAGACATTTTGGTGTGCTTGATGTGACCGGCTTCATGGTAGACCCATGACCGCAAAAGCATCATAGACTCACCACTGATTGTCCCCACGGCGGGAATTTTGATGATGCCATTGTGAATGTCGGCAGAAACATCCCTGCCCTTGTGGTACACAACCTTGATATTGGCGTCACCAGACACCCATGTCGATACAACCCGCATGGCGTCTTGAACCGCAACTCGGTCGCCATCTTGGTATCCAACACTCACCATCACTCGTCTCCTTGTGCTCTCTCGTCATTCGTACATGGATATATCGCCAGAGCACACTGAGAGTATGAGAAATTTCAAGTGTTTTTTTAATCACGCTGTTGTCACGAGACAAAGCACGGTCACGGCTTAGACGCGAATCGCCACCGAACTTCCGTGATTCCAACCTTTCGGGGGATACCAAGCGCGTCCCACAGTCCGTCACTCAGGTCTAGACCAGCGCGGTTTTTGGGAGCACCGTGCTTCTTCATCCAGGACTCAGGAACCCGCTTGCCGATCTCAGCAAGAGGACGATTGCCCTTAGACCAATAGGCGTCTCTCGTGGAGTGAGGACCAACGTCTTCGACCCTGACGACGATAGTGCGATTCTTGTAGACGACTTCAACATATCGCCCAAGGGCGATTCGTGATGGCAACGCCACAAACTGAGACTCGGGTTTGATCACCAAACCCGAAGCCGTGGTCTTACCAACCAAACCTTCTCGCGTAGCCAAGACAGTCTGCCACTCGGTTTTGACGGACTTCGTTGACAAAAGCCGAAAGGCGATATCACGCTGTTCGATTGCGTTGTAATAACGTTGGTTGAGTTCCTTGTACAGCTTTTGCCACGAACTGACTTCCTTCTCGCGGTTCTTCAGCCTGACCATCGTGTCCGAGTTCGCGCTCCAGGCAGCCAAGGCGAAGACAGTGATGAAGAAGAACATCACGCCTGTGAGGTAGACCGCGAGGCTCCCAAGTAACGACGAAGTTGTGTCTTTCATCACACTTCCTCCAACAGTTTGAGCAATTCGGACTCACTAATGACTACCACGCCGTACTTCTCTGCCTTCTGCGTCTTCGAACTCTTGCTTGACGGGTCAGACTGCACGAGGTAGGTGGTGGTCTTCTTCACACTCGTCACAATCTCACCACCGACGGCTTCGATGCGTTCGTGCAACTCAGCCTTCTTGACCGTAAACTTACCAGTCAAGCAGAAGGAGTTGCCAGAGAGAGTGCCGGACGCCTTCTTGATCTCCTGGGGCGTGATATAGAGAAGCAGACTTTCGATGGTGTCATGCATGGCTTCCAATCCGTCAACGATGTTGCCAGCCACAACCGACCCGATACCTTCCATGTCAGTCAAGGCGACAAAGAAGGCTGTCTTGTTTCCGAGGCTGCCGAGGCTGCCGAGAACAGTTTGAATCGAACAGTACTCATTTGCGATCAACTTGCTAGTCGTGCGCCCAAGACTCTCGATGCCTAGAGCAGACAGAAACACATCAAGTCTCGGATTGTGCTGAGTCAAGATCGCTTCCACAACGATCTGACCCGAACGCTTTCCCATTCCTGGAAGTGCTGCGACCTTACTTGAGTCAAGCGTGTACAGGTCAGGCAAGTCTTTGACCAAGCCGTTATTCAGCAAGGCGTCAACGATGCCGGACCCTACTCCCTTGATTCCCATACGACCGATATAGTGGAGTACGCGCTCCGCCAACTGCGCCGGGCAATCGTCGTTGTGGCAATGGTGAGCCACGCCTTTCTCGTCAAGCGTCACGGGCTTATGGCAAGCTGGGCAAACCAATGGTGCGGGAACCAACACCCCATCGTGACTCCGTGCGACCCGAACGACCTGTGGGATGATGTCACCAGCCTTCTCGATGAGCAATTCGTCACCAACACGCAAACCGAGTTCAACCACCCTTGCCCAATTGTGAAGCGTGATATTGCTGATCGTGCTTCCGTCAACCAAGGTGGGCTCAATCCGTGCCATCGGCGTGAGTTTGCCGGAACGCCCAACTTGATAGTCCACGGAGAGAAGCGTAGTCGTCGCTTGCTCAGGCTTGAACTTGTAGGCGATCTTGCTGTTCGGGCATCCACTCGTCCAGCCCCACCCATCTTGCTGCGAGGTCGAATCAACAGAGAAGACGGCGCCGTCAATGCAGTAGTCGAGAGTCGAACGGCGAGACTCAAGTGCGTTTACTGCCATCACGGCTGAACGGGTGCCAACCATCACCAACTCAACGAAGGTGAATCCACCGAGGTCTTCAACCCACGATGCTTTATGTGTCTCACTCTCGAACTCGTTGTCGGAATCGATGACATCATAAACTATGAGTGCCAGTCCACGCTTGGCAGTCTTGGTCGGGTCTTTCTGGTTCAGACTTCCGGCGGCAGCGTTGCGCGGGTTGGCAAATGAACGTTCCCCGCTATCGTGCAAGGCACGAAACACGGACTTAGGCATGTGGATTTCACCCCGAATCTCAATCTGCCCGGTTGCCGGGATACTATTCGGGATACTCTCAATCGCCAGAACGTTGTCGGTTACGTCTTGCCCGACGCTTCCATCACCACGAGTCGCAGCAAGGACCAACCGACCATTACGGTAGACGATACGAATTGCCACGCCGTCAATCTTCGGCGAACACACGATGGCAAGGCCCGCCTCGTTGTGGGCCAGGGCGCAATGCTCTCTCGTCCAACCAATCAATTCGTTGTTGTCATAGTGAATCTTGCGAAGAGAACCCATCTGAGACGGGTGCGCCACCTTCTTGCCGTGACTCGGTACGGCGCCGATCCATTCGAGAACCTTCTTGAGTTCGATCAACTCCGGTGTTTTGCAGGAACAAGACTTGTGATACTCCACCAACGCCGTGCCCTCACGCACAAGCTGATCGAACTCGGCATCGGTGATTTCAGGTGTCCCGTTGAAGTAAAGATCATTGTGGCGTGTGATGTCAGCCACGAGTTCACCAGAACGACTCATTTAATCTTCCTCTCTGTATCGGGGTTCATCATCACTGAGTGGGTCAAACTGTCCCGCCATCCGTTCAATCACCGGGACAAGATCACCCTGTTCCGTTTCGACGGCGCGCTTCATGCAGACGCTTGAGGCGGTGTCAACCTCGTAGAAAACCACGTCGTACATATGCCCGAAGTCCTTTTGCCACACCTTACGGTATTTGCGCCGTATGCTGGTCTCGTCAATGACAACACCCTTGACGCCCGAAAGCGCAAGCGCCTTAACGGCGGTCTGGATGACGAACGTAACAGTGCCTTCCTGAGTGTGGTCCTTGCGGGTTCCACACAACGCCTCACGCACATAGTCACGCCCAAGAATGGCGTAACCGTGCTTGTCGGCAAGACTTCTGGCAACCGTGCTTTTCCCGCTGCGCGGTAGTCCACACATTATAACGAGTTTAGGCTTGCTCATCATCCCATCCTTTGTTTGACTCGTTCCTTCATCCTATCCTTATTGTATCGCCAGAATGGTCACGAAGTATGCAAAGAAAAAGGGCGAGTGGATTATTTCTCCACTCGCCCTGGACGCCAGCAGCCTACTTTATGTTAGAACTCGTAGGAAGTCACCTCGTAATCATTGGCGATCTTCTTCCTGACTTTCGTCTCACAAGCCGCAATGACCTCACGCTTATCGGGACTTCTCGAAAGCATCATCGCCCCACCAGTTCGGAGGTACTTAAGCCCGATGCGACCCCAAGCATTACCACCAGCAAACTGACCGTCACCGGTCTTGTACACGGCGAAATAGTGATACCTGTTTTTGTCTTCGCCGTCACTCTGGTCAACAAGGACAAGCAACTTACTCCACACCGGGCGTGATCTACCTGGCACATTAAGCTTGGTTCTCAGTTTGTCGGCAACGAAGACACGCTGCCTACGTTCTATGTCAACCACATCCATCGGGAAGGAAACCAGCCTTTGTGCCATAGCCAGTATCCTCTTTGCGACCTTGATCTTGTCCATCAGTGTCTCCTAGTCGTGTTTTTGGACTACATATCGTAGTAGTTGATTACTCTGTCTACATCCGAGTTATTTCTGACAGCAGCATCGATGATCTTGTGCGCGTCTTCGTCTCCGTTTATCTTAACCGTCACGGTTCGGGTTACTTTGACGTTGTTTCTGTCGTCACCAAAGGTATCCATTCTTGGTTGTTCACCGGAGTCTACATATGAGAATCCATCAAGAATACGCTTAAGTGCTTTTTCTGACGATTGCTTGAAGTTGCTCATGGCTCTCTGAAGTTCGCTTATGCCATGACTAGGAAAAGACATGCCGACCTGAAGTTTGACGGTTAACAGTCTGCCTCCACCATCTATAACACAAGTGAGGCCCCACCTACCGGCTTCACGGTGACCAGTGATCTCTGACGCAAGTCTCACCAAGTCCTTCACGATGTCGCGCATCACTATTCATCCATGTCGTATACACCAATGCTCTTGATACCATTACCGTTTACCCTTGTGTTTCCACCGACTTCTTCCATGAAAATTCGATAGCACTGATTACACGCCAACTTGATGGCGTTAGCCTTGCGCTGTAGCTTCTTCCACTTGTTGGTGGATGCCAGCCTTTCGAGACGTTCAGCAAATTCTGCGATCTGTTTTACCGAATCCATGTTGACGGCACCGTGGCCCTCGATCATCTGTTCAACCAAACTCTCTGCGTACTCCTGCGGCGAGTCTCCGGCTTTCACCAACTCAGCCGCCAAGCGATCCACGATAGCAGATACTCTTTCTGTGTCCGTGTTCCTACCTCCACACACTGTTAACATACTTGTAAGGAATCTTGTTCCGCGTCAACCATTCGGTAAAGACGGTCCAAGAAACTCGTTTCAAGGCATCCGGATTAGCCTTGAGCATCTTGTACAGCTTCCTAGCTCCCGTTGCGCTCTTTTGCTTGACACCGGAGTAGGATGGATCAGACTGTTCAAAGTCTGAACCTGGACTGTATGCGGAGAACTTCGTCCAAGACGCGCTCACCACGAAGTCGTCACCCTCAGCCGTGAACGGCTTTGTGTCGGCGGGTTCGATTTCGAGATACCACACCTCGTTCTCGTACGGACCAACCATGATGTGATTCCACTGTTTGCCCGCTTCTTCAACCAACTTCTCAGTATTCTTGAGAATCGTCTTCTTGGCTTGATCGTAGGACATACTCTTGTTGACGCCACGGATCATATTGGGAGCGTTGATGTGCCCAGTGTCAGACATCCTGGAAATGCAAACTAGCGTCATTACATGGCAACGCCTCATGCCCTTTTGAGGCATCTCAGTCAGTCTGATCTCGTTGTTTCCGCTTTCGAGACGAAACGTTGGCGTCTCAAACGTATCTTCGTATCTCGCCTTCATAAGACGGGCGACACGACGAAGTTCTCTGACAACATCCATGGGGTTTCACCTAATGAGTTGAACTGAGTCGACGCACAATCTCGACATGAAAATCCAAAGAATGGAAAATGTCCCTCAAGGAATCCACCGCATCCTGTGAATTTGCTCTCTTTTCGAATTTAAGACTATAAATCCCGTTTACTGCCTTACGACTGTCATCGGACAGATAATGATCACCACGTTTGTTTCTCGAACCACCAATGCGTGAAATTACACACTCACGCAGAATCTTGTCTTGACTCTTCTTCTGAACGAACTTTCTTTCATCTGCCTTCGCCACGGTATGCAAATTCTCAGACGATGGCTTGTCGGCATCAGTTCTACTCTGATACCACACCATCTCAAATTCAGTACCATCATCCTTTACATAGGCTTCCTTATGCACAGAGGAGATGATACTCTGTGCGATTCTAAGGACTCTTCGTGCTATGCCTAGTTTGTTCATCTTAGATTTTCGTACCACCAGACTTGCCGGGATATGGGTCCAAGCCAGTCTTGTCGGACGATGGCATCACAACACCGTTGTTGTTCCGCAGTGTTGACCCTGAGTTCATAGTCTTCTGTGCGCCACCCTGAGAACCCTTGGCGACAACACGGGTCGTTGAGTCGATGCGAACGGGAATTCCACCATTGCTTTCGGCTTCTTCTGATGTGTCGATTCCCCAGATGCCAGCCTTGCCAGCTACCGTACCTTCTGGGTTTGCTCTGTAAGTAGGCATTACTTGTCTCCTATTCTCTAGTGATTTTCAGTGTTCGGTCGTCACAAATCGTTGAATATAAACTAATTGTCACTTCCAAGTCGTGATAACGTCAGCGTCAGCGGGTCTGTTCTTCTCTGTAAGGTCATCAAATACTACTACAGCCGTCCCTACGCCCGGTTGCTTGAAACGCATGTCACCCTTGTCTCTGGGCCTCTTCTCGCGCATCTCTTGTAGCTTATCACGGATCATTTCGTTGACCAAGTGGGGGTCTACATCCCTCAAATCACTACGCCACTTTGCAACCACAAGCCCTTCTCTTGGCTTTAGAACTCGTCATCTGGTTGACTGACCTCTTGAAGCTGTGACCACAAGAATGACATCTCCACCAAAATACATCATGTGATCCATAAGTCACATCTCTCGGCGTTGTTGTATTTTTACTATAATCCCATTCATCAGCTACGGACGGCATAACACCAGCCAAACAATTCCCATCATAGACTTTCTTTCCACTACAATACGCACACCCACCCCTCGACTCTCCGTGAACCGTTTTCTCATATTCATTTCCACACTTATCACACAACCACCACACCAACAAAGTGCTATTGGGTGCAACATTTTTTGGCAAAAGACTGCCATTCTTGGTTGGATGCCAACGCCTTGATACACGTGGAAACTCATCTTGCAGGTTTTTGGGAGATGTGTTCATCTCCGACATCTTCTCTTGATACTCCACAATGTTGTTGAATCCATCCAATCGCATGTTCTTGTCAAGGCAAACAGACCTTGCGAGTCAGCATGTTGGCAACTTCAGTCAAACGAACACTTTTCTGGATGCGCTTGATCACATCCATGAGTCCAGCGAGTTGAGTTATGGACGCGACTCGTCTCATCTGAAATCCTTATAGGTATCCGAACCTTTTACTAGCTTCTCGAACTCGTTGTAGTCGAAGTACCTTCCACGGCACCCAAGGCACTCTTCGACATCGATGGTCACGTTGCCATGAGTCAAGTGACGAGTCACCATACGCTCACCACACTTGATGCAAGCGTACCTGTATTTTGGCTTAGAACCACCCATCATTATGACTACCAATAATCATGCGATCGCGGTCAACCTTGACATCAGAGTCAGCAATCATAGAGTCACCGTGTTGACCATCGTACTTGCGGATAAAAGCCAGGGGCGTCGAACGCGCAGTCTGCACGCGAATGGCGCCGGATGTGATAGTTTGGTCCAGTTGGACCATCGACTTGTCAGTTGGGTTAGCAGCCATACCAGTTTTCTCCAAAAAAGACCTCACTTATAGCCAAACATCAGTAAAATATCACCCAACTCACTGATCTTGGGCTTACAGGTATGTACTATGACAAGAAAAATAAAGAGTGTTCACAAAATAACCTGCCTATAACCTAGCCTATGCAGCAATTCTCCGATGCTCTCGGACGATTCCGTCACAGCTTCTTCGGACAAGTCCCACACACAAGCATGCATCGCCTCGTGTATGGTTATGACCAGACGCTTCTTCTCCGATATCGTCTTATTGTCCACCACACGAATGCACCTATCTCGTATGTGAGGCGCATCACAATCTCCATCTGTTTTCGGTCCCAAGTACTTGACGTACTTGACTTTGTAACGCCTCCCCCTTATCATCTGCGTACGAACCCTGTATCGTTCATTCATAGTCTACCTCCTACGAAGGTTTCATAGAGGGTCGATCATCGCAAGATTGTCAAAACGAAAAGGGACCAGGTTTGTGATAACCTGGTCCCTTGTCTTGTTGTACGTGTGTTTTAGTCGCGCTTCGGAATGTCCTCACTACGCATAATCACGACACCAGCGGCTTCCATCATCCTGATTGCTGATTCGGTAGTATCTTCGGCAACGCCACGACAAGCGTCAACAACCAAGACGGTCGTAAAGTCATTTACGGAGTCAACAGCGGTTGCCATAACACACACATCCGTCGCCAACCCACAGACGTACGCCGACGTAATGCCCTCGTCACACAACGCCTGCGTGAGCCCAGTAGACGTTCCTTTCACGACCTTACCGTCCACCAAGGCAGCATTGTCGTAGAAGGCGCTGTAGCTGTCACAGTTTGGGTTCGTGCCCTTGGGGACGAACATCACGTCCTCGCGGTCGGCGATGTTCAAGTCGGGATGAAGTTCACACCCCGGCGTCCCTCGAACACAGTGGTCTGGCCACATCACCTGTGGAATTCCGGCGAGTTCACCCACGCTGAACAGTTCTGCGCCGTGCGTCGAGGCAAAACTTCCGTGTCCTGGCGGGTGAAAGTCTCGCGTCACCACGATGATGTCAAACGCTCCTTCGTCCATCATCTTGTTGATGACAAAGACGATAGCGTCGGCGTCTTTTACCGCGAGTGACCCACCTTCACAGAAATCCTTCTGTACGTCAACGACGATCAGTGCTCTTTTCACCGCTCTTCTCCTTCTTGATCACGAAGTAGCCTCTCGTATCGTTGAGGCGTTGCATCACAACAACGAGCGTGTCACCAACATCCGGACTCACCCTCTCTCTGGTTCGGGTCTTGTTGTATTCGGTGTAATCATACACCCTGTCGATAGGAACAATGAATGACCTGTGTTCGGTTACTAGGAGCACCCTCTCAAACAGAGGCTCCGACTTCACTTGTGTGATGTTCGCTTGGCAGATAATGACACTGCCAGATGCAAAAAACACACCAATCGATACCATCAGTCCAGCACCAAACACAAACCACGCACACACTTTGCCTTTCCAAGTCGCATCCTTGTCACAGTAAACCTCCATGAGTATGCAGCACCCAAGAAAGCAGAAGACGAGTCCAGGAGCGAACAAGCACACAAACGGCATGATGTTCGTGAGTGTCATTTAGTCTTCCCTTTCACCACAGAGTACTTACGACTACCGGTAAACCCATTCACCTTTATGACAAGAATTTCACCAGCCTTCGGACTAAACGATCCCTTTTGATCGGCATCCACGTCTTCTTTCAAGATGACGAACGTACGATGTTTCGTAGACACGATGAACATAGCGGGGTTGGCTTCATTCTTGACCGAAACGACATCCACCTGGATGACGACTTCATTGTTTGCCAGCCCGACGCAGCCGATGCATGCAAGGACACCGAGAAACAGCATCACAGCAAATAGCATCTGCTCCCCACGAGTCAGTGGAGTCAAGTAACTAAGCATGGTGCCGATACCACCATACACAATCAAAACAATCACTGCTGCAACAATCATCGCCGCGAAGATTGACATATCAAGTTCTCCATCTGCTGTAGAATGGCGCAGGATTGCGCTTGTGCTCGCTTCTCTCGATCAAGGATTTCACCCTATCGATCTTGTCTTGCATCTCGGTATCGTTGTTCGCAAGAAACTTCCAGTCGTTGTTCTCGATGGCGATCAAGATGACATCGAGTTCTTCATAAGTCAATCCGAGTTCCGCTTCGTCTGTTTGACCTTCCCACAAGTCCGCCGTTGGCGTCTTGTCAATGACCCACTGTGGGGCACCAATCGCCACCATCATATCGCGCACTTCAGTCTTGTAATATGCGCCAAATGGTTCAAAATCCACTCCGCCGTCACCGTGCTTGGTCGCGTAACCGGTCATGAGTTCACTCCGGTTGCTAGTTCCGACGACCAAAGCACCAATGATTTGCGCAAAGCCGTAGAGTGTTGTCATGCGAAGGCGAGCCTTCGCGTTTGCAGCAGACAAGGATTCTCTTTCGATGCCGGTAGTTTCAAGCCAAGCGTCAAAAGTCTTGGCAAGAGGGACGTAAATTGATTCAACTCCAAGCCACTCAGCCACGCGATCCCCGTCACGTGTGCTGTCTGGACTCGAATAACACGGCATGGTGAAACACTTGATGTTGTCCACTCCAACAGCTTCCCTTGCGATCCATGCTGCAAGTGCTGAGTCGATACCACCACTCAACCCAACGACCAGCTTATGGATTTTGGCATAACTACAGTGATGCTTAGTCCACTCAACAATGTTAGCGACATCCTGCTTCCAATCCGTGATCATAATCCTACATTCTCCATAGGTCTGTGTTTACTCCTTGAATCTTCTTCCACATATTGTCGAACTCACTCTGGTTATCCTTCTGCTTGTTCGTGATGGTGTTTCGTAGGATGGCTTCCTTGTTCATATAACACATGAAGATACCGGAAACAACGGCTGCCGAAACGAGCAGAGTGACGCCAAGCGCCAAAACAACAATCAGAATCACGTTGACCTTACTCATCTCGGTTTCCCCTATCCACTAAAGATTCAGTGTTTTCTTGCACCGGTCGATGGCGTCAGGAACACCGGTATTCTTACCGGGAACATCACTCAGTTTCACAGTCGGCGTCCAAACATCGCCCTGCCACACAGACCACATCTTAATGACCATGTTGAGCGGCGTAACTCCAACATCATTCGTCAAGTTCGTCCCGATGCCGTAGACCGTCTTGACGCGACCTCGGAATCGAGCTTGAATCCGAACGACGGCTTCCGAATTCAACCCATCAGAGAAGACAATAGTCTTGGTCGTGGGATCAATTCCTAGACCAACATAGTGCTCAATCATCCGTTCACCGAAGTCAATTGGATCAC
>Ga0075122_10000176_pt1 | contig 51863 bp, 49 predicted proteins | sample AntAceMetag02UKB_FD_69790 | JGI IMG/M metagenome (GOLD analysis project Ga0075122, IMG submission 69790) | Saline lake microbial communities from Ace Lake, Antarctica - Antarctic Ace Lake Metagenome 02UKB | ecosystem: Environmental > Aquatic > Non-marine Saline and Alkaline > Saline | place... | reverse complement strand
ACCTCCTCCATTGCCAAGATTTGCCCGTTTCAGCCAAGTACTGGGTTACTTGGATCATAGAGACCATTCGAAGCTTTAATAGGGGATTTAAGTAGTAATATGTTAAAGACTTGGGACAATCAATATAAGTCTGAAGGGATTATACAAAATAAACCAGAAAAAAAAGTATTGGATGCTATTAGATATTTCAAAGAAAATAATTTTAAAAGAATACTAGATTTAGGATGTGGCACTGGTAGATACATAGAATTTTTAGATAATGATGGGTTTGAGGTTTACGGATGTGACATATCACAAAAAGGATTGGATATAACCCAAAATAAATTTCCTAATATTTATCTTAGGCAGTCTGATTTTGATAATCTACCTTATAAAGATAGTTATTTTGATGCCGTGCTTTGTAACTTTGTGATTAACCATGGAAAAGTAGAAAAAATTAAAAAAGGCATTCAAGAAATCGTAAGGGTACTAAAAGATAATGGGATATTATATATGTCAGTTCCTTCAGTAGAGCATCCTGATTTTCAAACAGGAAAAGAAATTGAAAAAAATACCAAGATACATATAGATGACCCAATAGATGGAGATCTTCCTCATCACTTTTTTGAGGAAGGAGAATTTGAAGAAATACTAAAGCCTTTGCGTGTAATTAAAATTAAACATTTTTCAGGTACAAGTCAAAAAAATCCTAAAAAACAAATGGCTGCTTATTCTTTATATGCTAAAAAATAAAATCTGTGCGTAGAAATATTTTCAACCGACACAAATATAAACGTAAGTGGGGGAGAGGGTTCAAAAAAGCCTCTAATTTTTTGCTGGATTCAAATACTGATAACTTTCGTAAAAGAAAAGACTTTGCTTGGCACAACAGCAAATCAAATCCACTACACAGAGATGAAAATACGACTAACTGGAAAAAAAGAATAGAGATACTAATATTAGTTGTCTCACTTATTATAATGACATGTCTCGGCTTATACAGTAGTTTTTTCAAAATAAAAGAGGTTAACTTTACTGGATTACAAAGAATAGACCAGAGTGAAATAAACAGTGCTGTCTTAGGGGTGATAGACTACAACAGACTACTAATTTTCCCTGGGGAGAGTTATTTTCTAGTAAATGTTGAGGAAATAAAAGACATATTGAAACAAAGATTTGCCCTCGAATCAATCCTTGTCAAAAAAACTTTTCCAAATATACTAGAAATCATTTTGGAAGAGAAAATTTCCACAGTAATATATGACAATGGCAGGGAGTATAGTTATTTAGATACCGATGGCAAGATAGTTGAGATTATTAGAAAAATAGGAGATGATGAGTGGAATAGAAAAACCAAAACAGTGACAACCACAAACGAGCTTGGTGAAGAAATTACAGAAGAAAAAATAATAGAACAGATACATCGACCAAACATAACTGAAATAATAAAAGAGATGGGGGACTACCCTGTCATTTTTGATAGTAGAGATCAAAAAATAGAGGTTGGCTCAAAAGTAATTGAAGAAGAAATGGTTAGTGGAGTTATAAAATGGTTCAATCTAATAAACAAAAACACAGATATACCTTTTAATTATATAGAAATTAATAATGCAATAGGGGATGCAGTTATAAAAACACGAGAAAGCTGGGAATTGTTAGTAAAACTAGACAGTACTGCTGAAGCACAGTTTGAAGAGTTACAATATATTTTAAAACAAAAAATAAATCGAAGTAGTATGAACTATATTGATTTAAGATTCCCCGGAAAAGTTTATTGGCAATAATTTTTTATTAGAGCAAGATAGGGGAGCAATAAAGAAGCTTGATTAGAGTATAGTAAGTGCGTCGCACATTATATCTTATGCGACGCCATAGGATAGGCCTCTGAAATGCCCAGGTCATAGTATACCGCTAACCTTAGCTAAAAAAGCCTACCACTACCCCTAATTAAGGGGTTTTTTATGTTTTCATCCTCTAATGATACAACTTGTTTAACTTTTACAAAAATTTGTAAATTTTATTAAAACATTTCTAATTATTGCTTAGCATTTACCAATTACTTATAATAATTCTAAAACAAAAAAACTTACATAGTTGCAAGTCTTTTACTAAAGTTTACATCCCCCACTCTTCCGACGCCCTCTCCCCTGCTCTAATATTGTGCGACGCTTGGTATCAGATCTTAATTCTTGTAAAGTGTATACACTAAGAAATCTCTTATCTTCGATTTCACTAGATCGAAATGAGGATCTCCTATTTTCTCTTTATCACTAATAGTTAGTCCTATATTATATATAGCTGTCTGAAAATTATCCTCAGAACTTCTCAACGGATCATAGTCACATTTTGGAAATAATTCTAATAATTTTTTCGATATCTCTGACTCAACAAATTTATGTGTTTTATAATTATTAATATCGATAAAACTAAGAAGTGTAAACCATCCCAATCTTTTATTGCCATTACTAAACTTGTGCCCCTTTACTATGGCTGCATACAAATATGAAGCTTTATCATAAAAACTAGGATAATAAGTATCACCTTGAATCCTAACTAGGATTCCGTCCAATTCATCGATAGCATCTCTTTCTAATTCATACTCCGGGACTTTATTTATACTACTATCCAAATTTTTCTTGATTTCGGGAAATATATATTCTCTACATCTTTCAATTGAAATATATTTAATGCTCATTTTTTTGACATTTCTTTTAAAATATAACCATAATCACGACCAATTTTTTTTGCCGTTGATTTCATTTTATATTTACCTACTATCTGCCCTTTCCTACCTGCTTTGGTAGTTTTTTCTCTAGTAGCATAATAACTTTTAGTTTTTGGATTGTGTATTCTCTTTATCATACCAAAATTTTATGTTTTATGTGTTTCTACCAATCTTTAACTAAATAATTTAATGGATTGACTGGAATACCATTTTTACGTACTTCAAAATGAAGATGGGGTCCAGTGACAAATGGGCCAGCACCAACTGTACCAGGTGTACCACCAGAATAGCCTATTATATCCCCTCTTGTTACAAACTTATCTTCAGTAACTGTAATACCGCTCATATGGCCGTATACCGTAGAGATACCGCCAGAATGGACAATCATAACATAACTATAGCAGGATGCACTAGAACAGCGCTTTGCTCTAGCCACATAACCCGATCCAGTGGCCCTAAGAGCTGTGCCATGGCCAGAGCGGATATCTAGCCCACTATGTTCAAAAACGTGACGATATGGATAGTCTGGATCATGAAAGCGCGACGTAATATATCTACTCTGAGTTGGCCAAGATAATTTAGTTGGGTCCCCAGTAATAACTTCTAATTTGTTATTACTCTCTAATTTTCTTCTTACTTCCTGCTCAATAGAAGAAACTTCATTTTCAATTTGTTGATATTGTTTTTTTAGATTACTAAGAAGTGTATTATATTTTAACTCAGACGAATGTGTTTGGACTAACAAATCTTGTTTTAAGAAAACCTGTTCTTCTAGATCTGTCTTTTTTTCAGTTAACTCGTCTTTTAAGTCTTCGTAAGTTTCTTTTCGTTCTTCGGTTTGAGTTTTTTTATCCTCCAAATCTGTCTTAGCTATTTTTATACCACGCACGCTACTCCCCATATCCTTTTCCATGGTCTGCAAATATTGCAACTTATTATAGAACTCAGAAAAATTATCATAAGAGGCTGCAATCTCTATATAACTCTTGTCATCATTTTGATAGATAGTTCGAATAAGCTCAGCCAACATTGATTGTTGTTTTTTTATAACTCTTTCTTTATCTTCTATTGACAACTCTAATACTTCTATTTCAAAAACTAAGGAGTCTAATTTTTCACCTGTTGCTTCTATATCAAGCTCGACTTGGGCTACACGATTGTCAATTATAGCCATCTGATTGGACAATGATACTGCTTCTAAACGTTTTTGTTTTATTTTATCCTTGTAATCAGAGATACTCTTCTCTAGTTGCTGAATTTTTGTCTTTTTTTTGGCAATAGCGTCATTCAACTGATCAATCTCAGCCTTATTACCGCCGGCATTTTCTGACAAAACACTTCGGCTCTGCTCAGTGTAAACAAAAACTGGCTGGATACTAAATCCAACTATTAAGACTAATACTAACAATAATATTTTCTTCATGGACATATTATACACTATTTTAGACTGCTTGACAAAAACAAAAAAGTGGTGTATGGTTAAAAGGAACGGAGGGATATCATGGATGACGATACCAAAGGAATACCCTGGGTAATGTTATTAGGGGCTGCATCGCTAGCAATACTCTTACTGCTCCACCACTTCGATATGCTAGAAAAGATACTACCTTTCATACAGCGAGCACTCATTTTTCGCTAGAGAAAAGACAGCCATCCATGAAAAAAAGCCGTGGTCCCAGGAGGAACCACGGTCGTTGTTTTTTATAAAGCTTCTATAGCACTTCCGAAGCACTTCTGATTCTTTTTAGAGTCTTTTCCTTCCCTAAAACTCCAGCGATCTCAAATGGTCCGGGAGAGTTTTTTAATCCTGACAAAGCAACGCGTACTGGCCACAAGACATCACCATTACCAAAACCTTGTTCTTTTATCCAAGGTAAGACCTTTTCTTCTAATAATTCCTTGTTCCACTCCCCTTCTAGGGTATTTAAAAATTCTGAAACTAATTCTAATTTTTCTTTTGCATCTTCTTTTGTAGATTTCTTCCAAATCAAAAGCTCTGGTTCAAATTGCAACTCAGTTGCAAAAATAAAACCAGTATTTTCTACAATTTCAACTAGTGTATTGGCTCTCCCCTGCTCCATCTGAACTACAGCCTCCAGATTGCAATCCTCAGTTTTTACTCCAACATTTTTATAAAATACTTCGCACTTCTTTGCCAACTCAGTAAGATCCATATTCATTATATACTGCTGACCATACCAATCTAGTTTTACACGATCAAATACTGCAGCAGCCTTACCTACTTGCGCCATATCAAATTCTTTTTCTAAGTTTTCTAAACTAAACATTTCTCTCTCATCACCAGGATTCCAGCCAAGAAAAGAAATAAAATTAACTAGTGCTTCTGGCAAATATCCCTTTTCCTTAAAATCTTCTACAGAGACATCACCATGTCGCTTGGAAAGTTTTTGTTTTTTCTCATTTACTAACAGTGACAGATGGGCAAACTGTGGGACTTCCCAACCAAACATTTCATAAAGTTTGATATGTTTAGGCGTAGAAGAAATCCATTCTTCACCGCGAATCACGTGAGTAATTTCCATCAGGTGATCATCTACTACTACGGCCAGATGATAAGTCGGAAAGCCGTCGGTTTTCAAAATAACTTGATCGTCTATAAGCTCGTTCTTAAATTCAACTTCATCCCGAACTAGATCTGTAAACTTTGTTGTACCCTCTTTTGGCATTTTCATTCGGACTACACAGCTCTCCCCCGCTTTTATCCTCTCTTTTGCACCTTCTATACTCAAATTACGACACTGACCATCATAACCAGTTGGTTGTTTATTTATTTCTTGAACTTTTCTTACTTCACCCAATCTTTCTTTGGAACAAAAGCAATAGTAAGCATGGTCTTTTTCAATAAGCTCTTCAATATATTTTTTATAAATTTCCAAACGCTCTGACTGGATGTATGGTCCGGACTCTCCAGTCTGAACAATATTTTTACTCGCATCAAAATCTACTCCTTCGTCTGGTTTTATTCCAGCCCAATGAAGTGAATTTAAAATATTCTCCATTCCACCTTCTACAAATCTTTCTCTATCGGTATCTTCTATACGAAGCAAAAATTTACCACCATTTTTCTTGGTGAATAGATATGCAAATAGAGCAGTTCTAAGTCCACCGACATGTAAAAAGCCAGTTGGTGATGGCGCGAAACGTGTTTTTATCATAAATTTTCACAATGTCATTCCGACCGAAACCCTGAAAGAGGTGTAGCGGAGGAATCCCTTTAGGAATTGATTTAAAACTTTTTAATTTTTCTTTTGTTAGTTGGGTACCAATCGTGAGCTAAATCTGTCCACTTTGGATTATCTATTTTTATTAGGTTTTCTTTTTTTATTCTGCTCCAATTTTTAAGTTGTTTTTCTCTTGCTATTGCTATATTTATATTACTATATTCTTCGTATCTTACTAATCTATAACAATCATATTTTTTAGTAAATCCATCTACTAGTTGAAACTTATGTTCCCAAGCTCTTCTTAGTATATTATTCGTCACTCCAATATACAGAGTTCCTGTGATACTCGCCATTATATAAACAAAATATTTTTTGTATTGGATCATAACTTTTCTGAAAGGGATCCCTCGGCTACGCTCGGGATGACAGCGAGGACATTAGTATCCCTCCAGCCACAGCCACATTGAGTGACTCGGCATCACCCTTACCTCCGATAGTATAATTCTTATCAGACATTTTTTCAACTTCAGGTCTGACACCGTGAGACTCAGATCCCAGAACAAAAATAGTCTTACCACTAGATTTCAATTTATTTAAGTCTTCACCTTTCATAACAAGTGAAGAAATTTTATAATCATGCTTTTCTTGAAAAATTTTTAAAGTGTGTTCGAGTCCTGCACTCTCAAAAATATTCACATGGAAAATTGATCCCATAGTACTGCGAACTACCTTTTCATTATATGGATCTACACAATCTTCTGAAAGTAAAATATTTTTTATACCAAACCAATCTGCTGTGCGAATAATAGTTCCTAAATTTCCTGGGTCCTTAACTCCGTCTAAGCAAATTATATATTTTTCACCTGTAATATCTTCTGGAGTTATTGGCTCTTGCGATATAATAGCCATAAGACCTGGAAAAGTATCTGTTGTCTTAATACCAGGAACATCTTGTCGTCCACAAAATTCTACTTGTACCTCTCTTTTTTCGGCTTTTTTTATAATATCTTTCATCTCTGGTTCATCTCGTCTATTTCCTTCTATAATAACCAAAACTACCTCAAAGTCAGAATCAAGCGCTTCATTCACCCCTTTAAAGCCCTCAACCAAAAACTCACCAAATTCTTTACGAAACTTTTTTTGTTTAAGCTGGCTAATGTGTTTTAGTATGGATTTTTCTAACATATTATTTTAATTTGCATGTCTATTAAATAAAACTAGGAGAGGAAACACTATAACTGCCTTATATATTCTAATAAATCTTTTTGGCTCTATAATCAAACGATACAACCACTCAAAACCAATTTTTCTAATCCAAACTGGTGAACGTTTGGTTTTTCCAGATATAAAATCAAATGATCCGCCAACACCCATAGCAACTTTTACACTAGGTAGATCTGCTAAATTTTCCTCTATCCACTTCTCCTGTTTACCATGACCAAAGGCAACGAAGAGAATGTCTGGTGACGTAGTTATTATATCATATAACATGTCTTCGTTCTCATCTTTGTTGATAATTAGCGATCCTTGATCGGTAATTGGCACTCCTTTGTTGTAGCCAACTATTTTCAGTAAAGGAAATCTCTCTTGTAAAACTTCCGCAGTCTTTTTTACAACTTCATCAGAGCTACTCCCAAGTAAGTAGATACTTTTGCCCTTCTCTTCTGCAAGTTTGCAAATATCTTGCATAAAATCTACTCCAGGGATTCTTTTTAACTTTCCTCTCGTTACAAGTGTAATCCCAAAACCATCGCAAATATTTAAGTCTCCACTATTTAATACTTCTTTGAAGTACCCATCTTTTATTGTATCCACTAACATTTCTGGATTAGGAGTAAAAATTTTGTGTTGTTTATCTGAGTTTAAAAAACTAGCCACCTTTTCTAGTGCTTCTTTTTTTGTAATATTATCTATCTTTACTCCAAGAATTGTAACTAAATCCTGGTTCATCCTGGTGACCCTGGAAATCTGTGTCCAATATGGAACGCAGATCACCAAGATTTCCAAGATTAACCATGATATAAATTAGAATCTAAAACGGAGGGTCGGGATGTTGTGCTTTGTTGCCCTCCTTTGGTAATAAAGACCACTCCGCCATCACCTACACAGAATAATGGCAATGGCCCAAAATATCAGCCCAAGATACAATGGAAACATATCGTCTCTGCTCTCCCAATCTTCCTTTGCATAATCCAAAAATCTTTTTTTTGCCTTTTGAAACATAGTACCCCCCTCCAACACCCCGCTTTAGATTCTAAGTAGTTTTTATTGTAAAATTCTGCTAAAATACCTGTATACTCTATCATATTTGACAAATTTTTACAATATAGTATAATATTATCACTCTTAGTTATAGAGTGCTAACATAAACCCTATGATACCTAATAATTTTACCCATAAAACCCAGGAAGCCCTGCAACGGGGCTCTGCTATTGCTAATGAAAATGGCCAGCCACAGATGGAACCGCCTCATCTGTTTTTTGCTTTACTAGAACAAGAAGAGGGCGTGGTTATTTCGGTTTTGAAAAAATTAAAAGTTAATCTAAAAGAACTCCGAGATCAAATACAGACAATGATAGGCTCACTTCCCAAACCAACTGGAAAGACTCCTCAAAGCGGTATGGGGCAGATTCTCATGGGACAGGCAATGATGTATATTTTGCAAAATGCTGGCAATGAGTCCAAAAATATGGGGGATGAATTTATTTCAGTAGAACATTTGCTACTTGCTTTTCTAACAAATAAAAATCCAATTTCTGATGCACTATCAACTCAAAAAGTGCAGTATGATGATGTTTTGAAAGTTTTGGCCACTGTACGCGGTACTCAAAAAGTAGACTCCCCTACTCCAGAAGCAAAGTTTCAAGCTCTAGAAAAATATTCAAAAAATCTTACTGATCTAGCAAAAAAAGAAAAACTTGATCCAGTAATTGGTCGTGATGATGAGATTCGCAGAGTAATGCAAGTCTTATCTCGTAGAACAAAAAATAATCCTGTTCTTATTGGTGAACCTGGAGTTGGTAAGACTGCTATTGCCGAAGGATTGGCTCAGCGCATAGTAGATGGCGATGTGCCAGAAGGTTTGAAGGAAAAAGAAATTGTTGCACTAGATATTGGTTCACTTGTAGCTGGAACTAAGTTTCGTGGTGAATTTGAAGAAAGATTTAAGGCTGTGATGAAAGAAGTAATAGACTCAGCCGGACAAATTATTTTATTTATTGACGAACTTCATACTATTGTAGGTGCAGGCTCTAGTGAAGGTGCAATAGATGCCAGCAACATGCTAAAACCTGCTCTAGCCCGTGGCGAGCTTCATACTATTGGTGCGACGACTATAAAGGAGTACCAAAAAAAGATTGAAAAAGATGCTGCCTTTGAGCGTCGCTTCCAGCCAATCATGGTGTATGAACCAAGTGAGGATGATGCTATCGCAATACTTCGTGGTATCAAGGAAAAATATGAAGTGCATCATGGTGTGCGCATTACTGATCCGTCTATTGTCGCTGCTGTTGAGCTTTCTAGTCGCTATATTTCTGACAGATTCTTACCAGATAAGGCAATTGATCTGATTGATGAGGCTACTTCAGCCCTTCGCATGGAAATTGACTCTATGCCAGACGATCTGGACAAGATGAAACGCAAGATGATGAAGATTGATATTGAACTTCGCGCTTTGAAAAAAGAAAAAGACGAAGAGTCCAAAGAACGCAGTAAAAAATTAAAAGAAGAATTAGCAAATCTCAAAGAACAAAGCAATGAACTGGAAGTGCACTGGAAAAACGAAAAAGAAGTTATAACCAAAATCCGCGATCACAAAAAACAAATTGATAAACTAAAACAAGAAGCAGAAATAGAAGAACGAAAAGGCGACTTACAAAAAGTAGCTGAGATTCGCTATGGAAAAATCCCAACAATGGAAGAAGCAATCAAAAAATACGAACGCGATCTAGCTGATATTCAAAAAGGTAGAGCAATCTTAAAAGAAGAAGTGACTGAGGAAGATATTGCCGGCGTAGTCGCCCGCTGGACCGGTATTCCAGTATCCAAGATGCTAGAAGACGAAGTAAAAAAACTTGCCCACATGGATGATGATTTGTCCAAGCAAGTTATTGGTCAAGAAGAAGCAATTACTGCAGTATCTAATGCTATTCGTCGTTCTCGCGCCGGTATTTCAGAAGAAAAACGTCCAATTGGCTCATTTATCTTTATGGGGCCAACTGGTGTGGGAAAAACTGAGATGGCTCGAGCCCTGACCGGGTTCTTGTTCAACGACGAAGAAGCACTCGTCCGCGTAGACATGAGTGAATACATGGAAAAACATGCTACCAGCAAAATGATCGGCTCCCCTCCTGGCTATGTCGGTTATGATGAAGGCGGACAACTGACCGAAATAATTCGCCGTCGCCCTTACTCTGTAATTCTTTTTGATGAAATAGAAAAAGCCCATCCCGATGTCTTCAATATGATGTTGCAGATTCTTGATGACGGACATCTCACTGATGCCAAAGGCAGAAAAGTTAATTTCAAAAACACAGTTATAATCATGACCAGCAATATTGGATCAGAAATGATTATGGAAATGGGACGCAAAGGTGATTTTGGTTTTGGCGATGATGGTAAAAAAACTGGAAAACAAAAAGAGGAAAACATGAAGGAAAAAATAATGGAATCTCTTCGCGAAAGATTTAAACCAGAATTCCTAAATCGTGTGGATGAAATAATCATGTTCCACCCACTAGATGAAAAACAAATCCGCTCTATAGTGGATCTGCAACTAGAAATTGTAGCCAAGCGTCTAGATGAGAAGAAAATAAAACTAGATGTATCGAAAAAAGCCAAAGACTGGCTCGCTAAAAAAGGCTATGATCCAACTCTAGGCGCCCGCCCACTCAAGCGTGTGATTCAGACTGAACTTCTTGATCCCCTAGCAATGCTCATTATTGAAGGAAAGATTGAGGATGGTAGTAAAGTGAAGGTTGAGGTGGAGAAGGATAAAATAGTGATTAAATAATAATATGAATAGCCCAGCAAAAAAAATATTTGACTCTATCGAGAAATACAAGGATCTAGAAAATCTTGTTAACCAAGAATATGAAAGTATTTACCTAGAGTGTAAGGCTCCATCTAAATTAAACCGGGATGTAATTTCCAATATTACCAAACTCGTGTCTTCTTTTTCAAATACACAAGGGGGTGTAATAATCATGGGAATGAGTACTACAAAAAAAGCCGCAACTGGACTAGATCTAATCACCCAAATAGAACCAATGGGTAATTTAAATAAAATTGCTCGCCAATTAGAGAACAAGATTCCAATTACAACATATCCTTCCATAACTAGATTTGAAATTAAAACGATAAAAAAGAAAAATACTGATACAAAGGGTGTGATAATGATATATATACCACGCAATGAATCTGGGCCTGTTCAATCAACTAAGGATAATTTATTTTATATAAGATCGGGTGATTCTAATACTAAAGCGCCTTACGAAATAATAAGAAGTTTATTTTCCGCAACTGAAACTCCTGATATAGGAATACTCTTTAGTAAAGAAATTATAAAATTAGACAAAAACAATTCTTGGGATATACCAATAATTATAAAAAACGAATCGCCCGCAGTTGGTAAACATATTAAAATATCAGTAACGATACTAAATCCAGAATCTTGTGAAATTATAGGTTCAAATCAACAACTAAAGGATGGATCTTCCACAAATCCAGGTAAAAAGATATTTATAGCTAATTATAATGACGTATTACACAAGAAATTTCCAACTGCACTAGGTAGTATAATTGTGTCCATGAAAGGAAAGAAAAAAAAGTTGATTTTAGAATTCAACATATTTTGTGATAAAATGAGGGCTAAAAAAATAGTAGTTGATTTGCAAATGAAAAAAAAATTTGAAGTAAGACTGAAAAAAGAAGAACACCTCTATTAAAATAATTTAAAACCAAAAACCCCCACTTTATTTCCGTATAAAAATATAACAAAACAAAAACACCCCGATTTGGGGTGTTTTAATTTAAGAGAGATGTCCTGTAAGGCACGGACTTCCCCCTCCTCTCCTCCTATTGTAGATAGTTAGCTCGTGATGAGCTGTTAGCGTGACGACAAAGATGAGCGACAACCAGCTTTCAGATGAGCCACGGTTGCGGCAAGCCTACGCTGATAATTCTTCCGTGCCAGTTCAGCTGATTTCCGCCTCACACGAGACGCAATAAAAACTGCTGCTCCATCGAGATAAATCGCACCTCCTTTCTTGGTAGCCATAACTTACCTCCTTAACTATTTATTTTAGTATATCGTATATATTTTACAAAAGCAAACAAAAACCCCCACTTTCGCGTGGGAGGGTGACTTAACGAAAACTTGACTTTCCTACAAAAAAATGTAATGATATATACATATTCAGTGGAAATAAAGGTCATCAACTGTAGGGGGATGTTATGTTGGAAGCTATTTTGAGACTGCAAAAAGAAGGTACACTGACATGGGAAAATGTTTTGAGATTGTCCGAAGATCTCATCGAGCGCGATCTTGAGGTCCACACAGAAATGTACACTGCCCGCGGACGCATCGAAAAAATCGAGATACTTCATGGGGTCGTCTACATCTACCTGAAGTGGACAGCCTACAAGAGCCAACTCAACTGGAGAACTCCGAAAGAGTGGTTCAAGTGGAAGACTGAAATCTACAAGGTCAATTACGATTCCCAACCAAGCGTGTTGGAAAACGGAAGGTTGGAATTCCACGTACAAAGTGGAAACTCCGGTTACATCCTACCCATAGGTGACAACCTCGACCCGAACGATGTGGAAGGCTTGGAGATCGACTGATCTCGAACCTTCCCACTACCACTGAATGACCCGCCGGCTCTTGCTTGGCGGGTCGTTCTTTTTATAAAACAAAAACCCCCACTTTCGCGGGGGGTAGTAGGGGGTCTCCCCCTACCTAAAATTCTAATTAAAATAGTACTTACTATAGTAAGTACTACAGTAAGTACTAAATCTCAACTTCTTCTGCTACTTGTTCAGGTTTTCGTATAAACAAAATTCCCAAAAAGACAACTAGACTAGCAAGTAAGCCGGGATACATTGGTTCAATATTAAACCAATAGACTGGCCAGCCGTAGTCTAGGTGAGTGTAGCCCCAAACTAGCCAGACCACAGCAGTGAGACTTCCAAAGATGATACTATAAAATGCCGCGCTTGCTTGTATTTCCCTGCCACGTGACGAAGTTTTACGTGGTTTCTTGCCTGCCACGAGAGCGTCAGCTTTTTCGTGGTAGAAGAAGCCGAATAGAATTGGGACGAGGAGTGCTGAGATTCCGACTGTTCCGATGGTATACCAAATCCCAATAATAGAGCCGGCATAGAGAGCAATGATTACTGAAAAAACTAGTGTTATGACAATTCCGATTCTGGTTGCTTTTATTTCTTCTTGTTCTGTTATATCTGGTTTGAAAACTTTTTTATATATATCATGAGACAGAGTCATACCACCAAGCAGTGTAAAGGAATCGATCGTACTCATAATAGACGCCAGCAAGCCGGTAAAAAATAATCCGGCAAATACAGTCGGTAGCACAGCGGCAGCAAAAGTAGGCAGAGCTGTGACAGGATCTAGCTCTGGCATGGCAGCTCTGGCATACATTCCAATAGTGGTAGTAAAGACATCAAAAACAAGCCAGAATAAAATAGAAATGAGAATACCTTTTTTTGGAATGCTAGAATCCTTGGTAGCATAACAGCGCTGATAAAAACTGGGATCAACCAGTGTCCAAAAAGCAATAAAGCCCCAGACGAGAATCATCTGCGTAGTCCACTCCCCTGTTAGAGCAAAGTGGCTAGCTGGCAAATTGGCTTGCAAGAATTCCAAACCACCAAACTGAGCAATGGCAAAAGGAATAATCAAACCAATACCAACAAACATGAGGAAAAACTGAATCACATCTGTAATCACATCACCAAGAAAACCACCGCGGTAAGTATAGAAAAGTGTAATCACAGAGCCGAGTATAATTCCTACCCAAGCTGGCCAGCCAAACATAAGGCTAAATATTATACCAAGAGACAACATATACGGAGCAGGTGTGACCATGAGGAAATTAAATATTGCACCGAGGAATCTGACTTTTTTGTCATAAAATCTTTCTAGCTGATCTGGTACAGTATATAAATTTGTCTCACGAACTTTCTTGGCAAGAAAAAATGCAAAAAACAAATAACTGATATACCAGAAAAATCCTTGTGTGAGCCAGTTTACTATTCCGTAGTTAAATGAAAGCTCTACTACTCCCAATGTCCCGCCATACCAAGTACTTACAAGAGTAGCGACAAAAATAGGAAGTGTCAGTCTTCGCCCTGCCAAGAAATAATCTGGCACGTTTTTTATTTTTTTCTTTACAAAATAACCGATGAATAATATTGTTATAAAATATATTCCGATGATGGAGTAATCTATTGTTGATAGATCGAGCATAGTTTAGATATTAGTTTTTAGTAATTAGGTTTTTATTATTGTTTCCCCTCCCCTATGAGGGGAGGGCTAGGGTGGGGTTATTCGAAGCCTATAACTTTGGTTTAAATAAAACGAGAGTAATTGCCTTCGACTTAACCCCCTCCTAACCTCCCCCTCGTAGGGGGAGGGACACGATGGTGTGTTCTAGTCCTTCGCTCTTATGACTAAGACTCTGCCGGATTTTAGATTTATTTTTGCTTTGTTGCCGTCCAGTCTGTTGCAAATCCCGAGCCAACCGAAATCTACTTCTTTTTTGTTCACTCCCCATTTCAATCCTTCATAGCACAGACCACCAACCAAACCAAGAGGAATGATAGAAATAATATCGTCTTTCTCTCCCTCAATCTCACAAAAGTTTTCAACTAATTCAATTTCATTTTTTTCATCAACTATTTTTGCTTTGATACCGTTTCTTATTTTACTCAGACAAATTATATTTCCAAGTGTATGGTCCATCCTATCCCCCATCGCACCGATAATACAAATTTCTGTTGGATCAAACTCGTGTGAAAATTTTATTGCGAGTTCCAAATCAGTTTTATTTTGGTCATCATCATCTATAATTTGAGTTTTATTATTTTTTTCTAATTTTTCTAAAACTTTTTTGTCAGCCGAGTCTAGATCTCCAATAACAAAATCCGGCACCACTTTCAAAGCACTACAATGGTTCACTCCCCCATCAGCACAGATAATTAAATTAGAATTACTAATTAATTCTTTATAAAAATCAGGCTGACCAATTTTCCCATTTGCTATGATTAGTATTTTCATAAAAATAAAATATGGATTAAAAATAAAAAATCCCTCTGCTCTGACAAGGGAAAACAAAATCACTATTTCAATCGATTCGTGTAGATTCGTGTTAAAATTAGTGGTCCTGTATTCCCTTACGCTAGAATTACCTAGATCAGGTTCCAAGGATGCTTCTCAGCCCATTCGGGCGCTCCTAACAGTGTGTTTATTTTATAACATTGATGGTGTTGTGTCAAATAATAAAAACAAAAACCACCCTATCCTCCTCGATCTAGTACTAATTAACTTAGTAACAAATCGAGTCGCGGGTGGTTTTTGCGTATGTTAGCCAAATGACCAACACGGACCCTTCAAGAAAAAGTGGTCGGAATGACCAAGGAACTACGAATCTACACGCTGAAAGTACCAGGCTGAAAAACTCTGACAGATCGAGTTGCTCTTGGCTTTGGGACCTCCTTACGTCCCCTGAGTTGGGTTTCAATCTGCGCCAAACTCATTTTGTGGGGGTCACCAACGAGAGCGAACTTTGTATTGCGATAGCCCGCCCGTCTTCTCTGGCCCTCACCAGGAAAAACAACTGCGATGACCCTCCCAGTCGCCGACTTGTCTGCTTCCACACTGAAAGCCCGATCAGAACCATCAATGTGATAGCGACCATGTATCTTACTGGCACTAGTGCCGGTGAGAGGTCGGCACAAAAAATCTTGTACCCGAATAGCACCTTTTCCATCACCTCTTATCAAAAAAACGTCTACAAACTGACTACTTATTGCCATGATGACTTCCTCCTCCTAAGGACCTCAACACGAGACCCTTTTCTATAGGCAGAATAATACCATAAAAATGACCGTTTGTCAAGCTAACTGTGGAAAAACAAAAAAAGCCAGATTGATCTGGCTTTTTTATAAAATTAGTATTTTTATTTTAATTTGGTCAATATTTTCTCCAAATCATCCATATTTTCTACTTTTACCAACTCTTGTCGCAATCCCTTTACACCTGGGAAACCCTTGAAGTAAAATAATAAATGTTTTCGAAATGTCTTGAGTCCATGCTCGTCTCCATAGTGTTCAATATGTAATTTGGCATGCCTTAGTACAATTTCTTTTGTTTCTTCTATGTTTTTAAGTTCCCCAAAAATCCAAGGTTTTCCAAGTGCGCCTCTACCTATCATCACTCCATCTGACCCAGTTATATCTATACATTTATCTATATCTTCCTGACTTCTAATATCGCCATTTGCAATAATTGGAATATTTACTAGCTTTTTTACTTCTGCGATTCTATCCCAATTGGCTTGGCCAGAATAGCCTTGTTTTTTGGTCCGACCATGGATAGTAATCAAGTCTGCACCGGCTTTTTCTAACTTTGGTGCGAATTCTAATATATCATCATCATTTGTCCAGCCGAGTCTAGTTTTGACACTCACTGGGACGCCCAAATTGGCTGATTTTAGAGCTTTTACTATCTCCACTGCCCGAGTTTGGTCTCTCATAAGAGACGCGCCTGCTTGACCTTTTTTTGTGATCTTTGGGACAGGACATCCCATATTAATATCAATCCCATCTGGCACTTTCACATTGTCATCCCGAGCGGAGTCGAGGGATCCCTTTCCAACAAGTATTTTTGCCGCCTCCACAATCACTTCTGTATCTCCGCCAAAAAGTTGCAACACAATTGGTCTCTCCTCTTCACTGAATTCACACATACGTAAAGTCTTCTCACTACCCCTTACAATCGCCTCAGCACTTACCATTTCACGAAATATTACAAAATCTTTTCCAGAGACCTCGCGACAGATACGACAAAATGGAGCATCTGTAAAATCTGCCATTGGCGCTAGAGTTAAAATTGGTTTTTTAGAATCTATCCACATACTATTCATAATACCGCACTTGACTTATTTTTTCAACCTGTCATAATAGACTTATCATTTACAATAAAACTTTATATTTACGGAAGTAGGGTTATCCAGTCATCCGACTGGATTAAAATTCCCTCACTGTGCCGCAACGGTAAAGCCCTTTTTGGGACAAGTCCGGTCTGTAATTATATTAGAATCCCGAGCAGGAAATTATTTTGTGAAAACACTCACAAACTATTTATATCTTTCTCTCTCGGGGAAAGTTTTTTTATTTTAATTTTATGTCATATATACAACATCATAAATATTTATTACTTGCTTTCTTCGCATTACTTTTGGTTGCTGGAATTAGTGGATACCTCTCTTTCACGACACCCTTCGGCATGAGCTCAGGCCGAATGCAAGATACAGATAGTACTATACAATATGAAATACAAGTTATTGAAGAAGAAACTACAACTATCCCCTCTCCTTTAGAAGACAGCCGACAAGATGAAGTGAAAACTGAAAATTTAAAAACAAATACCACAACGACATCAACATTCTACATTCCACATTCGACATTTCAAAATCCTATTACCCTAAAAGTAAATGACGAAGAATACAATACAGAATTAAAACCAGATTCTACAGTTTACGAATTGATGCAAACACTAACTGCAATGTCTATAAAATCTTTTGGTTTTTCTGGACAAGACTACGGTGCTGGTATGGGATATTTTGTAACAGAAATTAACGGAATAAAAAATGATCCACAGACTGGCAAGTATTGGATTTATCATATTAACGGAGAGCCAGCAAAAATTGGAATTTCAAACTATATAATTAAAAAAGGAGACGTAATTGAATGGCAATATGAAAACAGTTTTTAATACACGCAACAAATTTTTTCTAGTTAGTTTAATTTTGATTGGTAGTTTTGTATTTTTTTTACCGGTTAAGGCGACAGAGACTAGTAGTGTTGAGATTACTGGTAGTGATGATGATATAATTATAGAATCTATCACAATAACTCCTGCGGTAGATGCGACAGATGAAACAGACTCATCTGAACCAGCTAGTGAAGAAGGAGATAATTCAGAATTATTAAGTTTAGATTTGGAAAGTTCCAGCGACGACGTGGTGATAGACTCTATTACAATTACAACTCCGGAAGAAACTGACGAAGAAACAACTATATCGATTTTACTGGGTGATGAAGATTCTACAAGTAGTGCTGGCACTATTAGCGTGGATAGTCTTAGTTTTAATTCTGAAAATATAGTTGTTTTAAGTGACTCGGCAAGTACTACTACTTCTACTACAGAAACCACAGGAGAAGAGACCTCGACATCCACTCCTGAAGTTGTAGAGGAGGCAACTTCAACAATTACAACAACCACAACAGCTTTAACGACCACAACAATTCATTTTCAAATAGAGACTTACGATGCTACTTTGTATAATGATAATTTTGTAGTTACAGAATGTCCTGATACAGAAAATGGTGCAACAACCACACTAAATATATGGTGTGCAATTCAACAGTTGGGTGAGCAACAAGATTGGGAAACAAATGGAATATGGGGTCCCTATGGAGTTACTTATGACATAAACCAATACAAAGGTAATGATTTTTCTGATAGTATGTGGTGGGGATGGTATTCGAATCTAAGTCCAGGTTGGACAGGAGTAAATGCTCATTTGTTATCTGAAGATGAGAATATTTTATTAACATACGGTATAAAACCTTCAAAATTAAAAATATCTAACATTGAACCAGAAATAAATACAACTACTACAATTGAATTTCAAAAATATGATTGGAGTGTCTATGATTGGGCACCAATTACAAGTTCGACACTTGTCGTAAATGATGAAGAAATTTTTGATGCAGATGGTATTTATGAATTGGAAATAACTACCACCACACCTTATGAAATTTATGCCAAAAAAACTGGTTTTATAAATACAGAAATTTTGAGCATAATCCCTCAACTATCAACTGAAGCAAGTACTACGACAGACACAACTACAACCACAGATGAGACAGCTGGCGGAACTGGTGGTACTGGTGGATCTAATAGTCCAAGCGATGAGGAAAATGAACCTGAACTAGTCTCACAAACTTCAATTGACCAAACAATAGAAAAAATACTCAATTATTATAAATCCCAGCAAGATGAGACTGGAAAAATAGTTGATGGTAATATTACAGATTGGGCAATACTATCTTTTGGTGCAGACGGTCAATATGCTGATGACATAAAACTAGATGGAGGTAAATCTTTGCTTGAGTATGAAAAAGAATACAATCTAGATTCGCCTCGAGATATGAATTCTTGTATTACTTACCCACGACATATACTAGCACTACTCTCGGCTGGTGTAAAAACTGACGACCCTGCAATAATCGGCTTAAAAGAAAACATATATGACGAAATCTGTTATTCTAATAATTTGTATGGTTTAAATGGCATAAATGATGATGTTTTTGCTTTATTAGCGCTTCTAGCATTAGATACTGATACTACTGAAAATATTATTCAAGATACTATTACTGAAATAAAAACATGGCAAATAGACAGTGGTGCATTTACTTGGCCAGACTGGTATAATCCATCTGACAAAGTTGCTGGTGATGATATTACCGGTGTGGTAATCAATGCTTTAAATTATGCAAAGGAAAGAGGTGCTGAGATTGATAGTACTATTATTGATCAAGCAGTAGACTATTTAAAAACTAGCCAACAGACTGATGGTGGTTGGGGTTATGACTCTTCTGACGTTATGACCACTAGTTGGGTCTTGATGGGGGTTAATTCCTTGGGAGAAACTCAGGCTGATTGGTTTAATGATGAAGAAAAAAATCCTTGGCATGCAATGACTGAACAATTAAATGAAGATGGATATTACGAATCTGCCTGGGTACCAGGAACTGTGGATTGGTTTGCTATGCAATATGCCGTACCTGCACTAGCCGGAACTTCTTGGCCAATTGTACTTGATCCTATAGTTGAAGACTTCTCTGCTGGAGCTACTTTTACATATGGTGGTGGAGGTAGTGGAAGTATTTATATTGAACCAGAAGAAATCGTCACAACAACTAGTACGCCTACCACTACACTAGATATTGATCTGGATATAGAAACTACTACCAGCACTCCGACAACTACTTTGGAAATTTTAGAGAAAGAAACTCCAACCTCGACAGTTGAAATATTGGATGAAATAGTATTAGATGAAAAAGAAACACAAATACCACTTCCTGTAATACAGAAAAATCCAAACTACAACCCGCCGGCTGCCAGTGCAATAACACAGACCAATAGTGAAATAATTGGAGAAGATAAAAATGATAAGGAGGAGGAAGAAAAAACTGTAGAAATTGTATTAGAAAGTACAGGTGAAACTTTGTCAGCAAGCAATTCGAGCACAATTCCCTACTCCAAAACTACCAAAGGTGTCTTCGCTGGAGCTACTTCTATGGCAGGAGCCCTAGGTCTTTATCTGGGTTGGAGATTCTTACAGACTTTGGTATAATAGGCATTGATTCCATAGATTTTAAAACATAGCTTTCACAAATATGAAAAAATTATCTTTACCTATAATACTAGCGCTAGTATTTCTAACTGGTTGCAGTGTAAATTCAAACCAAAATCCAGGTTTATTTTCTAGCACAAGAGAATATAAAATGGAAATAATTAAGTCTGAAGTAAATATAAATACAGTTGAGTTTGTAGCTGAGAAAAATTTGAGTCTTAAAAATTTACTTGAAGAATCTGGCGTAGAGTATGAGATGAGAGGTGACGGAAAATTAAAGAAATTAGATGGTGTTATTGCTACAGCAAGTCGTGAGTGGAATATATATATCGATGATACCCAAGTTGCTCTAAACACAATCGTGTGTAATAAATGCCAAATTAAATGGCAATACGAAAATTTAAATAACTAATAATTTAGCATCTAATAACTATGAAGAAATTGATTATCCCAACACTATTGATTGGACTAGGCATCGCCTGTCGTTTTATTCCTCACATGCCAAACTTTGCCCCAATTGGTGCTATAGCTTTGTTTGGTGCACTATATCTACCAAGAAAATACGCATTAATTCTACCAATTTCTGTCATGTTTTTGAGTGATATATTTATTGGATTTTATTCTTGGCAAGTTATGACTTCAGTCTATGTTGGATTTATTTTAATGGGAGTGATTGGATTACTTGTCAAAAAAAATAAAAAGTTCTCAACCATACTTGGTGGAACTTTACTTGGTTCAGTATTATTTTTCTTGTTAACGAACTTCTCTGTCTGGGCATTCGGTACAATGTATATACATAACTTCGCCGGACTAATGCAGAGCTACTACATGGCCCTCCCCTTCTTTCGAAATTCTCTAGCTGGTAATTTATTTTATGTCGGCATTTTAGTTGGTGGATTTGAAACTATAAAATATTATTTAAAAAATAAAATCCAACTAGACACACAGATTGAACAAGTATAAAAAACTTTCACAAATACTACACAAAAACCACCGAAAACGGTGGTTTTTTATTACTTGACTTTTATAAAAAAATATGATATGATTTTATTATCGGATCCTTATTTTTCACTCAGTTCCGCTAAAGTCTTACTTTTTACCTTGCCCTACAGGGTCCGATTAAAAATAAGAGCAGGAAGCATCCTGCTTCCAACCTCTTTACAATAAGGAGGCTTTTGGTCTCCCCAGGAGGGACATAGACTCACGCCTGTGCCCCTCCTTCTTCAAAAATAAAAACCACCCTTTTGGGTGGTTTTATAATTTACAAAATTCTTCACTTAGAGCATGCTTTGATAAATTCCTTAAACAGCGGATGCGGATTCATAGGACGAGACTTGAACTCTGGATGAAACTGTACCCCCACAAAGAATGGGTGGTTTTTTAATTCTACAATTTCCACAAGATCTGACTCTGGATTTATTCCTACAACTTGCAAACCAGCTTTATCTATTGCTTCGCGATATTTATTATTAAATTCATATCTGTGACGATGGCGTTCACTAATCTGATCCAGGCCATAAGCTTTTATAGTCTTGGTATCTTTTCGTAACATACAATCATATGCTCCTAGACGCATAGTACCACCATATCGATTGGCACGAACGTTCTTGGCTTGGTTTGGATTGATATGAATTACTGGTTCAGATGTTTTACTATCAAACTCTACTGTGTGTGCTTTTTTCTTGCCCAATACATTTCGAACAAACTCCACTGATGCTAATTGCATGCCATAGCACAATCCAAAATATGGAATTTTATTTTCTCTGGCAAATTGAATTGCCTTTATAATCCCTTCGACACCACGAGTTCCAAATCCTCCAGGAACGATCACGCCATTATATTTTTTTAAATTCTTGAGTTTGGCTGGACTTTTTTCAAACTCCTCACTATCCACCCAATCCATTTTTACTTTTACATCATTGGCCCAAGCACCATGCTTTACTGCTTCTATAACTGAAATGTACGAATCAGCTAGAGTGAATTGACCTGTACCAAAATATTTTCCTACTACTGCAATTTTTACTGTTTTTTTACCATTGTCAATCTTCTTTACCAAGGTCTTCCATCGGGCTAGATCACTCTTTCTAGGCGCAATACCCAAAACTTTTAACAACTTATTTCCCACGTCTTGGGCATCCATTTTTATAGGGATTTTATATATTGAATCTACATCTGGAGCAGAAATACAATAATCCTTATCTACTCCACAAAAAATAGCCAATTTTTCTCGACGGGGCTTGTCCAAATCATGAGGTCCGCGCGCAACTATCATATCAGCCTGAATACCCGCGCTATTAAGAGTTCTAGCAGCATGCTGTGTTGGTTTGGTCTTCATCTCACCAATATGTGCAGGTACTGGCAAATAACTAACCAGAACAGAAGCCACATCACCTGGATTTTTTAGCTTCATCATGCGAGCAGCTTCTAGAAATAAAATATTCTCATACTCCCCTACTGTGCCACCAATTTCTACTATAGTAAAATCGGTATCTTGTTTTTCTGCTGAATCTTTTATACGTCTAATGATTTCTTCTGGAATATGTGGTACAACTTGAACACACTTACCCTTATATTTCATTGAACGCTCGTTTTCAATTACAGTCTGATAAATACGACCAGTTGTCATGTAATTGTTGGAATCGAGATCAACTTCTAGAAAACGTTCATAGTTGCCCATGTCTTGATCTGTTTCATCACCATCATCTGTCACAAAAACTTCACCATGTTCGACCGGATTCATAGTACCAGCATCTACATTCACATAAGGGTCAGCTTTCAAAGCAGTAGCTGAAAAACCTTTGGAACGTAAAATTGCCCCAATAGAAGCTGCTGTAACGCCTTTACCTACTCCGGACATCACACCACCAATAATAAATATAAATTTTCTTGTTTTCTTACTCATAAAATATGATTTGTCATTTTTTATAATGTACGCATTATAGCACATTTTTTATAATTAAAAAACCCTCCAGAGGTGGAGGGGTGACTTCTTACTCTTCAGAGACTCTGACCCGAAGGTCGGCCTCAAGGCCGTGCGGAAATTTTATTTTGACCTCAAATTCTCCACATTCTTTTATAGCTTTTTTTAATTCTATCTGAACTGGCTTTACGGTGGATCCTAATTGCTTTTTTATCTCCTGAGCAATCTTAGCAGCACCGACAGCAGAATAAAGCTTTCCAGCATCACTGCTTTTGGCCAAAATTTCAATTTCAGCTCCATCAATCTTAGACGTTACCTGCTGAGATTCCTTTAGCTCACTCTCCATTAATTTTGCTTTTTTCTTTTCTTGAGCTTGCAACTTATTTACAATATCTGCCGTGGCTGGCTTTGCCAAGTTTTTCTTTATCAAAAAATTACGTGCATAACCATCAGTCACACTCTTTATATCCCCCTTTTCACCTGTCCCAGGGACATTTTGTAATAATATTACTTTCATAAACAAAGAAGGCTTGAGGAGCTTAAAAAGCCCGAAAAGCTTGAAATTATTAGTAATAGTATACAATATACTTGACTTTTATGCAAATCACTGGTACACTTCACTCACTATTCAAGCTTTTTAGGCATTTCAGGCCTTTTAAGCCTCAGGTATTTAATTATGAAATCAGGCTTCATTGTCTTAGTAGGACGATCTAATGTAGGAAAATCCACACTTTTGAACACTCTGGTTGGCACCAAAATTGCTGCCACTTCTTTTCGTGCCCAAATGACTCGTCACGAAATTCATGGGGTAATGAACACACCTGAAGGACAAGCGATCTTTATTGATACTCCTGGTGTTTTTAAAGATAAGAAAAACCCGCTCACTGCCAAACTTACCAACAAGGTAAAAAGTGTTTTGGAGCAAGAATTGGATTTAATTGTATATGTAGCAGACCCTACACGTGAAATTGGGGATGAGGAACGAGCCATGCTTGGAATGGTGAAGTATTTAGACATTCCAAAGCTACTTGTCATAAATAAAAGTGATTTGAGCCCAAGGGAAAGAAAACACCAAGGTGACTACGAAATGTGGGCAGATGATTTTGATGGGTTATTTAGATTGTCAGCATTGCGCGCTAGTCATATCCAACCACTCCGAGAAAAAGTAATGGAATTTTTACCAGAAGGTCACGAAATGTATGAAGGCGGTCAACTTACTAATGTTGATAATTATTTTTGGGTTGAAGAAATTATAAGAGAAAAAGTTTTTTCAATTTTCGACAAAGAAATCCCCTATTCCATAGCTGTACAAGTTGAAAACATTAAAGACAAAAAAGAAGTAATGGTGATTACTGCTAAAATTTTGACCAATGCCGATCGTTATAAACGAATAATCATCGGACAAAAAGGAAGAAAGATAAAGGAAATCGGTCAAATGGCGCGAAAGGAACTAGAGCAAGCCTTAAATAAAAAAATCTTCCTAGAATTGGAAGTTGAAGTTGATAAGCATTGGGTTGAGAGAGTGTAACAACAGCCGTAAGCCACAAGTCTTAAGTCCTAAGTTTTTTTCTTGGGATTTTTTATTTTCTCTATATCTTCCTTTATTTTCAAAATCAATTCTTCTTCATCTTTAAACTTAACCAAATCACTTATTTTCTCACCAATTTCCACTTCCAAAGATTTCCCATAAAAATCTTCTCCTACATAATCTAGTAAATGCACTTCGAATTTAAAAACAGGATTTTCTAAAATAGTTAGACTGGCTAAAAAGTTATTACCTGATAAAATAGCTTTTGCAATATAAACACCGGGAGATAAATTGACATCTTCTTTTTTTATATTCAAATTAGCAGTTGGGAATCCCAACTGCTTTCCTATTCCATTTCCATGTACTACTATGCTTTTTAGCATATTATTTTGATAGTATTTCTAATGCCTTTTCTACACCCAAATCTCTAAAATCAATCTCACCAACCTCTTCATCAATTACAATATCTGCAAACATTTCCTCTAATTCTATGTCTGGAACTATACCTTCTTCATCAATTTGTCTATCAAGCGGAGTAAACCAGCGAGCGACTGTCAATTTTAAAGCAGAACCATCTGGTAGAATTTCAAATTCCTGAACAGAACCCTTACCATAGCTCGTTTTACCCACCAAAGTAGCTAATTTATAATCCTGCAAGGCACCGGCAACAATTTCTGAACCAGATGCACTACCTTCATCAATCAAAACTACTGTTGGTAAATCTGCCAGACGATGTTTACCAGTACTACTATATTCACTCTCTTCTGTTTCACTAAATTTTTCTTTTACTACAATCCCAGAAGGTATCCATTCACTGACAACCGCAACAGAAGTATCGAAATAACCACCTGGATTACTGCGGAGATCCAAAATAATTCCTTTTGGCGTTTCTAATAGTATCTCACCTACAGCCTTATCAAAATCTCCCCAAGTATCATCATTGAAATAACTAACACGCAAATAGACGATATCATTTTCCTTTACCTCCCACTCAACAGTAGGAATTGAAATAGTATCTCGAACAACTATCACTTCCTCTAAACCTTCCAAGCCATCGTGGCTAATTGTCAATTTAACTTCTGTGCCTCTTTTTCCTCTTATATTACTAACTGCCTCATCAAGTGTCATATCATAAGTTTCAACACCATCAATTGCATAAATTTTATCACCTGATTTTAAGCCTACCTTTTCAGCTGGAGATCCTTTAAGTGGAGCGATAACTGTAAGTTGATTATCGCGCAAGCCTATTTCCGCACCAATACCATCAAATGCCTCACCTGATAAGTCTCTGGCAAACTGCCTAGCCTCTTCTGGAGCAAAAAATACTGAATATGGATCGTTCAAGCCATTGACCAAACCTTCCATAGCGCCATAAAATAAACTCACCTCATCAACTGGCTGTTCCACATATTTAGTCTTTACCTTGTCCCACAAATCCCAAAAAGCCTCAAACTCAACCTCGGGAGATCGGCTTTGAGAGTATAAATCTAGTACTTTTGTTATTTTGACTTCTCCGCCCTCATTAGTGACTAATCCTCGCACCTGCCAAATTCGCCCAATAAATACACCAGAGAGCAAGCAAAAAACTGCTAAAAAACTAATACTGAAATAAATAAACTTTTTATTTTTCATCTTATTATTTTAAATATAAACAGGGTTATTATAACCCTGTTTGAATATTAATTCAAATTTTATTTTAATTATGTGCTAATTGCAATTGCTGAACTTGTTTTTCTAATTTCTCAACCCTAGCTTTCAATTCTAGATTATCCGATATCATAGCATCATCGTCCACTTGTGTACGGTTTTCCAACTTTTTTAAATCTCTTTTTATTTCTTCCAATTCTAAATTTATACTAGCTAATTCAGCTCGCACACTCTCAAATCCTTCACGCATCTCAATACGTAATTCACTGAACTCACCGCGAAGACCGCTGAACTCACCGCGTAAATCATTAAGATCCTGCTTACTAGCAGAATTATCTTTGATAAACTGGACAATCTCCAAAATATCATCTACTTTCTTTTCCAAATTTTTTTGACCCAAATTTTCCTCCATATTTTTTATGAATATAATACTAAAATCTTACCTATAAAAAGTATACTCTAGTTTTTTTCCTCTGTCAAATTTGGCTTAGAGTAGGTTGCATCAAACTCATAACCGGCATAGGTCGTAAGTATTATCCCCCAAACAAACCCGATATACATTAGCCAATTAGTATAAAACACTGCGTAAGACTTTACAAAAAAAGGTACTGTAATAACTGCATCCAGCATTGTTCCAGCTACCAAACCAATAACACCTAACAAAAATCCTTTTTTAATTGTCGGTGAATCCATTTTGAAGTACCATTTTGCCAAAAGTAATATTGCTGGAATTTCCAAAATCCACCAAGTCGCTTGCACTCTAGTCTGACTATCTTTAAACCATGGCGTAAACATTAGGATGGAGATTATGACGAAGGCTAAGATCCACACTCCAACCCCGAAAATAATTGCACGTTTTATCTTCATAAAATTTATGTTAAGAATTATTTTTTAAAGTTGTAATAGGTCTTGATTGTGTAATAAAAATTTTACCAGCACTATCCATCGCCCATTCGATGTCGCACGGAAAACCATAGTGTTCTTCTATTTTGTTACAGACTTCAGCAATTTCAATAATTTGCTTACCACTGAGCTTCTGTTTCTCACCCTCACTGTCCAATTCTATCCATTCATTCATTTCATCCTCATCTTTGACAAATTTTTGTTCTTTTGTTTTAATATTTTTATGTTTTAGTACTTTCATGAGTTTACGCGTCTGATGTCCCACATTAATATCAAATATACTCATATCGTCCTTGTGCACTATATAACTATCCGGAGTAACCAAACCACCAACAATTGCCTCACCTAGACCATAAGCAGCCTCGATGATCATCTGATTATAATCTTCTGTAACAGGATGAACTGTAAAAGTAATCCCTGAGATTTCTGATTGCACCATTTTTTGTATTACTACAGCGACCGAAACGTAAGCATCAATCAGATTCTTTTCATGACGATAAAAAATTGCGCGAGGAGTAAATAATGATGACCAACAATTTTTTACCCGCTCCACCACATTCTCACGAGTAGTATTCAAATAACTCTCCAACTCCCCTGCCCAACTGGCAACATCGCTGTCTTCGGCAGTGGCTGATGAACGAACCGCTACATGCTCAGCACCAAGTTGGTCGTAAGCTGTCAAAATTTCTTTTGTTAAATCTTCTGGCATTGGTACATCGTGTATAACATCACGAATGATATTACTAGCCTTATCAACCGTATTTATATCGTCGGGATTCACTTCTGCCAACCGAGCCTCAATTTCTTCTTTTAAGTGTGTCTCTTCTACAAACCTGTCAAAGGCACTTGCCAAAACTACAAAACCATTTGGTACTGGAATTTTGTTATTTATCATTTCACCAAGCGATGCCCCCTTTCCTCCGGCAATTTCTACAGTATTTTTATTTAGCTCTTTAAAAAATTTTAGGTGCCGCATAGATTATATTAATAGTTTATTTATTTAACAATTCAATTGTACCACGACCGGCATCCACCTCAACCTCATCGCCATCTTTTACATGCTCCAAAATATCTTCTGGTATACCTACTATGGCTGGTTTATTATTTTCTCTAGCAGAAATTGCAGCATGAGAAGTAATCCCACCATGAACTGCCAAAATAGCACTAGTTAGCCTAACTAGACCCACCGAAGGCTTTACCCCAACAAGCAATACAATATCACCTTTTTCACAATGTTCAAATTCATTCTCATTATGAACTATACATATTTTACCTTTTAACTCACCTGGATAAGCAGAAATTCCTTTAAATTGCATAAATTTAACAAAAAAATAAATTATCTTAATCAATAGTATTATACATCAAATCACTTGACAAAAGCAAGAAAAGGTGCTATAATTCATTGTTATATTCCATAGTGAATTTTTGGCTTATTTAAGCTAAATCATTCCGGAAATAACCTGTACTTTACAAGTTTTAGGGAATTACATAAAAAGGAGTGACCTCTTCAAACTTTTAGACCTTATATTCTCATCAATCTGATAAGAATAGGCATAAAATATTTTGACTGGCTCCTTCACGCAATAGATTTTCCTTGTTTTTTGTTGAAAATCCATAATTGTAGATAATTTTATCTTCAGCTATGGATTTTCGACTTCCAAATCATCCATTCCCATATATATTGGGAGATGAAGAGGAAAGATCAAGGAGGAAGAGATGAACAGCGTAATGTCGTACGATGACATGGTATCCCGTTTGGGGCAGATGGGCTTCGGCTCCGACGAGATCAAGCAGATGGGCTTCGTGCTCCTTTGCCGACACGAGCTCCACCAGGGCTCAGGATATCGCGAAGGGCCGGAGAACGTACTCCTGCCCGAGGCCATTGAGCGAGCCAGAATCCGCGGTTGCCTGCTCAAGAAGCTCGGTTTCACACCCGATGCCGTCTACGCAGCTCCGGTGTGGGACCAAGTCGGAACCATGATGTATACCCTAGAAGGTTGTGGTGAGATGGTTCAGCCGATCTACATGAAGATGGGTCTCGGCGACACCAGCCTAGACAAGGAGTTGATGTCCTTCCGAACCGATGAAGGCAAGACCTTCAAGCAACAGGTCGTGGAGACCTCGAAAAAAAGATTCCCCGACGGACCGCCGAACGGAAACAAAGATGCAGGTCTCGCCACCGTCATCCTTGAGGACGAGACCCTCCACCAGCCAATGATCCGGCGCGGTCAGGAAGGCGCTCAAGCCCTATGCGAGATAGCCAACGAGAACATGGGCAAGGTCGCTATGGCCTTCACCAGTGCCGTGGCCCGTTACGAGGTCAGTATCCGCGCCCTGGAAGGACACCAGGGAACCGAAATGCTCGACTTCGTGGACGAGCTTTGCCCCTACGGCGGGATCACTCTCCTGGTGATGAACTACGGAAAAGTTGTCATAAAGCAGTTCATGGAATTGCTGGAGGACAACGCGATCCACGCCTAGCCCCCCCCCTGCCCCATTCCCGAGGCACCCCCCTAACAACTTCGAAAGTACAGCTGGGCCTTTACCATACCGGTCAAAGGCCCCAGCACTTAGTTTTTAAAATTGATTTTGAAAATTGAGTGGTGAAACAATTCAACTGGGCAATGCCCGAGGAGCGAAGCCATGAAGATCTACGTAATTCCCCAGATGGGGAGACTAACCTCTTATCTCTTGGCTCTAACCCTTAGTCAAAAACCCAAAGTAAACTTCTTCGGATTCATGTACTGTGAATCTAGTGAAGAAAAGACAAGGCAAAACAAGGGGAACCGATTCTGGAACCGAAACATCGCCACAACCAAAGCCCTCATAAAGATTCAGAAAGATGGATCTTTTCTCCATAAGCTGGCGAAATCAACAGTCGGCACAATCATGGAGCTAGTAATGAAACCGAAGGGTGGGGATAGCTTCATCCTGGGAGGTATCCATCCACAAGTAGTGAATGGTCTGTACGCCAGATTCCTACTTGAAAAAAAACCCACCATCCCAACAAAAGAAGAAGGGCGGTGCCGAGGTTTCGTCCTCACCTTTGAGAACGAGAAACTGACGTCTATCGAAAGATTCGACAAACCGACCTGGATCCACTTCCTCAACACCCTCTCCTAATCCACACCAGATCTTCATTCAACCCGACAAAGCCCAAGGAGTGAAACCATGGAAGACCTGAAAGACATTCTTGGAATGCTGTTGATTATTGTGATTTTTCTGGCCATCGCCATGCTGATCTTCAACATCCCACCAGCTGGTTGGTTCTTCTTCAACGAAGATGACATGACCATGGCAGTGGAGAAGCAAGGCTACGAGGTTCAGGAGGTAACCGACACAGACGTCTTCTTCGTTAGCTGGCGGGGATGTGGCAATAGCGACCGTATGAAGTGGGAAGTTAACGCCAAAAATCCCAAGGGTATTGAAGTGGACATCATAGTCTGCACCGACCTATTCAAAGCATACACAGTGCGGACTGAATAGCTCTTTCGTCCTGCTTAGTGCAATACTAAGCATACCGGACAAAAATCCAAAATGCGGTCATACACACAGCGAGCTTAGCTCCCGTGAATGACCGCAGGAGCACTTAGTTTTCAAATTTAATTTTGAAAATTGAGTAGTGAAATTACAATTCAACTGGACTAAGTCCAAGGAGACGAGACGATGAGTAAACTGATTGAAGTTCACATGAGGCACGGACAGCATCGAGAAAACTCAATGACATCCTTAGGTGTCCACGAGTTCTTGGCCATGTGCCATCTGCTGGCCACCCGCCTCTTCACCGAGGCGCAACAAACGAAAGACATTTACGTCTACAGCTCCGAGATGGGGCGCACTCTGGAGATGCGTAGCCTCCTCAAATCCGTCTTGAGTGGATGCTCAATCCACATTTCCCCTCCCCACCCATACCTCAACCCAGTGGAGGGTCTGTCTGACCTTTTCCAGAAGATACCTGGATGCCCAAGGTATGGGGATGGGGTCATTCCGTTCTGGAGCAAGCTCGATCTCAATGACCTTCCGCCTGAAACCGAATCCTGGACACGGGTCCGTGAGCGCTCTCTCTCTGTCATGGATCATATCCAGCGGGAAGCAAGAGGGATGCTCAACGGCGATCTCTCAATCTTCCTCTACCACGGCGGTGTGATTGAGCCCATGCTCGAGAGTCGCTTCGGCTTCCAACTGACGGATCTGCCCTCAGCGACTATGATCCTAATCTATGAGCTGGGCAAAACGACGAAAACGAAGTCATACTCCTACGAACTCGTCAGCCCGTACGGCCCCATGGACTGGGCTGCTCGCAAGGAGCAAGGAGAACAGGACATGGACTAACCCACCTCGCTCTGACCAGAGCAAATCCAACACCACATCGCTCTTTTTCTCCAACTGGCGGTTCGTCTCACGTGTCACTCCGACACAGAGACGAACCGCCCATAGCACTTAGTTTTTAACATCATTGTTTGAAAACTGGGTACTAAAAAGAACTTCTTTAATCGGAAGTTCTTTTTTTATAACTTATAACTTATCAGAGAATACTAATGCCCTGTGGGTGCGACTTACAGCTTTCTAACTATCCCTTTATTACCATCCACCTCTACCATATCTCCATCTTTCAAAACATTTCTAGCAAATCTAGTCTGAATTACACCTGGAATTCCAGCTTCGCGTGCTAAGGTTGCCGGATGAGTAGTAATACCATGACCACCATCACAAATAAGTCCACCAGCCTTCATAATAGCAGTAGAAAAACTTGGTACCACCTGAATACTCAAAATTATATCTCCTTTTTCTACCCTATCACACTCATCGGGATTGATTATAATTTTTATCGGACCTTGTATCACACCTGGAGACACAGCCATACCTGTAAATTCAGTGGCATTTTCATCTACAGCACAAAATTTTGTAAACATATCCTCGGCGACTTTTCCAGTCAAAATTTGTGTATCTGTGCCCTCCTCAACCAACCATAAAGAAAGTTTTATTCTTTCATTTAATTCATGGCTCAAATCTTCACCACCCAATAAAACCTTCTTAACATCTTCGGTTTTTAGATGCCGAACTTGATTTATACTCAAAAAAGTTCTTTTACCAATTTCTTTTAGAACATCATCAAAATAATACAATGATTCAGAGACATAGCGCTTACGCAATTCCTTTAAATAAGCGACCTGACGCATTGAATTTATTGCGGCCAATTCCTGTTTTTCTAAATTTAATTCTTGTAAGTATTGCGATCTACTTTTTTCAGTATTTTCCAGTCTAGTTACTAATTTTCTATATTCTTCTTCTGGATTTGATTGTATTACCTTTTCCAACTTAGTCACCACTGCCGAAAAATCCAAAATAGGATCTTCGTAATCGCGTGTTAGCCAAAAAAATTCTCTGACATGTCTATCAATTAATTTGTCTAACTTTTTATTTGCTTTTATTTTATTTTCGTCTTTACTCAGTATTAATTCCTTCCACTCAAAATCTTTAACTACTTGCAAACTTAATTCTAACAGGGATTTATTCTCTACTGTAGCCACCATGGCAGTCAGTTCTTTTGTTAGTACATTTAAGATCTTGGATGCCTGTATATTGTTTTTCACTGAGGGTCTGCTTTCTACTATCTTTAGTAGAGACTCAATATAAAAATCCTCAAAAACCCAAATCCAACCATACCGAGAATAAACTTCCTTATAAAATTTTTCATAATCTACAAACAAATTAAAAAGTTCTTGATTGCTAATTTTATTTTTAACCTTTTTGTTAGCTTTCTTACTAAACTCTGACAACCTCTTCCCATGCTTGTCTTGTTGCTTAATCAACTTACCAACTAATTTTGCATCTTTATATATATTATCCGTCAAGCCCTGACCAATTTGTTTGTAACCGTGAACGCTCAAAAAAAGATAGTGAACATTATTTTTGATAAAATACAAAACTTTGTCAACATTAAAACCAACTTTACTCTTCATATCATTGCAACTAGTTTCCATTGAAAAATAGTTGGGGAAAGGACTAACTCGCTGTCGTTGAGACTTAAATACCCAATCTTTTGGGTCTAGTTTATTTATGTCCATATTAGTTATTTAAAATTTTATTAAATTCATTTTTTACTTGATTAAAATCTTGGTACAGTACAACATGCACACCCATCTCTCTAGCATCCTTCAAATTATCCTCCTGATCATCTATATATAAAACTTCTTCGGGCTTTATTTTATATCTATCTAGAACATAATTAAGTGTATCTTTGCTTGCTTTTGGTAAATTTATTTCAGATGTATTTATTATATCATGAAAGATGTTATCAAGACCAAATTCTTTTCTCTCCCAGTCTAGATAGTGTTTAATATTTTTGGTCAACAAGACAACTTTGTATTTCTCCCTCAGTTCTATAATATAATCTACCATTAGTTGATTTATAGTATGCGTACGTAAATACTGATCGACTAAACCTTGCCAAGTCTCGCCCTCTAGACCGAGATCATCAATAGTCCCCTGATTAGCCTCTTCCTCTGTAATTTTATTTAGGGCAAACTGGTTAAAATATTTGGTATATAAGACATCATAAATTTTACCAGCATCCAAGTTATGGCGCTCGGCTAAAATTTGAGACAATTTCTTATGCCCACCGGTTACCACCACACCCGTAAAATCAGATAAGATAAACTTAATCATAAAATTTAATTTAAAGCTTTATTTAATTCTTGTTTAAATTGCTTAAAATTTTTGTAGTGAATTGTTTTCATTCCAACTTTTTTTGCAACTACCAAATTAGCCTCTTGATCATCGCAAAAAACTACCTCGTTTTCTTTGACACCAAATTCCTTTTTAATCCAGTCAATCGTCTCTTGACTAGCCTTTGGTACACCCAAGTCAAAAGTATTAGTAATAAAAGGAAAATCTTTTTTAAGATTAAATCTTTTTATATAACTTTTGAACTGGTCTGGAGTATTCTGTGAAAGCATCAGAAGTCTATGCCCCTTTTTCTGTAAATCCAAAGATAATTTATATACACTTTTATTTAACTGCATGGCATTTTTGTGATATTCATGCACTTCTTTCCAGCTATCACCTTTCCAACCAAAATCCTTAAAAGTTTTTAAATAAACTTGTGATTCAGGTATCTTACCTAACACAGCTTGACGAAAGTGCTTTTTATAAAGAACCTCATAAACCTCTTGCCATTCAATATTATGCCTACGTGCCAACATACGACAGACTGGTTTATAATCACCTTTTACTAAAATACCATGGAAGTCCAAGACGATAAGCTTTATTTTATCTTTCATACATTTTATTTAATAATTCTTATTATACCATGTGTAGCGTCTACTTCTACCAAATCTCCATTTTTCAATACTTTTGTAGCAATTCTAGTACCCACAACACAAGGAATGTGTAATTCGCGTGAAACAATAGCTGCATGACATATTATACCTCCCAAATCTGTAACAATCGCGACGGACTTCCTGATTGCTGGCATTATATCTGGGCTGGTTGCATAAGACACTAACACATTACCCTCTTTCATTTTGTTCATATCTTCAGGAGAATTTATAATCTTTACCACACCACGAACCTTGCCAACTGAGGCACAATCGCCTAATATTTCTTTTGGTTTTTCAGTTTTTTGTTTTATAAAGTTAATCTTCTTAACAAAATCTCTAGCTTTTTTGCCTTCATAAGTTAGCCTACTACTATCATCATCAGAATATTGGACAGCATATTTCCTCTCACTCAAGACTTCGGTACTTGGTTCCTCTTTTTCCAAAAAACTACCTATCTCCCAAGGATATAAACGTCTGACCTGTTGAACTGATAAATATTTTCTTTTGGCAATCTCACGCAAGACCTTGTCCATCACATAACAACCGTAATACATAGTGTCCTTACGATATGATTTGGAAAATACAAATCTTCTAGCTACATCAAATAATATTTGGTGCTTATCATGAATTTCTAAATCCCTAATATATTTATCATGTAATTGTTCCGTTTGTTCTTTTTTATTCTTAATTTTTTTTAATTCTTCCTCAATATCAATATTTTGTTTCAAAAGATGAATCAATGAATCTATAAAATACTCCCTATCCCAAGATGGTCCTGTGTACATAAAAGGTAACCAACAATATTTTTTATAGTGTAGAGAAAATTCATGCCATATTTTTTCATTTAGACCAGGCCAATCTTCAATTATCTTATTAAAAGTATTTGTTTTTAATAAATCAACTAATTTCTTATCTTTTTTAATGTCTCTCACTAACCCTAGAAGGGATACTGTTTCCAATTGAGCAAAAGTTTCTCCAATAGGTGTAGTCAGAGCACTAAAAACATCACCTACAGAAGCTTCATATTTTTTCTCTTTTATTTTGTTTTTTAAATAATTTAATAAATGATTTGAAAATAAATTCCTCTCAAAATCAACCAGTACAGCCGGCCATCCAATAGTCCATGAATCGTGAAAATACTTAAAAAACCAATCGTCGTTTATTTGTGCCAATTCTTTATCAGACAATTCAGATATATCCATTTTTTCTACTTTAGTAGAATATTCAATAAATTTCTTAGAATTTTTTAATATTAGATCATCTAACTCAATCCCCCACTTTGGATTATTTATCATCTTTTCAAAAATTTCTTCGGTGCATTTACGCAGACTATCAAGCTGATAACAAAACAAAAAATCCTCACCCTCATATATATTCAGATGTTGCCCTGGTACATTTTTTATTCCAAGCTTATCGCGAAAAGTGGTATTAACAAAATCCGCATCCGCTAAAGAAAAAATATACAATGGCGCCTTTGGTATTCTTTCCAATACTATAAAATCTTTATATTGTTTGGACATATTTTTAACTTGTTATCTTTTTGATATCTCCTTTTGTAGCATCTACATCCACCATATCACCATCCTTAAAAATTTGTGTAGCAATTTTGGTACCTATAATACATGGTTTTCTAAGCTCACGGGCCACTATTGCAGCGTGTGAAGTAATTCCCCCAATATCGGTAACCAAGGCGGCTGCTTTTTTCATTGCTGGTAGCAAATCTGGGTTTGTCTGGATGGAGACCAAAATATCGCCTTCTTCCACCTTTTTGACATCTTCTCTTGAATTAACTATTCTAACCTTTCCAAAAACTCGCCCCACAAAGGCAACACTACCGTGTACTACCATTATATCATCTTTTATACTTTCTTTTTGAGTGTTATTTTTTAGATACAACTTAGCTTCATCTGCAATCAAGAACTTAACTCCCCCACCTGGTTTAATTACTGTTACACATAAATGCTGTCGTTTCTTTATTTCTTCTTTGTCTATAATATTTTTTCCCAAAAGTATATCTACAATTTCCTCATGGGACATAAATTGTAACTGTTTCAGTGTATATTTGGTCCTTGATACAACTTCTTTCAATAATCGATCCAGGTTATAAAAAGTATAGAGAAGAACTTCATAACGATAGAGCTTATTAAAACTAAAGTCTCTGGCTGATTTAAATAATTTCTTTTCTTGGTTTGTCATACAGAGATCCTGAGTGTATGATTTTTGTCTTTTAATTAAATCCTCATTATCTTTCTTCATCCTATTAAGCCCCCTCTTGATATTAGCTTCAACTATTAAGTCTTTCAATTCTTCTATAGTCTCACTTATTTTTTTGGCAGGACCTAACTGCCCAAAAATTAACCATTTGTATTTATTATTTATTTTTTCAATTTCCTTATATTCTTTTTTAAAATCTTGATATAAAATTCTATCTATCTTTTCAATAGATTCTTTTTCAAAAATCTTTTTTAGTTTACTCTTGCAAAATACCATGGCAAGTGTTAGTAATTCTTTCTTTTCTGAATGACTTATACTAAGCCTATCTGAAGCAACCAAAATACTATAATATTCATTAGACTTGGTATTTAAGCCATGTTTAATTATTTTTTCCTTGATAATATTTTTTAGAAGTATGGATAACTTGTAAAAACGAAGATCAGGAAAAACAGCCATTTGCCCCAAATCACAAATCTTATTACCTAGCAGATAGAGAGAGGTAATCTCTTCTCCTAACTTTTTATTACTTAGATCTTCTAGACTTAGTAATCCTAGACGTTGATTTTCTTTAGAAATAATCTTTCCTAATTCTACAGTATCTCGCAAAATTTTATTACTAAAATCAGTTTCCAAAGATAATTTGATAGCCATATCTGCCAAATCAGAAAAATTTTCTAGATCACCATACCAATCTACTTGATAATTTTTATAAGCAATAAAGCTATTTTTGAAATGTATTTTTTTTAAATATTTATCATGTAAATGCTGATGAAAACCGCGATGAATTATTCCCAGAGTAAAAGGCGTAACAGAAATTTCTTGATGCAAAAGTCCATATTTTTTCATATATACCAATTTAAAATTTAATTCTTTTAACAATGCCCTTATTCAAATTTACCTCTATTTGCTCACCATCCTTAATAATCTTAGTTAGATGTTTTATACCAATAATGCATGGTTTTCCCATTTCCCTAGACACTATGGCAGCATGGCATGTTAGACCGCCAGTCTCAGTAATAACTGCTCTAGCCCTTCTCATAGCTGAAACATATTCTGGAATAGTAGTTGTAGAAACCATAATATCCCCATCTCTAACTTTTTTCAACTCATTAGGTTTCAATACTACACTAGCTATACCTATAATCTTATCCTCATCACCACTACAAGCTACCGTACCAACCAATTCTGTTACTCCGATATCGACCTCTTCTACTTCTATATTATTTTTTACCCACTCCCTAGCTTCATCACCATGAGGAAGCACATCTTTTTTAGGTGAGGTAATTAAAACACAATATTCTAAACGAGAATTCAAAATATCCACACTTGGCAACTTCGCTTTTCCTTCTAAATAATCTATCATCTCCCCCAACATGCAGACACCAAATTGTTTTAAAGAATATCCTTCTTGTTTAGTAAATTCTAATAGCAGATCATTTATAACAAAATTAACCAAAGCCATTAAATTGGCTCGGTATGCCTTTGTATAGCCGAAATCTTGCCCGGCCAAAACAATAAATTTTTCATCCTCGGTTAATCCTAATTTATTAATCAATTCTTCTTGTCCTTTTAGCTTATCACAAAAATCTATCCTCAGTCTATTTAATTGTTCATTTGGGCTAGTATCTTTTTCTAAAATATTTTGTATTTCTTCTTTTAAATTATTTGCAGTATATTTAGGTCCACAATATCCATAATATACCCAACCCCAATCATCAATATACTCTTCTAATTTGTCTTCTAATCCTATTATTTCTTTATTATTCTCATACACCAATTGGGATAATTCGTATACCGCATCTCGAGCCTCTTCTGTCCAAGTTGCTTTTCCAGGCTGTGCCAATAGTGCCAACGCCTGTGATACTGAAGTACCTAAAGATTCCAAGTCTTTTGTTTTTAATATCTCCGCCATTTTATTACTCATTCCACCAATCCCAAACTCAATTACTGGGGCAATCAAGCCAGGCACACATATGTCTGTATACATCTTAAACAATTTGAGAATTCTTTTCTTTTTTTCTTCTGTGTCTAATTCTTCTCCTATTGTCTGCCAACAAACATCGTACAATTTTTGTCCTCTAGTTTCTAATAACGAAGTAACTTGATCAGAAAAACTATGGTCTTGTTCAAATCTCTTAAACAAGACCTTAGCCATGGTCTCCCATTCTTTTCTACTACAACCAGCGTTGAACACTCCATCCTCTAATTCATAAACAAAATTTGGTAACCTATATCCGGCAAATTCTTCCATCTCCTTAGACCAAAAGGCCCGCATTATTGGATGAAGACCCAATATATTTGTGTTTGGTTCTGTATTAAAAAATATATATATTTTCATACTATTTTTTTAATTATTCCTTTATCAGCATCTACTTCGACCATGTCACCATCTTTAAGAACTTTTGTAGCAATTCTTGTGCCGATAATACAGGGCACTTTTAATTCGCGAGAGACAATCGCAGCGTGGCAAGTAATACCACCAGTATCGGTAATAATAGCTCCAGCGCGTCTCATGGCAGGAATAATCTTGGGTGTGGTTGAAGTTGAGACCAAAATATCACCTTGATTAAATTTATCCATATCTCCGACATCATCAACTCTTTTTATGATTCCTTTAATAAAACCAGGGAAAGCAACGGTACCTTTTATTTCTTTTATACTATCGTCAACTTTTAGCGACTCATATAAATCTTGTAATTCTCCTTTGGCGCTGTCACCGGAAAAAACTCGATAATCCATACCGTCAATTATCACTAGGCATTCTTGCAATCGTTCATTTAAAATCTTAAGATCAATTTTTTCACCTAGTAGAGCTAGACTAATTTCTTTTGACGTCATCATCTTTACTTGCTGAATTGATAGATTTTCTCTCTTACTAATTTCATCTATAAAATTATCCATTAATTCGTGGGCTTGTTGGCAACGAGATTTTCTTTCAAATTTCCAAAAACCCAAAATTCTAAAAATTTCAAACAATTTTTTTTCATCATCAGATAATTTTATTTCTTCTACGACAGTTTGTTGTTTTTTTATAACCTCTTTTTCTTTATTTTCTTCTTGTTCAATTACTTGATCCAAATCACTATCTGGTAATTCTGCTAACCGATTTTTAAAATCCTCCAAACCCCAACCAGGACCACTATAACCATAAGCAATCCAACTATATTTATTTTTATGATCCTCCAAATCTTTGTCTTCCAAATTATTTTCTAATTGTTTTTTTCTCAATTTCAAAAGTTCTATCTCTTCCTCTCTAGCTACAGTTCTTTGATTACAGGTTGTCAAAATTTGAAAGTACTCACCTAGTTTGGGATGGCCTTTACCTAACTTTTCAGTCAAAGTCTTTTCAGCTTCCTTTGTAAAAACTGGTTCTTCCATTTCCATAACTGTCGCCATGGCACTGTAAGTCATCAGATCACTAAAAATTTTAGTAAAATCTTGCCATTTTTTATTTAATTCTTCCCCACTTAAGCTCGATAGATCACCGGATAGCTGATGGGCCACTTCTAACAATTGAGGTATCTCTTTTTTATTTATTTTCACTATATTCCCTATTAAATTCTGATCATCTTTTAATCTACTCAAAATAACTCTGGCCGAATTAAGCAATCCACCAGGCGTCGTCAAATAGCTGAACTCCCCCCGTCTATACCAACAACCTATTATGCCCGGCTCCACACCAACCTCTTTGACAACAGACTGAACCGAGTACCAATAAAGCAGGGTTGGATAGATAGACCCCTTTTTCTCATGAGCTAATTCTAACCATTTAAGAACCATATTTTTAATAAATCCAATCTTGTTACGTAGCATGCTACGTAACAAAATAAATATTATACACCTATTTCTTCCTTCCAAACCTCCCCCAACTCTCCAATTAAATCCTCGGCATTAAAAAAAGTACCAACTCTATCCTTTAGTCTATCACCAACATAGCAAGCCAGATATATACCAGCTAGAGCAGAAGTAAGCGGATCATTCTTGCATAAAAAAGAAGAAACTATTCCGGCAACGACATCGCCAGTCCCACCTTTTGTCATGCCTACATTACCAGTTTTATTTTCATACAGATCCTTACCATCACTAATATAATCATTTTTACCTTTCAAGGCTACAGTGCACTGATAGTATTTTGCCATTTTGAGCACGTTCTCTGCATTTGGCTTACATTTGAAAGTATTTTCAAACTCACGTGAATGAGGTGTCACCACACAGTTTGGATGCAAAAGTAAAGGATCTAAATGCCAAAAAGCAGTTGCATCCACTACAATCTTTTTTTCTGGATATTTTTTCAAAATTTTATGAACTAAATTTTTATTGGCACGTGTTTCTTCTAAACCAGGGCCAACCAAAATTGCGTCTACCATTTCTACTGTATCCCACAATTCTTTATTTGAAACATTTATAAAAACAGCTATTTCGCTTTTTAATCTATCAATTAATCCAACATTGGACGGTGAGTGGACATAGACCATATCTACAATACGAGATGCTGTTTGCATCGACATAAGCAAAGCACCGTGAAACTTCTCTGATCCAGCAATAACCAAAAGTCGGCCATTTTGTCCCTTATGGCTTTTTGGATCTGGTTTTTTAAGTGTACTTAGTATATTTTTGTCTAAAATTTGCATAGTGATAACAGATTATTTATATATCTATTTTGCCTTATTTCACCAAAAAAGTCAATGTTTTACCACTGACCTTTCTAAACATATATTATTATTTTATACACTCTTCCTATGTGAATCATCATCAAAGCTTATTATTTCATCCGGCTTTATCTTTTGTACCTGAGTGGAGCTTGGATTATTATGAATTGGCTTTGGTGTAACAGCTTTTTCTCCCCAATCTACATCTTTTTGTATATTATTATCAGCATTATTTTGTGCTGTATTTTTTTTCTTTTTATTTCTATTTCGTCTATTTTTTTTATTCCCGCTTTCTGCAGAGATCCCGTCCGTAGGCGTGGCAACCTCTTCCCCGCCTTCGCTCTTAGCTGCAGAGGGCTTCGCTTCGCTCGCTTCCTTGTCCTCCACAGCCTTCTCGTCCGTCATAGCTTTAGCGGAGGTGAAGGCGGAGGGGGATTCTTTTTTCTCCCCCTTCTTTTCTTCATGCTTTCTCTGTGTTTTTTGCCCAACAGGTTTTTTGGATTCTTCCTTTGGCTTATTTTGAGATACCAGCTCTTGAATTGATAAAACTCTTTCTTCCTTTGGTTTTGGCTTTAGTTCTGGCTTTTTTTCTACTTTATTAAAATTTTGTTTTGGTTTTGGTCTAGGAGTTAGTTTTTCACTACCATTTTCTTCACCATCTTCGCCACCTTCAGACATACCACTCCAACGTAAGATTTTATCTTCAATAACACTTCTTTTTTTGGCATAACGCTCACGAGAGACATTTACTACTTTTTGTAAACTTCCAGTTGGTGAACCAATTGGTGGCATAGTAATAGCACTAAATGGTAAAGATGCAACACCATCTATCATGAGTTTTAAAAATACATGAAATTTTGCCAGATTAACAATATCTTCTTCCAAAAATGTTGGGGTAAACTCCTTTACCAACATCTCAGCATCTGCACCACCTACCCTAAAGGTGACGATTGTACCAACATTACCAAACACAGCGTCGGCCACGAGCTCATCCAATTGGGCTACATATTGATGTGCCATAATAAGACTCAAGCGATATTTACGAGCCTCTGACAAAATACTAGCAAAACTAGGCGTAGCAAAGTTTTGAAATTCATCAACATATAAAAAGAAGTCCTCTCTATCTTTTTCTGGTGTATCAACTCGCTCCATAGCAGCAAGTTGAATCTGATTAATCAACATTCCACCCAATAATCTACTATTATCTTCACCTATCCTACCTTTTGATAAGTTCATGATAAAAATCTTTTTATTATCCATTATCTCACGAATATTGATCGTAGATTTGACTTGAGCGACCATGTTTCGAATAACGCTAGCAGACAAAAACTGACCAATCTTATTTTGAATAGGAGCCACAGCTTCTTGGGCATAACGCTCGTTATAACTAGCAAACTCTGTCTGCCAAAATGCCTTAATTACAGGATCTTTGGAAGCGCGAACAACTTTTTTACGGTAATCTTTGTCTGATAACATTCGATTGATCCCTAATAATGTAGAACCAGGATAATCAAGTAAAGCAAGCAGCGTATTATTCAAAATATATTCCATTCTAGAGCTCCACATATCAACCCATATTTTTTTGAAAACTGCCATAAGACCCGCGGCAACTAAATATTTTTGCTCTTCGCTAGTAACTTCCAAGATATTAAATCCAATTGGAAAATTAACGTCAGCCGGATTAAAATATACAACATCATTAATACGGTTAGCTGGAATATAATCAATAATTTTTTCGGCAAAATCCCCATGCGGATCAACTACACCCACACCGTGACCTTTATAAATATCATGGAGAACCATATTTTCCATCATAGTCGTCTTCCCCATACCAGTCTTCCCTATCACGTACATATGACGACGTCTATCATCTGTCTTTATACCAAAACGCCGCATTTGATTGCGGTAATTAGTCTGGGCAAACAGGCAGATATCTTCCTTTTCTTCTTCTGCTTTACCCTTTGGTTTTAACTGATGCATTGGCATAAAACAATAGACAAAATACATGTATTAAAATACAAGATACGAATATTATACCACAACAATAGTGGAAAAACAATAAATCCCTCGGAAGAGGGATTTATTAGTGGAATTATTTTAAATCAGTAGAACCAACACTAAGAGAACATTAGCCACTCAGGCTTGAAGACAAGTAATATGCCGAGAATCAAAATCATTAATCCTGCTACTAGGTTGGTATATTTTGCATATTTGGATCCAAGTACTTTTGATTTGAGAGTAACCATTGCAATTGCAAAGATGATCATATCGTCCAACATATAGAAAAGAATATAGCCCCCCATATATAGATATTTCTTCCACATCGGCAAATCAGACATTGAAAGTATCTGCGTAAAAATTGCTGGAAAGCCAGCTGAGCAAGCCAGCTCTACCAAGTTAACAGAAAAACCCAAAATCAAAATACCTAATATTGACCACCACAAACTTTTGCGATATACAATGTCTTTTATTTTATCAAAAGTATTTTTTGCTCCCTCATTTTTGGAAACCTTACAAACCACGCCATCTGTCTTACGATTTTTCCAAAAATCCCAAATATTTTTGCCCCCCACCCCAACAGCTATTGCACCAATAAGTATCCTGACTAATAGAATCATCCCAATAAACGTAAGAAACTGTAACCAAGCTGCCATGAAGAAAAAATATACAGCACCCGAAGCAACTATAAATATAGAACCGAGAAGCCACATCCGCCTCTTATCTTCCATGCCAAGTAGAAGTGATATCAAAAACAGGAGCACCCACATCGCACAAGGATTAAAACCATCAAGCAACCCAATAACAATAGTCAAAACTGGCAGAGAAAATGTTTTGGTATTAATCTCTCCCAAAAGAGGGATATTTATAATTCCAGACATATCAACCAAATCCTGTATTTCTCCATTTAACCCTCTTTCATTTATCTTACGTTCTATCACTTCAATAATCTGCTTACCAGTAGTCTTATCACTGCTATAACCAAAAACTGCCTCTCCATCTATAAAGGTTAATGGTACACCCTTTACATCTACATTGTAATAAAATCCATATTGCTTAAATAATTCCCCATTACCTGGCTCGCTTATTTCATAAAGCTGAAAATCAACAAACTCATCGTATTTGGTACGTAATTTTTTGTCAATAAACTTGATTTCATCCCTACAATGCTGGCAAGTCTCTAAGTGAAATAAAATAAATTCTACTTTGCTCTCTCCTTCGGCACTAACAGACAAATCCTCAGTTGTGTCTGCAGAAACAAAAATAGGCAACAACAGAGCTGTAAATACCAATAATAAACCTAGTAACTTTATTTTTTTCATTTTTTTGAAATTTAAGAAATCATGATTTAAATACTGATTTAAATCAGTATTTCTATTTGTAGAGTACTTTATCTAGAATCAGGATTAGATCGAAAAAAATATTAACATACATATTATATATGAATTAAAAAAATAAGTCAAAACCGCCCTAAATGAGGCGGTTTTAAGCTTGGTATGATTGATATTGTACTCAACTTAGTTCACTAAGACTTATCCACATTGCTTATATATTTTAAATATTATATAATACTACATAGGTATGAATTAAATATTAATTAAAAAAAATCTATGCAAGAACAACACAAATGCCAGCCAAGCAATCTGATTGGCAAAAAAGTTTGCAATTGCGAACTTGAGTGCTTTCACGAAAACAAAATTAAAAAAATTAAACTTTCTGATTATGAAGGTAAGTGGAAAGTACTCTTTTTTTATCCAGCTGACTTCACCTTTGTTTGCCCCACAGAACTAGAGGAATTGGCTGATATGTATAATGAATTTATAAAAATTAATACTGAAATAATCAGTGTAAGCACTGACACAGTCTTTGTACACAAAGCCTGGTATGACAACTCCCCTGCCATTGGTAAGATAAAATTCCCCATGGTAGCTGATCCAACAGGAAAACTATGTAAATCTCTTGGAACTTATATCCCAGAAGAAGGACTATCTTGGCGTGCCACCTTTATTATTGATCCTGAAGGCGAAATAAAAGCCTATGAAATTCACAATAATGATATCGGACGCAGTGCCAAAGAATTATTTAGAAAAATTCAAGCCGCTCAATATGTGGCTGAACACAACGGCGAAGTCTGCCCAGCCAAATGGCAACCAGGTGATAAAACACTTACTCCTGGCCTAGATTTGGTTGGAAAGATATAATACTTAACACCTAAACATATGTTCAAACTACCAGAACTCCCCTATTCCTACGATGCTCTAGAGCCACATATGGACGCTACCACTATGGAAATCCATTATTCCAAGCATCATCAGGCTTACCTAGATAATTTTAATAAAGTCTTGGAAAATTATCCTGATTTGCAAGCCAAATCTGCAGAAGATATTTTGCGTGAATTAAATAATTTGGAAGTATCTGATAGTGATAGAAAGAAAATCAAAAATCATGGTGGTGGTTATGTAAATCATAATATCTTCTGGTCTGGTATGAATCCAGAAAAACAACTGGACCAAGACTTGCTAAAAGAAATTGAAGACACATTTGATTCAGTAAGCAGTTTCAAAGAACAATTTAGCAATTTAGCCAAAACTCACTTTGGATCAGGCTGGGTCTGGCTAGTGAGAAATAAGGAAGGAAAACTTGAAGTCTATTCTCTACCAAATCAAGATTCGCCCTACACACTTGGGCACGAACCGATTTTCAATCTAGATGTCTGGGAACATGCTTATTACTTGAAGTATCAAAATAAACGAGCTGATTTTGCTGATGCCTGGTGGAATGTACTAAAGTTTATTTGATTATAGGTTTATTAATTTAAAAAAAATTGGCCAATTAAATGGCCAATTTTTTTGAATTGTATTTTAATCCGTGTATTTTGTATATTGTAGACTAGTAGTCTCGCAACTTGCTGACAATATCAAACGTCTGGATTTTTTCAAGTGCCTTGGCTTCGATTTGTCTAATACGCTCACGAGTAACATCGAATTCACGTCCAACCTCTTCCAAAGTGTGAGTAACACCATCGGTAAGACCAAAACGCATTTCCAAAATCTTTTGTTCACGTGGAGATAAATCCTTCATTGCATCGCGGATATAATCCTTTAGAAGCTCACGACCTGCTGACTGCGATGGGCTGACAGTTTTGATATCTTCAATAAAATCAGACAAAGAAGAATCGTCATCGTCATCATCCCCTACCGAAACTTCCAAAGAAACAGTATCCTGGGCAATCTTTATGATGTGCTTTATTTTAACTATATCTTCACTCATTTCAGCGGCCAATTCTTCTGGTGTAGGATCACGACCCAGATCTTGTAATAATCTACGCTGTGTTTGTTGAAAACGGTTGATTGTCTCTACCATGTGCACTGGAATACGAATAGTACGCGATTGATCTGCCAATGCTCTGGTAATAGCCTGTCTAATCCACCAAGTAGCATAAGTAGAAAACTTGTACCCCCTACGATAGTCAAATTTTTTAACAGCTCGAAACAATCCTATATTGCCCTCTTGAATTAAATCCAAAAGAGTTAATTGCTTACCAACAAACTTCTTAGCAATAGATACTACTAAGCGTAAATTGGCTTCTATTAGCTTTCTATCGGCTGCCTTATCACCTCTTTCTTTGCGTTTAGCCAGAGAAACTTCCTGCTCTGCGGTCAAAAGAGGTATTTTACCAATTTCACGTAAATACATCTGAATAGAATCTTGTGAAATAGAGCCTAGATCAAATCCACCAGCACCTTGAACCATATCTGGTTGTTCGCCCTGAAATTGTTCAAGTACTTCTCTTTTTTCTTCTCTTTGACCCAATAGACCTTCTTTCATTTCTACAACGGAAACACCGGCTTTATCTAAAGTTGTAAGAAAAGATTCAAACAATTCTATATAACGCTCAACTCTAGGAAATAACTGCACTATTTCAGTCTCTGTTAAAAACCCTCTATTTCTTCCTTTGTCTACCAAATGCCAAATTCTTTGTACACTAGGTTCTTCAATTACCTCTTCTGGAACCATAAAACCAGCCTTGGTTATTTGAGGCTGTTTTTTGGGTGGCCTGCCCGCCCTAGCCTTGGCGGTGGAGGGCCTGCCCGCCCTAGCCTTGGCGATGGAGGGCCTGCCAGCCCTAGCCTTGGCTGGCTTACCTCTGCGTGCTTTTGGTTTTGCTATTTTCTTTACCACTCTTTTCTTAGTGGTTGTTTTTTTTGCAGTCCGTCTTAATGACTTACGGACAAAAGTTTTTTTGGCACGAACTTTTTTAGTTGCGGCCTTTTTTCTGGTAGTAGCTTTTTGAGCTACTGTTTTTTTTGCCACTCTTTTTTTTTGTGGCTTAGTTGCTGATTTCTTATTACCACGTGACTTTGTAGCAGTCTTACGTGGCTTTTTTGGAGCAACCTTCTTTTTAGTTGTCTTCTTCTTAGCCACTTTGGCTTTTGAAGATGTAGCTTTTTTTCTAGGCATGTAAAAAATTATTGCCTTATTAATCTTAAAATTAGAAAATCTTATATCTTACTAAATTCTTCTGACAATTCTTTTAGCTTATCCTTGTCCTTGTCTCTCTCAGCCTTTTCAATCTCTCCTTGTATTTTCATTCTCCTTTTCTTCTTCCGTTCCTCAGCTGATTCCAAATACAGACTATCAAATTCTTTTTTTTCTCCACCTGTCTTCAAATCCGAAAATTCCCAGTCAGCCTTAAACAAAAGAATGTCGACTGGGTTCTCTTTTCCTTCAGCAGAAAATTCCTGCCTTATATTTTCTATATTAATTTTACCCCCAGAGGTAGATGCCCCTTGGATACTGCTATTAGTATAACTCTTTTTTATACTTTCGTAAAGAGCCTTAAAACCCCCTGTTGATAACAATTTTTCTTTATCTTCAACTAACAAATCGGGCACCAAATCGTTAAATTTTAAAACTAGACAATATAATCTTTCTAAAAGTAGTTCGTATCTACCTTTTTCAATTTTTATCTCTCGGGCTACCTTGTTTTCCGGCTTATGGTTTCCTACTTTCAACTTCTGACTTCCAACTTCCCCTCGGCCTGAGCTCGGGACGAAGGCTGGCTTCTTAACCCTAGACATATCTTCCCGTAAGACTGCAATATCTACTCCAATTCTACCTGATAACTCCCTCAACCAATGATCGCGCTCTACTGCATATGGAATCAGTGCAATCTCTGGTAAAATTACATCAGCTATTTTTTGTTTTTGTCTGTGGTCTGTAATATCCCTATTTAAAATATTTTTATCAAAAAACCATTCCATCACCTCTTGAGCACCATCCACGGCCTTCAACCAAACTTGCTTATCTTTTTTTATACATTCATCTGGATCTTTTGCAAAACCATCGGGTATTTTTATTACTTTTAGTCTCATACCTTCAACAAGTGCAATATCAATACCTCTCTTGGCGGCATTTTGTCCAGCTTCATCGTCATCAAACGCCATATTCATATTAGTGGAATAACGTTTTAATAATTTTACTTGCATTTCTGTAAGGGCTGTACCAGATGAAGCTACCACATTTTTCATTCCCGCTTGATGGCAAGCAACAACATCCATTTGCCCTTCTACCATAACAATCAGATCTTGAGTTTTAATCTCTTTTTTTGCTTTATTCAATCCATAAACAACCTTAGATTTATCATAAACAATTGTTTGTGGTGTATTTACATACTTGCCACCTGATTTTTCAGTCTCAACTAAGACTCGACCAGTAAAACCGACTACATCACCGTGCACATCCCAAATTGGAAACATTATACGCCCACGAAATCGATCGTAGAAACCTTTTCCACTCTGAGAATTAGCCCCCTCGCGTTTTATTGTAAGCCCCGAAGCCACCAGGTCATCAATACCATGTCCTTTTTTTAATAAATACTGTGTCAATAAATCCCATTGATCAGGCACAAAACCAATTCGCCATTCTTCAATTACTTCATCTGTAAGTCCCCTATCTTTCAAATAATCCAAAGCTGATTTTGATGCTGATATTTTTAATAAAAAATTATGAAAAAATCTTCCAGCTTCTTTGTTTATTTCTTTTATGCGATTTTTCTGACTGGAATCAACTTCTGATCTAAAAGTTGTAAGCTGAACACCAGCTCTATCTGCCAAATACTTCAAAGCTTCTTTGAAATCCATACCTTCTATTTCTTCTACAAAACTAAAGATATCTCCACCTTTTCCACAGCCAAAACAATGCCAGTTTGAACGCTCGCTATTTACCATAAAAGACGGGGTCTTTTCATTATGAAAAGGGCAACAACCCTTTTTATTCACCCCAGACTGCTTTAGCTGGACGTATTCCCCCACCAGCTCAGCCACGTCTATTTTGTCCTTAATTTGTTGGACTTCATCTCCCATAACATACTTGATAGTTTATAAGGTAATAATAGCCTATTTAAGATAAAAAGGCAAGATAAATCAATTAAGAGTTTACAGATAACAAATAGCAGATAACATTTAGTTGCTATCTGCTATTTGTTATCTGTTATCTGTGTTCTATCCAAACTTGACCTCTTCGTCACCGCTCATATACCCAGCATCAGTGGTATAGCCTGGTTTTTTCTCTTTGACTTTTAATTTTGGAGTTTCTGCCTCAAATAACTCTGGAACAAATTCGATCGGCAGACCAGCTGGTGGTTCGGATGATTTGGCTAGTGATTTTTGTAAAAGCGGGGTTTTCACATGAGACATTGGAAAATGCCAAACTGTTGCCAACTCTTCTGTATTTAGCACAAAAGGATTACTACCTATTTTGATCTTACGTTTCTTGTATGCCCTCATTAATAAGTTCTTGCGATAAAGTATGCGCTTATCTTTCATGAAATAAGAAGCTTTAATGCCAAAATTTGGTACAAGAGAATTTGAACTAGGGATATTAAATTGATTAATTGCACCAATCAGAGCATTAATTCCACGCTCTGGCTTGAACACCTCTTTACGTGCTATATAGACCCCACGCATTTTAGTCTTAAAACCAATTTTACCAATTTTACCTTCCATCCCCTCTACTAATTTTGACTGACCAGGTGTAACCTCTACTTTTTTCTCTTTTTCAGAACTAGCATCTTCACCTTCTACTCTTGGCCCACCTAATAATTGATTGCTGAGCTCATCCCAACTTTTACCAGGTTCATTAAATTTGAGAGCTGGTAAAAATCCAGAAGAACTAGATTCATCTCCCAACATCTCCTTTATTTTACTAATTACTTTCTCCTTCCAACTATTTGAAATTGGTTGAATAATTATCTGAAACCACATCTGTTCTCCTGAAGCAATTCTAGAAAAACTTTCCAAAAAAGTACCCATTGGATCTTTTAAGACTGTGTCTTTGGATATATTATGTTCAAATTCACTATACAGACGAATAGGATAAGCCTCATTTTCGGCCAAACCAAAATCAGATGCCCAGACATCATATTCATCATTGGGAAATTTATCCGGTACAGCGGTAACATAATCTTCTACTTCAACTACTTCGGCTTCTGGATATTGAGCATATATAGAAGTCTCTACCAAATCACGAAATTTTTCTTCGGTTCTAATCAAAAACTGAATATAACCCTCTATGCTAATTATTTCTAAACTAAAATAGCGCTGTTTATAACCACCACGAAAAGCTTTCGCAATGTCTGGCTGGTCAAAAGCACCAGCCAGATGTGCAAACATTTGTTCAACCGCCTTTGGAGTCTGGACATTTAGGGCTGGAATATCTATTGCGAGCATCACCCATTTCCAATCTGCTGTATATTTATTCTTTCTATATTCTTTATAAAACCGGATTCCCACAACCAAAAGAAGGCTCACTATTATCACCCAACCAAAAATAACAAATAAACCAAAAATTATCTCCCAGGTTCCTTGGGTAAAAAAATCTGAAATACCATCCGAATCAAAATTAATTGAATAAAAACCAAAGTCCATATTTTAAACTTCAACTAATTTATAAATCACAACATAAATTACTATCACCCCTAAAGCTGTCCACCACCAGCCAGATTTACCAGAAACATACCCAGACCACCAAGCCAGTAGGAAGACCAGCATACCAACGAATGAAATTAAATGACGAATGAATTTGTCACTCATAAGAAAGGTTTATTAATTTATATTCTACATATAG
>Ga0075122_10000175_pt1 | contig 52037 bp, 38 predicted proteins | sample AntAceMetag02UKB_FD_69790 | JGI IMG/M metagenome (GOLD analysis project Ga0075122, IMG submission 69790) | Saline lake microbial communities from Ace Lake, Antarctica - Antarctic Ace Lake Metagenome 02UKB | ecosystem: Environmental > Aquatic > Non-marine Saline and Alkaline > Saline | place... | reverse complement strand
TGGCCAAGATCGCTACCCAGCGACAACTTTATGTCGAATGGTCGGTCAATGAAAAAGTGGCCTCAGAGGTGGCTGCGGCAGCCTCTTTTGCCCGTTTAAAATCCATGGTCGTCATGAAACAGGTGGGTGTGAATGTCGCTTCGGACTTTCTGCTGCACTTGTCCGAATATGGGACCCGGGGTGGCATGGTCCTGGTTTCCTGTGAAGATCCGGGAGCGCTTTCCAGCACTAATGAAGGGGAATCCCGACCTTACGCCAAAATGATGGAATTCCCTTTATTGGAACCGGGGGATTTTCAGGAAGCAAAGGAAATGACGAAGTGGGCTTTTGAATTGTCAGAGGCCATCAATAATATCGTCATGGTACGTAGCGTCACTCGCCTTTCCCATGCCAGTGGGAATGTTGTACTGGGGGAACTACCGGAGTCCGTCGACACCGCCCGTTTTGAATATGACGGCACTTTTTTCGATCAGATGACCGGACCGGTCGTCACGGTACCCGGCATCACCGACTTTCTGCATCAACGCCAGCAGAGTAAGCTGAAAAAGGCTATCGCACTGTTTGAAACCTCTCCCTTTAATACTTATTCTGGCCCTGAGCAACCCGAATTACTGCTCATCACCAGTTCAGCCTGCAATCTTTACTGCAGGGAAGCAATCGATATTCTGGCGCTTCAGGATCGGGTTGGCCTGCTGAAATTGGGCACCACCTGGCCGCTACCGCCCCGATTATTGGAAAAACACCTCTCCCTCACAGAGAAGATTTTAGTGGTAGAGGAGGTGCAGCCCTTTATGGAAGACAACATCAAGACACTGGCGGTGGAACTGGGAGAAAAGATCCGTTTGCAACGGTTTTATGGTAAAAAGGATGGGACTCTGCCGACGACAAACGAACTCAATCCGGATCGAGTCATCGCTGCTCTGTCGAACATCTTGAAACTTGACTACCAGGGGGTTTCAGAATCATACCATCAAAAAGCGAAAGCGATTGCAGCGGAAGGCGCCCCCAAGCGAGACCTGACTTTCTGTCCCGGCTGCCCTCACCGGGCGTCTTTCTGGATCATCAACTCCGCTTTAAAAATGGATAATCGCAAAGGATTCATCTGTGGGGATATTGGATGCTACACCCTTGGAATTCTGCCAACCGGTTTTAACACGCTTAAAACTGGACATGCCATGGGCTCAGGTTTGGGCATTGCCAGCGGATTTGGCAAATTGGGACAATTCGGAATGGAGCAACCGGTGATGGCCATTTGCGGCGATTCCACTTTTTTTCATGCCACTATTCCAGCCCTGATCAATGCCGTCCATAACCAGTCGGACCTGATTCTGGTGGTGGTCGATAACTCCGGCACTGCAATGACCGGATTTCAACCTCACCCCGGACTGAACAGAGACACATTTGGGAACCCCGCCCCCTACGTAGACATTCCCAAACTCTGCGAGACCATCGGCGCCAAGGTTGAGATCTGTGACCCCTTTGATGTGGAGAAAACCCGGCAGACACTGCTGGAGATGATGGCAAACAACAAGGGGGTCCGAGTGGTTGTCATGCGGCAGAGTTGTGCGCTGAGCCCTGAGAAAAAAGCGGGTAAATTGTATGAGATTACAATCAATGAGACACTCTGCAGGGGAAACAACTGTGGTTGTGCCAAACTGTGCACAAGGGTTTTCAAGTGCCCGGGGCTCAACTGGGACGAAGAGAATCAGGTCACCCGCATCGATGAAGTCATCTGCACCGGATGCGGGGTATGTGCTTCGATCTGCCCGGCGGGCGCCATTCAGGCAACACCGGTTTGATCTGGATTAACATCCCCCAACCCCCCTTCTAAGGGGGATTCAAAGAAAAGCCAGGTCTGGTGGATTATTACACCCGACAACACTGAGGTTACTGGTCTGAAAAATTAGCGGCTCGCTTCTCAATAAAAGCGTTCACCCCTTCAATTTTGTCGGCAGATTCGCACAATTCGCCAAAGAGATCGCGCTCCAGTTTCAGGCCATCCAGCAGCGGCATATCAAATCCCTGGTTAACCGCTTTGATGGCCGCTCTGATATTCATCCGACTTTTGGCAGCAATAGTCTGTGCCAGTTTGACCGCTTCTTCCAACACTGTCCCAGCAGGAGTCACACGATTGACAATTCCATAGTCTGCAGCCTGGCTGCCACTGAGAAAATTCCCGGAGAGAATCAGTTCCAGAGCCCTGGCCTTGCCAATAAAACGAGGGGTTCTCTGGGTACCGCCATACCCTGGAATTATTCCGAGCTTGATTTCCGGCAATCCTATCTGAGCCTTTTCATCAGCCAACCGGATATGGCAAACCATTGCAAACTCCATCCCGCCGCCCAGGCAGAACCCGTTGATAGCTGCGATAAAAGGCTTATCCGCAGCCTCAATCAGATTGGTGACTTCCTGGCCGAATTTCAGGAAATCGCCTCCCTCTTGCTTGTTATCCAGTGACATAAATTCTTTGATATCAGCTCCGGCAATAAACGCTTTATCTCCAGCCCCGGTTAAAACAACCACCCGGACCGTATCGTCAGTCAGCGCATTTTGGACGGCCTCTTGAATATCAGCCAATACCGGCGCACTCAATGCATTCACTGGCGGATTATCGACTGTCATGATCGCCACACCGTCACTCACGGTATAAGCGCATTTTTTTTCAGACATTGTTATTTCCTCATTTGTTATTGCCCGAAACGAATCGGGTAAAAGTTCCATTGCACCAAAGCACGGATAAGTCCAGGTTTCTGGTATTCATTCTACCCGTATGGTAAAAAAAACCGGCTAACCTGTCAATCGGCGCTTAGAAGTAAAGGCTGGGGGCCAGAAACTGAAGACTAGAGACTGAGGGCTTGTGCCTGAAATAACTCCGGTCTTCGGCCTCTGTTCTGTTTTTCTTTCTTTACGAAATGGCATCATGTGATTAGAATGGGGCTGTTGCACCCGGAACACGCCTGTATATCCCAATTTGCGGGCATCAGCTGACAGACACAGAAAATAGACGAGCATCATGGCAAACGATCACAACACCATACTTGCGGAAAGTATCAAAAGACTCTTGAGAAGAGGGGCAACCTCACATCTGACCAAGATCGTTAACAAAGCCCATGCTGCCGATTTATCACTTGTTTTTAGATCTCTGACACTTGCCAATCAGAAGAAGCTCTTCTCGATGATCGAAGACATTGATCAGAAGGGTGATCTCTTCTCCGCCCTGGAAGAGAACGTCTTGCTTGAGTTTATTGAAAGCATGCGCCTCGACGATATTGTGGAAGTCGCACAGAACATGCCATCGGACGACGTTGCGGACTTACTGGGGAAAATCCCCCAGAAAAAGGCGGATGCGATTCTGGAACGAATGGAAACCGAAGAGTCCGAGCAAGTAGAGGGCCTGCTGAGCTATGGGGATGAAACCGCCGGGGGTATCATGATACCCGATTTCATCGCCCTGGCAGAGGACATGACCACGCAGATGGCCATCCAGTCCATTCAAAAAGACTACCACGATGTCGAGATGCCCTTTTACATCTATGTCGTCGATGAAAATTATAAGCTCCTGGGGGTCATCTCCCTGCGGCAACTGGTGGTTGAAAAACCGGATGCCCCACTGAAAGATATCATGGCCACCGACATCTTCTCAGTCAGAACCGATATGGACCAGGAAGAGGTTGCCAGAATCGTTGCCCGTTATGATATCCTCGCCGTGCCGGTCATTGATGAAACCCACAAACTCGTTGGAATTGTGACAGTTGATGATGTCATCGATATTCTTCGCCTGGAAGCCACTGAAGATATGCTGAAAATGGCAGGTGCCGGTGATGATTTCGTGGAGACACAAACCGTTTTCAGGAGTACCCGTATCCGTCTACCCTGGCTGTTTGCTGCCTGTCTGGGGGGTCTCTTCGCTGTATTCATCATCAGTCAGTTCGAAGCCAGCCTGCAGAAACTGGCTTATCTGGCCGCTTTCATCCCGGTGATCATGGGTATGGGAGGTAATATCGGAACCCAGTCTTCCACGATCGTGGTTCGGGGCTTGGCCACCGGCCGCTTGCATATCGAAGATCTCTGGAACGTTGTCCTCAAGGAGCTCTCCACCGGAATCATTCTGGGTTTGGTCTACGGATTTTTTATTGGTATCGTCGCCCAGGCGGTGTTTTACGAAACGCAGAGCTCTGGCGCCTTTGCTGTCTCCGTCGGGTTGGCAGTCCTCAGTTCAATGTCTATCGCAGCACTTGTCGGCTCTCTGGTCCCTATGCTTCTGGCTCGGATCAATATTGATCCGGCCGTCGCCACGGGCCCTTTCGTTACCACTGCCATTGATATTGCGAGCGTTTTTTTCTACTTCACCATTGCCACAACGCTGCTAAGCCTGTAGTTCCGCCTTCTACCGGAAAGTCCGCGACGTGGATGTCGACCATTATCAAAGTTCTCAAAAGCAGCCTTGCGACCTTAATCACGCTAGTTTTGAAAGATATGAGCCAATTCATTGACCCAAAAACATTTGGACTGCACCCTTCCACCCGCGTCACAAAAACCGGCGCTAACCGCTTTACAATTGTCATGCAGAGAAAAAGCCGCATCATCATGAAAGATGGTCGCAATATCCTTTCCAAAGTCGAGCAGATCAAATCCAGAATCGACTCTGCCAGAGTTGATGTCAGAACCACAGCCCCTGTCTGCAGCAAAACCAGCGCATTTTTGAAGGAACAAGGCATCGACATTAAGTCCGACGGCGAATAGAGAAAGATGATCTAATGGTTCTCCCGGCCCGGAATCCCAACTGGCCCAACACTTACAATATCAGCCTTGTGCAGGATAAAAGAAAATTTTCACTGCTCGATGTAGGATACGCTCAAGAATACTGCAGGCAGCTTTCGACTCTGCTCCCTTCCTTTTTTTTGCAATTTTTGTGATAGACATGGATTTCGTTATGGGTTAATGATGAGGTGAGTCCTTATTCAGGAGGATACTTTTTTCAATAATCCAACGGGAAAAACCAATGTTTCAGCTACTTGCCATTCACTATGGGTGGATTGTAAGTAATCGTCAAAGTTCGTTTTCTTGAAAATCTTCTCGATAAAGAAATATGAATATATACATAGGTAACCTGCCATATACTGTCACGGAACCGGAACTGGAAAAACTTTTTCTCGAATATGGCAATGTATCCAAAGTGGTCATCATCACGGACAGAGAGACCAGAAAATCAAAGGGATTTGGGTTTGTCGAAATGCCAGATCAGATACAAGGCAACGCCGCCATAACCGGCTTGAATGATAACTCACTCAAAGGACGGAATATTAAAGTCAGCCAAGCCAAATCGAGAAACGAACATACAAAAAAGCCTCGGAACAATCCTGATAAACCCAGAGCGCTTCCAACATCAAGCGAGGTTGTCGCAGATGCGAATATTATTATTGAATTCTGGTTCAGTGAAATCGAATCCAAATCGTGGTGGCATAAAGACCCTGCTTTCGACCAATTGATCTACGACCGTTTTGCCATGACCCACCGGGCAGCCAAGCGGTGCGAACTGTATAGCTGGCGCCAAACCAGCCTGGGCCGTCTGGCAGAAATCATCGTCCTGGATCAGTTTTCCAGAAATATGTACCGGGATAGCCCGGCCGCCTTTGCTTCTGACCCTTTGGCACTCACACTTGCCCAGGAAGCGGTGAATCACAATATTCATGAAGAACTGCAGTCATCCCAACGGATGTTTCTGTTGATGCCATACATGCATAGTGAATCCGGAGCCATTCATGAGCTTGCAGTCGATCTATTTAACACCCCTGGCCTGGAAGGGAATTATGAATTCGAGCTAAAACACAAAGCGATCATTGACCGGTTCGGCCGATACCCGCACCGAAACAGCATTCTGGGAAGATCAACTACTGAAGCGGAACGCCTTTTCCTTGCAGAACCGGATTCTTCTTTTTAATGATTCTCGCACCTTCATCAACGTCCCAGACTGCGAACCTGTGCCCGATATGAACTCCTTTTAAGCGGAGACTCGTTGCCATGATATCCAAGTGATAAAAACGGCTTCATACCAGTCACTTCAGATAGAAAATCTACTTCTTTTAATAACTGTTCCCCATATTTCCCGAGTCGAGGGAAATATGGGGAACAGTGACACTCTTTTTTTCACAAAAGCAGCCGGGGATCGGTTGCGATTATATATGCTCAATGAACCTGTATTTGGAAAAACGTTATGGAATTGTCCGCTCAAAAACTCATCTACTTCTCACCCACTCAAACAACCCAGAAAGTACTGGCAGCTATTGCCGCAGGAACCGGCATCGCGCAAACGGATCATCTTGATCTGACAGCGCCTGCGGCAGCCGCTCAAGGCATCACAGAAATTAATAGGGAATTAGCCATCATCGGAGTACCGGTTTACGGTGGCAGGGTTGCCCTGGATGCCGTTAAGCGTCTGCAGCAGATCAAAGGGCATCAGACACCGGCCATCATTATCGTCCTTTATGGAAATCGTGATTTTAAAGATGCCCTGCTTGAACTTAGAGATATTACCACAACAGCTGGATTTGTTCCGGTAGCCGCCGGCGCGTTTATCGGAGAACACTCTTTTGCCAGTGAAACGATGCCTATCGCCAACGGTAGACCCGACCCGGACGACCTGGAAAAAGCCACAGATTTTGGGCGAGCGATCCGGGAAAAACTAAACCGCTTGCAGATCCTGAATACCGAAACACCGTTGCAGGTTCCCGGGAACATACCTTACAAGGAGCGCCACACACGTAACGGCATCTCACCTGTCACTCAATCTGAGATCTGCACCCTTTGCGGCACCTGCGCGGATGTTTGTCCCACTGCGGCCATTTCTATCGGAGAGGTTATAGAGACGGACAAAGAACGCTGCATCCTCTGCTGCGCCTGCGTTAAAAACTGCCCTTCTGATGCCAGAGTGATGGAAGATCCGGAGATTCAGAAAATAACCGACTGGCTGCACACCAATCTCAGTCAGTACAAAAATCCGGAGCTCTTCTACTAATACCGGATCACGAACGGGCCTGGATGCATGGGTGCCTGACTTGAGGGTAGCCCATGCTAAAAAGAGCTTTGCAGGAAATGAAGACAATTTGACAACCCCTTTTCGAGGAGCGAACGGTTGGCAGCAAAAAAAAAGAAGATCTTCGTTCTCGACACAAATGTCATCCTGCATGATCCTTCCTGTATTGGTCATTTTACAAGTCATGACATTATTATTCCGATCACGGTCATCGAAGAGCTGGACTCATTCAAAAAAGGGAATGAAACGATCAATTACCATGCCCGGGAATTCGCCAGAACACTGGACTCTTTGAGCGAGAAAAAACCCTTTGATGGTGGATTTAAAATCGGTCCCCGCAAAGGGCGGATTTATGTCAAGCTGGACAAGGCGTTTCATCCGGATCTGACCCACAGTTTTGCCACAGACAAGCCGGATCACCGCATCCTCAACACTGCCTACCACGCCATCGAGGAATACCCGGACAAAAGTGTGCTGGTTGTCAGCAAGGACGTCAACCTGCGCATGAAAGCCAAATCGGTGGGCCTGCAGGCCATGGATTATCTCACCGATCACGTCAAGAATATCTCGACCCTGTACAAGGGGCGACGCATTGTGGAAAATGTCCCCGACGAAATCATCAACGCCCTGTATCAAGATCCCCACCAGGTCGACACCTCATTTCTGAATGGACGGAACAATCTCAAATCCCATGAATACATGATCTTAAAGGGTAACAAAAAATCAGCCCTGGGCACTATCGACCCAGTAACCCGCAACATCCGGCAGGTCAACAAGTTTGCCGCCTATGGCATCAAACCCCGCAACGCCGAACAAACATTTGCACTGGACGCCTTGACCGATACTGACGTAAAACTGGTGAGCATCGCTGGAAAGGCCGGTACGGGAAAAACACTGCTGGCCCTAGCCGCCGGCCTGGAAACAATAAAAGCCTACCGACAGATATACATGGCCCGCCCCATCGTTCCACTCAGCAATAAGGACCTGGGCTATCTGCCAGGAGACATCAAATCGAAACTCAATCCCTATATGCAACCCCTCTACGACAATCTGGGCGTCATCCAAAACCAGTTTAAAGAATCCGAAACCCGAAATAAAACGATCCAGCGGTTTCTCGACGAAGAAAAACTGGTCATCTCCCCATTGGCATATATCCGCGGCCGCAGCCTCGTGAAAGTCTTTTTTATCGTAGACGAGGCCCAGAATCTAACCCCCCATGAAATCAAAACCATTATCACCCGTGCCGGAGAGGGAACAAAAATGATCTTCACCGGGGATATCTTTCAAATCGACCACCCATATCTGGATAGCCAATCCAACGGACTCAGCTACCTGATCGAACGCATGCAGGGGCAAGATATCTACGCCCATATCAATCTCGAAAAAGGAGAACGCTCCGAACTGGCTGAAATCGCCAGCAACCTCCTCTAACCCTGGGGGTCAGGCTTTGCTTATTTGCTTATTAACCTTCTAATAGGTGAAACGAATGGCAAGAAAACCAAGAATCCATATTGAGGGCGCATTTTACCATGTAATGCTCCGTGGGAATGCGGGACAAAATATATTTAATTCACCGGCGCACTTTCTGGCATTTGAAGAACTGATTGAAGAAGGTGTAGAACGTTTTGGACACCGCATTCATGCGTATTGCTGGATGAAGAACCACGTTCATTTAGCTATTGAAGCCGGTCAGCAACCGCTATCCAAAGTAATCCAGAACGTCTCCTTTCGATATACCCGTTGGTTTAACAAAAAGGAGAACCAATCCGGGCATCTGTTTCAAGGGAGATTTAAAGCGATTCTCATCGAAGAAGATCAATACCTGCTTGAATTGGTCAGGTACATTCACTTAAATCCTGTCAGAGCTGGAATAACTAAATATCCAGAAGAGTACCTCTGGAACAGTCACAACACTTATATCGGATTAGACCAAAAATGGTGGCTAACTCGAAATTCAGTCCTGGCGCGCTTTGACGCAATTACTAGTGAAGCAATAAAAAAATATCAGCAGTTTATCACAGAGGGGATAGGGGAGGGAAGGAGACCTGAATTCCACAATGGTCCGCTTGAGGGTCGCTTGCTCGGAGATGAAAATTTCGTTCAACAAATTCTAAAAAAAAGAGAAGTACCTATCGCACCACTTTCGCTTGACTTATTGATTGAAAAAACATGTGCTCATTTGAATATAGAAAAAGCCGGCCTCTCATCGCCATCGCGCCAGCGAAAAACCTCTCAGGCTCGATTTATCATTGCTTATCTGTATTCGGAACATGGAAACGGATTGATCACGGAAATTGCCCATCACTTTAATCGGGATATTGCCACTATAAGCCTTGGAGTAAGTAAAATTCGTCACCGCTTAAAAACAGATTTGGATCTGCAAAAATCAATTCAGAAAATTCTCGAAGGGACGAATCAATAAGCAAATAAGCAAAGCCTGACCCCATTCCTTCCCTCATCCAAATCAGCAGGAGCGGTATCAATATGCAACAACGGGACTTCAGGCATCCAATCTTCATAATTCAATTCAACTGGATCATAACCGATACCAACAATCAAATCAGCCTGCTGATGTGTCTCACCCACCTGATTGCCCAGGGCATGAGCCAATACACCTGCATAACAAGGATGATCTTCAGGCACCATGCCTTTCGCCATCGGCGTCAAAACCGCCGGAATCTTGAACTTTTCGAGAAGTTCCAGCACGATCTCGCTCACGCCTGCCCGTACCGATGTAATCCCCAGAGCCACGATGGGCTTTTTTGCCCCGGTAAATATCTCTGCCATCTGCTCAAGGGCAGCCGCATTGTTGGCCTGGGCCTGCCCCGCAGCCTCTGCCATGACAGTTTCGGCTGCTGATTGGTTCAGGCCAGTACCAGCAGGTAGTCCAATATGAACCGGACCTGGTACTTCCGAAACAGCAATCTGCACCGCTTTGTAAAACGTCTCTTTTATTTTCCCAGCTTCGAGACGGGTCGTCCATTTTGTAATCGGCCGAAAAAGGGCCTGATGATCAATATTCATCTGTGAAATTCGAGATCGCATATCATCATGCATCTCGTCTGTTAAGGCAAGCACTGGCGAGCGATCCAAGTATCCCCCACATACACCGGTGGTTAAATTACAGGCCCCGGGGCCGAAGGTTCCGAAACAGGCTGCGATGTTACCCGTCAACCTCCAGCAGACATCAGCCATAAATCCACCACTCGCTTCATTACTGACCAGGACGAACTCCAGGCCCTCAACTGCTTCGATAGCCGCCATATAATCCGCCCAGGTTCCACTCGGGACACCGAAAACATATTTCACGCCAAGTTCTCTCAGCGTTTCCGCCATTACCTGTGCAACTGTTGCCATTTTTTCTCCCGGAGGATTTCCAAGGTGGTTTATACAATGAGGACTTACCACAGAGACAGGATGTTCACAGAGTGAGGCAAAAAATAAAATTGAGTCTCTGGAATGACGGTTTGCATGAGCATCTGGAATGTGCCCCCTTTAAATCCCTTCTCTGTCCGTGAAATTACATCTATCAGTTCTCTCGGAAAAGCTAAATCTTTTTAAAGCAGACTTATTTTAGTCAATAAGCCAATAAGCAAAGCCTGACCCCGATTTCTGACCCCGATTTCTGACCCCGATTTTTGTCAGAATTGTCAGTTGTTGGGCTTTGGTCAGAATTGTCACTCCTATATATCTATTTAATATATTGTAATTATACACTTTTTATACTTGGCACGGATATTGGAGTATTAACCTAAATTGTTCTTAAACAATATGCGTGAATGTCCTTTTTAGTCACTGGCGTTTTCCCCATGTTCAATTCAAAAATTGAGCGTAATGGAAATTCACCTGTTTTGAAATTCATTAACTGGAAATTACGATGAAAAAATTCTTTGTTTTATCTATCATCCTCCTCGGATGTTTAGCGTTAACAGCTTTCGGGCTGGAAGGAAAAATTGATGGAAAAGAAATTCCGACCGTAAATTATGCCCTGGATACTGTCTGGGTGATCCTGGCAGCAGTCCTGGTTTTCTTCATGCAGGCCGGTTTCGCACTGGTCGAATCCGGTTTTACGCGGGCTAAAAACGCGGTCAACATCATGATGAAAAACATGATTGATCTCTCAGTCGGTGTGATCAGCTTCTGGGTGCTTGGATTTGCCATCATGTTCGGAAACGGTAACGGTTTCTTAGGTTTCTCCGGATTCCTGGTAGAGGCTGCCAAAGTTGACGCTTATGCCTCTCTGGCCTGGAGTTCAGTTCCGGTCATGGCAGCTTTCATTTTTCAGGCCGTTTTCGCCGCTACCGCCGCCACCATTATCTCCGGCGCAGTCGCAGAGCGGATTAAATTCAGTACTTACATGATGATTTCTGCAGCGGTGACCATTGTCATCTATCCTATTTCTGGACACTGGGGATGGGGCGGTGGCTGGTTATCTGATTTCGGCTTCACTGATTTCGCTGGATCCACCATCGTTCACGCCGTGGGTGGCTTTGCTGCACTGGCAGTTGTACTAATTCTCGGGCCCCGCAAAGGAAAATTTGCACCGGACGGCAGTGCGATCCCCATTCCGGGACACAATATCCCGTTGGCGACTCTGGGTGTCCTGATACTCTGGATGGGATGGTACGGCTTTAATCCCGGATCAACCATGGGCGCAGACGCCGGAGCCATCGGCCATATCGCCGTGACAACGACATTGTCCGCTGCGGCCGCCTCTCTGACTGCATTTTTTGTCACCTACTCTTTATATAAAAAGGCCGATGTGGGGATGACCCTCAACGGTGCCCTGGCCGGTCTAGTTGGAATTACGGCAGGCTGTGCGAATGTGACGGGTGTGGGCGCTCTGCTAATCGGAATTATTAGTGGTGTGGTGGTCGTCTTCTCTGTCCTGGCCCTCGATAAATTGAAAATCGATGACCCTGTCGGCGCAATCTCTGTACACGGTGTGTGCGGAGCAATTGGAACCATTTTGCTTGGATTCTTGCATTCGGAAAGCGGTCTTTTCTATGCCGAAAAAGCCAGTGACGGATTCTCGTTTCTGGGTGTGCAAGCCTTGGGTGTCATTTCCATCGCTGCCTGGGCCTTTGTCAGTACCTATGTCATTGTCAAAGTCATCGACACGTTGTTTCACCTGCGAGTCTCTGAAGAAGAAGAGTTCCAAGGGCTGGATTATTCAGAACACGGCGCATCAGCCTATGCTGATTTCAATATTCGACAATCAGGCGGGTTTTAGAAATTCACCGCAAGTCCATACTTAAAAATTTTAACCAGAGAACAGACATGAAAAAAATCGAAGCTATTATCAAACCCTTCAAGTTGGAGGCAATCAAAGAGTCCCTGAATCAAATGAATGTGCTGGGTATGACAGTCGTTGAAGTGAAGGGGTTCGGACAGCAGAAGGGACATACAGAACTCTATCGAGGAGCTGAGTACCAGATTAATTTTGTACCGAAAGTCAAAGTCGAAATTGTGGCAGAAGAGAGCATGGTGCATGAGATTGTTGAGACGATTGTCAGGGAAGCAAAGACAGGCAAAGTCGGTGACGGAAAGATATTCGTCTCGCCCGTTGACGATGTCATTCGGATCCGAACTAATGAACGCGGTGCTGCAGCTATCTGAGAGCTGATGTTGTGTCTCAAATAGATGGACGAATTGGTGGATTTCAATGACCACCTGAAATCCACTGAGGGAATTCTAATTCATTGATCTAAGCCTTTTTTGCTTTATTGTTTCATTAATACTCGTTAGCCGGGAGCCTGGTTGAAGTGAAACCGAACCCCACTTTCAACTCAATAAGCAAATAAGCAAAGCCTGACCCCCTCCACTTTACTGTACATCCCTCTCACAGGGAAGTTCCAGCAGATCCGGCTCTTCAGGATAGAGAATCATCTCCTGGGCGTATTTTAAGGGAGATGTACGGGGGCTTTCCGCAACCTCTCGATTCCAAAGATTCTTCGCTTCCTCAGAGATTTCCGGTGCCAGGTCGATAAAATAGCGGTTTACGACTTGATCGTTAATCATCAGGCATGGATTCCGGATCGGGAGGTACTCCTTCAACATAATCAGAATCATATTCAAATTACGCATCAGATCACCTGAAGAGTTCAGGACTCTTGAGATCTGATTCATCAGCGTGAGGGTTTGTTTCGTATTTGGCATCATTGGTAAATATTAAGTAGACTGACAAAGATTTGTTGAATCCATTCTCTACTGCAAAGTCAAGGCCAGTTATTTTTTCTATTTAATTTCAATTTTTTACATGGATCACGAGGGTCAACCGCACTGGATATTTGCCGGAATATGACAAAAATGACAATCTAAAGCCCCCAGAACAGGACAAGCTGTCATAAATACAAACGTATCCAGGGCAACAAGATGACAAAAACATCCCCTGTTTTGCAGGGCGAGGCTGGAAAATGGAAATGGACTCTTTCACTTTATCGTTTCAATGGATATAATTGAAAAGCCCCCTGCAGAAATGACTTTACACACCCTGTATAGCGAACGGTTATGAGAATCAACACACGCTCAAAATTGATTATCGGGTATATCACCCTGCTCTTCTCCGTCATTGTTGCTGCTTCGTATGGTTATTACTCCATAAATAAGGTCATCAAACGAAAGGAGCAGATTCGCTTTTATACCAATAACCAGATCCTCTCCAACCGGATTTACAAGCACATGTCAGAGGCGACTAAAGCCCTGAATATGTTTCTCTTGAACTACAACAAGAGTTTTGTGGTCACGGTCAAGGCAAATCTGGAATTTCTGGCTGATGAATCAAAAAAGTTAAAAAAACTCTCTGCCGGGGCCAGCGATCCGGACCAGGCCGAAATCGCAAACGCCATTCAAGAATCCGCCAAAGTTTACAGCGAGACGTTTCACGATATTGAGGAGTCCATCCTCAGAAGAGGGATCGACAGTGAATCCGGGCTGAGAGGTCAACTGAAGAAGATCCGGGAAAATATCAACCAGGAATTGCCCCGGGATCTGGTTCTCAATATGAGAATTCTGGAGATGCAAAATCAGACCAACTATCTGAACGCGGAACCCTTCCTTGAATCCGAGCACTTGCTGGAATTCATTACCGAATATATCCCGCGGGTGAAGAGTGCAGTCACCCTGTCCCAACTTGTCGCTTATAAAGCTGATTTCAATCGTCTCTTCTACGAAGATATGAATATCCGAGATCTAATTATCTTGATGCGGCTTAATATCGAGATGATTGAAATGTTTGTGACCGACAATGTAGAAGAGGCGCAGGCCGAACTGGAAGAACAATTTGTGTTGACTGATGAATTGGAGCAACGACAGAAGGTCCTGAGCCTGTTGGTGACCATCATTACAATCTCTGCCGGACTACTGGCCATCATCGTTTTTGGTACGAAGCCGCTGGCACTAGCCCGCCTGAACCAGGAAAAAGCAGCCATTCTGGAAGCCATCCGCGACGGGCTGGTCGCTGTAAACCGGGACGCCAGAGTGACTTTGATCAATCAGCAGGCAAAGGATCTACTCGGTCTAAAGCAGAATTACGTCGGCAAACATATCCTGGAGCTGTTTCCCAACTCCCGCCTGCCCACTGTTATGAAAACCGGTATTGCCGAGTACGACCAGGAGCAGCAGAGGGGAAAACTCACCGTTTTGACCACCCGGATTCCGGTTTTCTACCAGGATAAGATTTTTGGCGCCATCGTCTGCTTCCGGAAAAAGGAAGAGCTCTCACGGCTGGTGGGAAAACTCACCCAGGTCAATGCTTACATTGATGGTCTGCGAGCCAACAACCACGAGTTCAAGAACAAGCTGCAAACCATCCAGGGCATGATACAGCTGGGGAAAATCCCCGAGGTACTGGCCTTTATCCAGTCGGTTCAGACTTCCCATCAACAACAGATCTCTCTGTTTGTAGACCAAATCAAGGACCCGGCCATTTCAGCGATTCTACTGGGGAAATATAACCAGGCCCATGAGCTGGGGATCTCCATGTTTCTGGATGAACAATCCCATCTCGATTCGCTGCCTGAGGAGTTGGATCAAAACGGGTTGGTCAGCATCATCGGAAACCTGATCGAAAATGCCATTGATGCAGTCAGAAGCCTCAAACACATGAAGCGGCAGATCCGCGTCAATATTAAAGATATGCCTGAGTCCATCTACTTTTCAGTAACCGATAATGGAGACGGAATTGAGCCTGAGATTGCCGGCAAGATTTTTCAGCAGGGATTCACGACCAAGCAGGCCATCGGCTCTTTAAGATCTAACATCCCTGACGGGTTGGAGGAAAAACACATCGGGATGGGATTGTACATCACACAGAACCATGTTATCAGTATGGGGGGGAACATCCAGTTTAAATCAGACCGTCAAACGACTTTCGAAGTTTCCATTCCAAAAGAGAAGACAGGTTAAAAAAATATGAATGATTTCGAAGTACTAATTGCAGAAGATGATTTCCGGGTGTCCAATATCTGGCAGGAGTTTACCGCTTCGGTTCCGGGATTTCGTATTGCCGGGGAAGCCAAGACCGGCGAAGAGGCGCTGAATTTTCTACTCCAGAAGAAGACCGACCTGCTGATCATGGATGTCTATATGCCGGATGTGGACGGTGTGCAGTTGCTCTATGAAATCCGTAAGCAATCCATGCCCATTGATGTGATGGTCATTACCGCCGCCAAAGAATCGGATATCATTCAGCGTATAGTCCGCATGGGCGTGGTGGATTACATTATCAAACCCTGTGGATTCGAACGATTCCAACAATCGCTGCACCATTTTCAGAAGTTCCGTAATGCACTGAATAAAACCGAACTGGACCAGCAGCAGCTGGACCAGATTCTACACCCGGAGAGAGAGATTTCCGGCAATAGTGACCGCAAGCTCCCCAAAGGACTTCAGGAGTTAACTTTAAAACGGGTCCTGAACTGCTTCGAACAAAATCCCTTCTCTCAAAGTACCGATGAGATATCGAAACATACCGGCCTTTCTGCCGCAACTGTCCAGCGCTACCTGAAACATCTCAATATGATCGATATGATTAAAAAGGAATTGGTGTATGGCTCCCAGGGGCGACCCGAGCATAAATACTCCATAAACTAAGCTATTTAGAATTTTTCATGGGATTTTTGGGATAAAAGATTTTAAATAGTTTTAATAGTTTTAAGTTTTCAAAAATAAATAAGAACAAAAGCTTGACGATAGGGGGAAAGGACACTGTAGGCTAAACGGGTGCTGTTTCTTTAAACACTGAGCAAGCTCATCGAAAACCTGAGTCAGGCCAGAAAATTTAGATTTGAGAGTATTACTAGAGTGGAAGTTGGATTACAGAGACATGAAATGAGGCAGTCCTTAAAGATCGCGTTAGCTGTTTTCCTACTCCTCTTCGGTATCACCCCCATCGTATCTGCCAAGGACTATTTGAAATTCGCCGGGGGCCCAAGCGGTGGCACGTTTCAGTATTTCTCAAACGGAATTGCCCTCCGGCTTTCGAAAAACATTCCAAACTTAAGGGTGTCAAACCTTTCTTCCAAAGGCAGTATTGAGAATATCAGGAATGTCAATTCAGGCAGAGCGGATTTTGGTATTGCGTATTCCGGGGATCTCTATCTCGCCAGCAAAGGGAAACTGGCAAACGACCTGAAAAACTATAAAAATATCGGCGCAGCCGCATTTCTATACAGGGCACCCGCTCAACTGGCGGTCTTAAAATCATCCAATATCAGTGAAGTTGGGCATCTACAAAACAAACGGATTGGCCTGGGAGACTCAGGCTCCGGCGCAGCGGCTTCAGCAGAACGATTTTTGAAACTGGTAGACCTGTGGGACCGTGTTGATCGACATTTTCTGGGGTACACAAATGCGGCCAATGCCCTGAAAAAAGGGGAGATTGATGCGATGTGGATTCTGGCAGGGTACCCCACACGCGCCTTAACGGAACTTGCTGCCACCCATGATATTAAGCTTTTGCATGTGTATCCCATAGCGGCCCATCACGGATTATCCGATGTGCTACCGTATTATCAGCCATTTTTTATTCCGGCGAATACTTACAAAGGTGTGACGGATGCGACTGCTTCTTTTTTTGATTCAGCTCTTTGGATCGCCCATAAGGGAGTTCCTGGCAATTTGGTATACAGCGCTTTAAAGGAGATCTATTCGAAGGAGGGTCTGACCTATTTGGCCCGAATAAAGTCAACAGCCAGACAGATGTCAATTGAGGGTGGCCTGACCGGTATCATCACACCTCTACACAAAGGGGCGCAACAGTTCTGGCGGGAGCGTGGACTGCAAACGGATCAAATAGCTAAGAAAGAATAGGGGTTGCCAAGAATTTCAGATACCATTTTTCCGGATTTGAGTGGTATCAACAAATAGTATCAAGGTTTTTTAATTTCAGGTTCACGGTGCAACGGACTGAATTAGACAGCTTGATAGATATTTGTTTTGAAATGGTAGTTTCGTATCAAATCCGATTTTTAATGAGCAAGAGAAGTTACACCTTGTAACTGATTATTTATTTCTTTGAACTTCAAGAAGGGAGTCAATCTTATGAACAAGCAAAACATCAGATATGCCATTAGCGGGCTTGTGATTAGCTTTTTGTGCCTGTTTATCGTTTCTTCAGATGCATTCGCCAGAAAAAAGCGTGTCGTTTTTGGCGGTGGCCCCGCAGGGGGAACTTTTCAGGTTGTTGCCAATGGGATTCAGGTTTATAAGCCAATCAAAGCGCTGAAAGACGTATCCGTTAAGGCACAAACATCCGCCGGATCTGTTGAAAACCTAAGAAAGACAAACTCTGGTAAGCAGCAGATGAGTACCATTTATTCCGGTCATGTCTGGCTGGGAAGAAATGGTAAGATGAAGAATGACACCAAAAAATACACCAACGTCCTGGCAGTTGCCTGGCTGTATGGCGCTCCGGCTCAGTTGGTTGTACGTGCTGATTCAAATATCTACAGCATGAAAGATCTGGTTGGGAAGAAGGTCGGTGTTGGAAATGCAGGTTCTGGTGCGTTCGCCAACTGTGAACTGTTTTTCTCCCATTTGGGAATTTGGGACAAAATTGAAAGAAATGCAATGGGATACAACGATGCAGCTGCGGCGTTCGGTAACAATCAACTGGATGCGTTCTGGCTCTTTACCGCTTTTCCAAGCGGCGCTGTGATCATGGCCGCGCAGACCAACGATGTGGCTCTGCTTGACCTGGCTGTCGATGCTTCCAGATCCGGATTTTTGAAGAAATATCCTTATTTTGGACAGCTGTCAGTACCTGCTGGAACCTATAATGGCGTTGACTATATTTCTCCGTCTTTTCAAGACAGCGCGCTTTGGGTAGCCAACTCAAAAGTTCCGGCTGACGTGGTGTACAATATGTTGCAGGCCATTTACACAAAGGCCGGACTAAAGCATATGCTCAGCATGAAGAAGACCTTCAAGCATATGAGTGTCAAGACGGGTGCTACTGGTATCGTCACTCCTTTCCATCCAGGTGCGATGAAATTCTGGAAAGAAAAAGGCGTACTCTAGGGCCTAAAACGGAAATCACTTGATATTCTTACGTTTGCGGGTTAGAGTAAGAATATCAAGTAACCTCAGGGGCATGTCTCGATCCATGAATCGTTTGGCGAGGATCGAGACGGCCTCAAGTTAATGAGATGGTGATGCCCATTCATCTCTCCTTTATAATCTATTAAAGGTAACAGCCGTGTACGCTGAACTCAATCGAATTGAAAAAGTCGTATTTGATATCCTGTCTATGTTTCTGCTGTTGTTTTATTCATATGCGGCTATCATTCAGCCCGCTGCAACGCAATATCATCGGGGTATATTTGTCATCATCATCTATGTCCTCATCTTTATGGGTTACAAATCCAAGACCGTGATCTTCAGAATTGTGGACTACATTCTGGTTGTGCTGTCGATTTTCAGTGTCGGGTATTGGATCATGAATTTTGAGGCGATCAATTACCGCACCGGTGCTGAGACTGATTTTGATAGTTATGTGGCGATGATCGGTGTGTTGCTGGGGATTGAACTAGCAAGGCGGGTGGTTGGCAATGTCTTTGTCATATTGGGTGTTGTCCTGCTTTTATTCGGTGTTTACGGTGATTATATGCCGGAACTGATTGCCCACGCCGGTGATACCTTTCCCGAACTGTGCACCAGTATCTTTTATAAAAGTGACGGCGTCTTTGGTATTATGGCGAATGTCCTGGCAACCTATGTGATTCTGTTCGTACTTTTCGGAGCGTTTCTGGAAAAGTGCGGGGCCCAGCGATTTTTTATCGACTTCCCTCTGGCGGCAGTCGGGCACCGTATTGGTGGCCCCGGTAAAGTGGCTGTGATCGCCAGCGGCTTATTTGGCTCTATTTCAGGCAGTGCCATTGCCAATGTGGTTTCAACCGGTACCTTCACAATCCCGATGATGAAGAAAGCGGGATTCAGGCCCCATGTGGCAGGTGGCATTGAACCAGCCGCATCCATTTCAGGCATGTTCATGCCACCGATTATGGGTGCCGGTGGGTTTATCATGGCTGAGCTAACCGGGGTCCCCTATTCGCAGATCATGCTGGTCGCCATTTTTCCAGCCATCATGTATGTGTTCAGCGTTTTTATGATGGTGCACTATGAAGCGAAGATACATAATATTAAAGGTGAAAAGAGCGAACACAGTGCCATGTTCATTTTGAAACACCAATGGTATTATACCGTGCCCCTCATCCTGATCACTATTTTGATGCTTTATGGGTACTCACCCAGCTATTCGGCCATCATGGGTCTGATCAGTTGTCTGGTGATTAGCTGGTTTAAAAAAGATACCCGCATTGGACCGAGGCAGTTTGTAGAAGCTGCCCGCCAGGGGACAGCCAACAGTCTCACCATTGGTGCGACAGTGGGTGTCATCGGCATCATCATTGGCGTGTTAACATATAGTGGACTGATTTTAACCTTTGCAGACATTATCATAGAACTCGCTGCCGGAAAACTTTGGATGACGATTTTGTTTATTGCCCTTGCATCCCTGGTTCTGGGAATGGGTGTGCCGGTCACAGCCGCTTACCTGATTACGGCGGTTGTCGCTGTCCCTGCGCTGACACATCTGGGTGTTAATGAACTGGCATCCCATATGATTGTCTACTGGTTGTCCCAGGATTCAAACATCACGCCGCCTGTCTGTATTGCTGCCTTTGCCGGTGCAACCATCGCCAAAGCGAATATGTGGAAGACGGCCTTTACTTCGTTTAAATTTGCCAAGTTCCTGTATTTAGGACCTTTTCTCTTTGGATATGTGCCCGCCTTCTCACTGGATGGCAGCTCCATGGATATTCTCAAGGCCTTTATCATGATTTTTTTCGGAACCTGGCTGTATTCGTACGTACTCAGCGGCATCTGGTTTAAAAAATTTAAAAAGGCTCAAGCTGAAGGCGAAGCCTAAGCCAACATTCTGGAAAATAAGGGGGACACGAATGATCATGTCCCCTCATTTTCCACCCCCAATCTCCCTGCGGTTTCTATTTCAACCTCGACCCACCATCTCGCCATCCGATACCAGGGGTTCAGATTCTTTCAGGTCAATTCCCATCGAACCTTATTTAACGGGCAGTGATTGACAGTTTTGACGATATACTGATAATAGGTCAGAAGCTTGTCATAGTTCAAGAAGAGCGCACTTATCGCATTTCCCCTGGAGAGAGAATGATTGACGACCGCAAATCCATCTGGGCCTGGTCTATGTATGACTGGGCGAATTCGGCCTTTGCCACCACGGTCATGGCCGGCTTTTTCCCTGTTTTTTTCAAAGCCTATTGGGCAAATCAGGCTAATGTGGAAGAGAGCACCTTTTATCTGGGGTTGGCCAACTCCATCTCGGGCATCATTGTGGCTGCTCTGGCACCATTTTTAGGGGCCATTGCCGACCGGGGCAGTGCCAAGAAGAAGTTCCTGTTAACCTTCGCCTTTTTAGGGATTGTGATGACGGGTTGCTTGTGGTTTGTGGAGCAGGGATTCTGGCAGATGGCAATTTTACTTTATGTACTGGGGGCTGTTGGTTTTTCCGGGGGAAATATCTTTTACGACTCCCTGCTACCCGGCGTCGCATCCAAGAAGAAGGTCGATTATACATCATCGCTCGGTTTTGCCATGGGTTATATCGGCGGGGGATTGCTGTTTCTGGTGAACGTGATCATGTATCTCAAACCTGAGCTCTTCGGAATTCCGGACGGTGCTTTGGCGATCCGCATCTCTTTTGTGTCGGTGGCTGTCTGGTGGGCTGTTTTCTCTATTCCCGTCATGCTCTGGGTCGAAGAACCCATCATCTTCGAGAGTGTCGGGCTCAAAGACTCGGTCGTGCTAGGGTTGAGGCAACTGCTGGAGACATTTCGGGAAATCCGCCACCTGAAGGTTGTGGGCATGTTCCTGCTGGCTTACTGGTTTTATATGGACGGGGTTGATACCATCATCCGCATGGCGGTGGATTACGGGATGTCCCTGGGATTTCCTGCCAGCGCGCTGATCACGGCCCTGCTGATGGTGCAGTTCATCGCTTTTCCAGCAACCCTTTTGTACTACTGGTTGGGCACCAAAATTGGCGTTAAAACCGCCATTTTCACTTCTATCATCGCTTACAGCCTGATCACGATTCTGGGATATTTGATGTCAGAGATCTGGCACTTCTACGCCCTGGCTGCAGCGGTCGGTCTTTTTCAGGGCGGGATTCAGGCCCTGAGCCGCAGTCTTTATACCCGTATTATCCCGGTAGAAAAAGCCGCCGAGTTCTTCGGGTTTTACAATATGCTGGGTAAATTTGCCGTGGTGATCGGTCCGGTCCTGATGGGGAGTGTCGCACTGCTAACCGGCAATGTCCGCTATGGGATCCTCTCTGTGCTGATACTTTTCCTGCTCGGTGCTTACTTCCTGGCTAAGGTGGACATTGCAGAGGGCGAAAAGGTGGCCAAGGAGTACCTGGCTAAATAGATTATCCACTAACCCGGATTTTTATTTCGACAGGGTAGTGATCACTGATTATCTCTGTCTGATCTGTTGATAATCCAGAGGCCAGGTCGAAGCGGTATACACCGGCTGAATCGGCGGATATTCGCGACTCCAGATCGGAGTGAGTCACAATTCGATCGTAGGCGCAATCGGTACTTTTAGTCGTTGTGTCTTGATCATCACCGATCCACCAGATAAATCTCGGATCCTGCCACAACCTGATATTAGTCTGATCGCCAGCGGTGATATAGCTGCAGTCCGCATTGAAATCCCCGAGGATCACCACATCCGTCTCCTGCCAGCGGTTAAACATATCCTCATAAACATCCACCAGGTAATCTACTTCCAATTCTGCATCATCTGGAGCCGCATGTATCCCGATCAATGAAAAATTCAATGAATGAGACACTACTTGAAAGCGAGCCAGATAGGGCTCCCTTTCGAAAGTATCGTGATCAGGCTCCAACCCATCATCGTAATGATACGTGTCCAGAACCGACAGCACCGCTGATTTATAAAAATACGCATATTGTTCTTTGCTGCTGGTCCGACCCAGACGGTCGCTCAACAGAAGGCTGTATGCTCCGCCATTTTCAGCATTAACCAGGTCCAGCAATTCATAAATAGCGATCTCTGATATATCGCGGATTTCCTGGATCAGGATCACATCGTAACGGGAGATGATATCCACTAGAATTTCAGGGACACCTGGTTTATCCATCTTGCTTAAACCAAATATCTGTATATTAAACGCCGCTACGGAAATTTCAGTTTCTATTTCCGGCAACAGTATCCCTTCCTCCTCCTCAGGTGTGAATTTGCAGGAAAGTGTTAGAAACAGCAGCAGCAGAATGATCACCATGAGTCTCACGACACGCATCGGGTTGAGCCACTGAACATTTTTAAAATCCACCCTCTACTCCAAAAGTTGAATGTCCCGCATCCATTTTAGCGCCGCAATCACGGGTTCGACTCTGGTTATGCAATTTTTTTCCCATAATTGAAAAAAGTTTGATTATCCGTAACTATTCAGTACGTCCTCCGCCAAGGGGATTATGATCCAAAACACGCATGAATCCATCCATGGAGCTGTTGGAAAACGTCCTGTTTTCCATCGTTTTGTATCACAATCCCCTCGGCTCCGGAAATATGGTGAATAGTTACGATTATCCAATCGTTCCTGACAGGGTTCTTCAGGTCGAACGAGGGAGAAAACCATTGCGATATCACCCGCCAGTTGATAGAATCCAATGAAAATTTAAGACAATTTTATTGAGAATGAGCTGTTTTTTTTAAGATTTTAAGCATTTCTGGCGCGACATGGTTGAGAAATACAAGATTACTAAAAAGGGAGAAGTATACGAACTGCTCAAGGATAAGCGAAATTTTCAATACATGAGTGAGTCGCTTCTGCGCAGGCTGATCAATGAGATGAAAGTGGTCCGGTTTACACAAAAAACCCTACTGCTGAAACAGGAGACCGAAAATCGCTTCATCTACATCATCATCAGGGGGAAAGTGACGGTCTACCTTGACAAAAAGCCCCTGTACACCCTGCGTCGCACCGGAGACGTCTTTGGCGAACTCAGTTTTGCGACCAAAAGTCCTTCCTCAGCCAGCGTTGTCGCCGAAGAGGGCTTGGGTGTGATGGCAATCTCCTTCAATTACCTGAAAAAACTTAACGATGTCGAGTTCGGATTATGGCTGTGTCACGTGCTGGGCGAAAAACTGGTTCGGACTTCCAAGCTGAAAACCATCCGTACTACTGAAAACATAGACGAACTGGAAGCGGATCCCCCTGCAAAAACCAAGTCCAAAAAGGCGAAACCCGCCACGGCAGAAACAGCGGCTGGAACCAGCGCTGCGGCCGGCGAAGAAGGAGAAGCCGAAGTCGATGAGGGCGGGGATGTCGAGATCGAAGATGTCTTGGGAAACGATGAGGGCGGGGATGTCGAGATCGAAGATGTGACTGGGAATGATGAGGACAGTGAGGAAAGCGTCGCTGAGGCGCCGGTGGAAGTCTCTACTCAGACTGAATCAGCTGCGAGTGATGACGATGACGGCGAATATATCGACATGAACTTTGAGCCCTAACTCACCACTACCGGGTCTCCAACTTTCAGATTAAGGACTGCCTGGGCCGAGCCACCGAAAACTGCCAGTTCCAGAAAACCGTCGCTGTTAATCAGTCCCATTCACTTTGACCCCGCACCGGGGAAACATCACAAATAGCTTCTTATTCTCTGTAAATATCGGGACACGATACAACAAAAAGAATCATGTCTCCATATTTCCATTTGTCGTCAAGCCGATTCAGGGATTTGTCTTGACTGACAATTTCACCACTCATTATTATGGTAATCTTTGATCAATGAGAACTTAAAACCATTCATCACGCTATGAGATGAGCCATCTGCTTGAAGTAATCAATCTGGTAAAGTCCTATGGGACTGTGGAAGCGGTGAAGGACGTCAGCTTTGAGGTGGACAAAGGGAGCTGTTTCGGTCTGTTGGGCCCTAACGGTGCCGGAAAAACCACTACGATTGAGGTGATTGAGAACGTCATCTCTCCCACTTCCGGAACCATTCTCTACAAAGGCGAGCCCCGTTCCTCCTCATTTAACGAGGAGGTCGGGATCCAGTTCCAGGAGACTTCCCTGCTGTCCTTTATGACCGTGCGGGAAACATTGGAGACCTTTCAAAGCTTGTACGAGGAGAGCAACGACCTGGATGGATTGATCGAGAGATGTCATCTGGCCGAGTTTCAACATCAAAACAATGACCGCATCTCCGGAGGCCAAAAACAGCGGTTTCTGATGGCGCTGGCGCTGATCAATCAACCGGATTTGCTGTTTCTGGACGAACCCTCCACCGGACTTGACCCGCAGGCCAGGCGCAACCTGTGGGAGATCGTGGAGATGATCAAAGCAGAGGGGAAGACCATTATCCTGACCACGCACTATATGGAAGAAGCAGAGCACCTGTGCGACGAGATTGCGATTATGGACACCGGTCGTATCATTGCCCGGGGTACCCCCGACGATCTGATCCGGGAGCATGGCGGTCAAAAATCGATCAGCCTGCCCCGGGCCGCTCTCAATGGTAAGATGGATAAACTCCCCTTCAAATCCCGCGGATCACAAGAGCGTATGGATCTGCTGACGGATGATATCAATGCCTGTCTGCAGTCGTTGATTCATGAAAATATCGACTTAAGCGATTTGACGGTGAACGTGCAGAATCTGGAATCTGTTTTTTTGAATTTGACCGGTCGACAACTAAGGGATTGAAATGAGTTTCAAACGACTTTGGGCTATTTTTAGGGCCAGAAACCGCGAATTTTTTCGCGATCGCGCAGCATTCGGCTGGAATTTTCTTTTTCCGTTTCTGATCGTGGGTGGATTTATACTAATGTTCGGTGGAGACAGCCGCAATGAATACAAGGTTGGCGTATTCCCTGCACAGGCGGGCACGATCTCTGTCGAGACAGCGTCCATCCCGCAACGTTTCAAGGAGACACGCTACCTGCACTTCATCGGTTTTGAGAGCCAGGAGGCGGCACTACAAAAGCTCACCCATCACAAAATCGATTTTCTAGTCAAGGCCGGCTCGCTAAAAAACGAATATTGGGTCAGTGAAACCTCCCCCAAGGGATATATCGTGGAGCAGCTGTTCAACAAGAGCCTGGTACCGGAGTCACTGAAACCCCAGGCAAAACGTCGCAAAATTCAGGGCTTCGAAATTCGCTATGTAGATTGGCTCTTCCCCGGGATTCTGGCCATGAATATGATGTTCAGCGCTCTTTACGGGGTGGGTTTCACAGTAGTCCGCTACCGCAAAAACGGGGTCCTGAAACGACTCAAAGCGACCCCGCTGAGTGCTGTCGAGTACCTCAGCGCCCAGATGCTGTCCAGAATATTCTTGCTGATGTTCACCCTCGTGATTGTCTGGACCGGTTGCGATCTGGTTTTCTCCTTCCGGACCATCGGCTCCTACTTCAACATTTTCGTGATTTTTTTCCTGGGGAGTCTCAGCCTGACCTCTCTCGGGTTGGTGATTGCTTCCCGGGGAACCAGCGAAGAATTCAGCTCCGGGATTTTAAACTTCATCTCCTGGCCGATGATGTTTCTCTCGGAGGTCTGGTTTTCTCTGGAAGGCGCCCCTGCCTGGATCAAAACCGTATCTCAAGTGTTTCCCCTGACCCATTTACTGACAGCGACCAGAAAAGTCATGAACGACGGGGCTTCTCTGGCCGATGTCAGTTATGAGCTCAGTGCACTCTTGCTCATGACCGCCGTCTGTCTGGTGATTGGCGCTTCACTGTTTTCATGGAACAAATAAGTTTGGAGAACACCCGATGTCGAAAATCATATCCAAAACCAAAATGGAGCAGGAGTTAAGCTATCTGCTGGACTCTTTTAAAACCGTGGCCTTTTGGAAGACCATCATTTTGATGATCATCGGCAGCCTGATCACATCGTCTGCGATCAATGGACTGCTGATCCCCAATAAATTTTTCGATGGCGGGGTCAACGGACTCTCGCTGATGGTTTACTATCTGTTTGGCGCGCCATCATTGGGTATCATCTACATTCTCTTCAACATCCCGATTTTTCTGACCGGCTGGCGTGCCATGTCGTTGAAATATTTTGTTGTTTCACTGGTCGGCGTTTTTATCTTCTCCTTTGCCTTGCATCTTTTAGAGGGAATCCGCATTGAGATACGGGACCCCATCATGGTGGCAGTTCTGGCGGGCATTATGAAAGGGTTCGGAACCGGCATCTACCTGCGGGTCGGTGGCTCATTCGGCGGCCTCGACATTGTGGCGACCGTGCTTAAAAAGAAATTCTCGATTCCCATGGGGAACACCTTTATTTTCATCAATGCCACCACCCTGATCGGGGCCTACCTGATATATGATCTGAACATCGCTCTCTACACCGGAATTTTCATGTTTGTCGACGGGACTGTGATTGAAAAAGTTCAGACCGGATTTTCCCAACGGAAGACTGTTTTCATCGTCAGTGAAAAACCGGATCAAATAGCGGAACAGGTGATGAAACGGCTGGACCGCGGCGTCACTTTTTTCAAATCTACCGGTGGCTGGTCCCATCAGGAAAAAAAAGTGATCTACACCGTTATCAACATGATCGAACTGGGCCGCCTGAAAGAGATGCTCTTTGATCTCGATCCGGACGCTTTTATCGCCATCAGCAACACCTCGGAAGTAATTGGCAAACGGTTTTTGAGCTGGGAAGACGAGGGTTTTACTGCACCCAAAAAACATCCTGTTAAATAACACTCTCAGTTGATAACACCCCTGCGGCATCAGCTGTAAAGAGTCAGCTGTGGAGTGAACTGCGCTTCTCGGAATAGAAAAAGCTTGAAAAATTCTTTCTTATCATTATAATAGGGTGAAAAGGGATTGTTCGGGAAAACACTGATCAAAACCGCTTTCGAATAAACTACCCCGCTGCTTGCGGCGGGGTATCACTCGTCATTCCGGCGAAAGCCAGAATCCAGGAACATATTTGACTGGATCCCGGATCGGCGTCCGGGAAGACAGGACGCCGCAAGCGGCGGGGTGTTAAACCCAAGCTACGCAATAAAGGAACCATGAAATTTACGAATGCCAGCGAAATCGATTTACTGATCCTGAAAATCGAGCAAAGCCTTGAGGAACAATCGCAGTGGGTCAAACACTGGCACTCCAAAGCCATTTGTAACCAACCATTTCCGGAAAGTTACCTGGATACGGACGCCTATAAGAAATGCGACTTCAGTCGATGGTTTCAGAGCCAGGAATCAGCTGAATGGCTTCATCAACTTGACTATGACAGTATTACCACCGTCCACAATACCATGCACGAAGAGGCGGTGATCCTGTCGCAAAAAATCATGACCAAAGAGAAGGTCAACGAAAAGGATTATTATCGTTTCATGAACAGTGAGTGGAATTTTTCCCATCAGCTACAGGCACTGAAGGACAAAATTTCCAGATTGCAGATATCTTTCGATCCGTTAACCGGTATTTTCAACCGCCAGGCAATGATGCCGATTCTGCTCCAGGAACACGCCTATGTGGTCCGTGACGACAAAGCCTGCTGCCTGGCCATGGCCGATCTGGATCACTTTAAAAAAGTCAACGACACCCATGGCCACCCGGCCGGGGATAAGGTACTTAAGGCCGTAGCCAGTTTTTTCAGAACCAACCTCCGCCCCTACGATGCGCTTTTCCGCTATGGGGGAGAAGAATTTCTCTTCTGCCTGCCCAATACTGACATTAAATCAGGATCCAAACTGCTGAATCGATTACGGATAGAATTAAAAAAATGTCCGATTCAGATCAAAGAGGACCTGGTTGTCTCAGTCTCCATCTCCATCGGTATCATGCAGATGGACGCGGAACAGCAGGTGGATGATGCCATCGACAATGCAGACACGGCTCTGTACAAAGCCAAGAAAGATGGTCGCAACCGCGTATCGGAATTCTACGCCTAGCAGCCTGTCGGACTATAGAAGCTTAAATTCATACTCTGATATGATCGGGTAGAAATGTGCATAATATACTGAAATAATAATAAAAAAAATATTGACATCACTTGTCAGGTATCTGTATATATTAATTATATCAATCGCATAGAAATAGCACTTCAGATTTAGTGATATGACCAGAGTATTCAAGTCTGCGAACTATCAACAGCCGATGCTGCTACCACCCACTATTGACGAATGTCTTCCAAATGACCATCTTGCCCGCTTTATTGTCAATATCATTGAGCAGCTCAATTTATCTGAGATTTACAATTCGTACGGCCTCAGGGATCAACCCCTTACGATCCCAAAATGATATTGGGGTTGATATTTTATGGCTATTGTACCGGGGTATTCAGCTCACGAAAGATTGAGAGAGCAACGTTTGATTCCATAGCGTTCAGGTATATTTCCGGAGATCATCATCCTGATCATGATACGATCAACAGCTTCAGGAAACGGTTTCTTCCTCAAATAGGTGAATTATTCAAACAGATACTGATTTTTGCCACGGAGGCTGGCGTCTTAAAAATTGGGAATGTCTCTTTTGATGGGACCAAGGTCAACGCCAATGCCTCCAAACATAAAGCGTTATCGAAAATCAAAAAGATGAGGCGTAAACTGAGTTCCGAGAAAGGAAAAGAGATATATCGTTACCGAAAAATGACAGTGGAACCCGTTTTTGGAATAATCAAGCAGGCCACGGGGTTCCGCCGGTTCTCATTCAGGGGTCAGGAAAAGGTATCAAGAGAGTGGGGATTGGTGTGTCTCGCGTATAATCTAAGAAGATTATTCACCCTGAATATGGCAGTCTAAATAAAAAAAGTCCTGCTCACATCGGTAATATGACTGTTTTTCCTGAAATAGAGATTAACAAGGGATTTACAACCGTGCTTATTTCATAACCGCGGAAAAAAGGGTTTTATATTTGAGCATGTGTTATGACAGATTTTCAGCAAAGAAAAAAGTGGGGTTAATTTGGCGCTTACGCAATTGAGCTCAACCACCCTTCTGATTTTCTTCTATTGGTATCAATGCTTCCAATAACAGTTCTATTAAATCCTTAATAATCAACCCTTTAGTATTTTCTATCGATTTTAAGGCATCTTCGAACATCACCAAACATTTCGGGCAACTTACCACTAAAATATCCGCATCAAGCTCCAACGCCTGCTTTACTCTTAACATGCTTATTTTTTCAACATCTTCTCTTTCATCCATCCAAATACCACCGCCACCGCCACCGCAACAAAAACTTCGGCTTTTATTTCTTTCCATTTCAACCAGCTCGACTCCAGTCAATCGCAAGAGTTCCCGCGGTGCTTGATAGATACCATGATAACGCCCTAAATAGCAGGAATCATGATATATAACCTTATAATTCAGTTTTCTTGAAATTTTCGGATTTGCTTTTTTTATTTGAGCTAATAAGAATTCGGTATAATGCTCAATATTCTTGTTTAAATCAGGATAATCAACTTTCAAAGCATTAAAAGTATGAGGATCAGTAGTAATCACTTTTGTAAATTGTTCTGTTTTGAGAAAATCCATATTGTTTTCGCATAATTCTTCAAAAAGACCCTCTTCTCCAATCCTACGGACATCGTTTCCGGAATTTTTCTCGATATCGTATGCAAGTGAGTAGTCAACGTCCAGTTGTTTGAGAATCTTTGCAAAAGATCGACTTACATTTATCGCTCTAGCGTCATAGGATGCAAAATCACCCACAAACCAAAGATATTCAGCTTTTTCCTGATTGATATTTTTGATAGGAAAATCGAGTTCATGGCACCAATTGGCCCTTTCCCCTTCAGGTTCTGCGAATGAGTTTCCATCTTCACTGATATTTTCCAAAACTTCTTGAATTCCGCTGGGAACATTGCCTTCATCCAGCAACCCGCGTCTCAAATCGACTATTTTATCAATGTATTCAATAAAAAGCGGACATTCTGCTTCACAAGCACCGCAAGTAGTACAAGACCAGACTTCTTCATCGCTAAGAATATTGCCTATCAAAGGCTGACTTTCAACCGCCTTACCGATAACCGGATATCTTTCATAACAATAATCTCTACATTTAATAGAAATAAAACGAGGAGAAAGCGGTGCTCCTGAGGCGTTTGCGGGACACTGATCAGAGCATCTGCCACAATCTGCACACGTATAAAAATCAAGTATATGTTTCCAGGTGAAATCTTCCAGTTTCTTGACCCCGTATGACTCTATCTTTTGCAGCTGTTCTTCCGAAAGACCCCAAATTATCGGCTTGACATTTCCCATGTCAAGTTTCATCAGAAATACATTTAATAATCCAGTCAGCACATGAAAATGCTTCCCTAACGGAAGCATGCAAAGAAAAGCAAAAAACATCAAATCATGAATAAAATAGCTACTTAGATGAATTTTATGAAGCACACTTAGCGATAATTCGTCCAATAGTTGAGTTGTAACCCAGGTTCCAGGGCCAGGGAAAGTGTAAGCTCCTCCACCAATTAACAGGGTGGCCTCGAAAAACATATCGGCGAGCAATAAAACTGAAATCATTCCCAGAATTACTATGGCCTCTTTATGGTGCCCTTTTCCCAATTCAGGAGTTACAGCATACCGTTCAGGTTTAAAAATACCACGTCTTATCATCGCTACCAGGCAGGCAATTAAAACTAACAGGGCCATAAAATCTTTAAATACATTGTATCCTTCTCCCAATGACCCTTCAAAGCCGGGAAAGTAAAAGTCCCCGCAAATCCCTATCGCGACTAAAGTTAAAGAACGGATAGATAGTGCCAAAAACCCGACAAAAATAGTGATATGAAGAATCCCCGACAACATATATCTAGGTTGACGGTACTGACCAAAACCGAATTTTAGCATTCCCATCAACCTTTTTCCCAAATGGTTGAAACGTGGGTCCGGTGCCGCAGCTCTTAAAGGAAGAAAACGACGAAAAATGATATACGAAAAAAACAGTATTCCTGTCGCGAAAATCAGAATTGAAAAAATAGTAACCGGTATATTTATAATGTACGAATCTGATAGTGGTACCCAAGTCGTCTTCATATTTTAACTCCTATCGTAAATAATGGATAATTTCAGATAGATTTAATTCATCTAGAGTGGCTAATCTTATGGCAGGTTGAGAATCTCCATAGAGGATAAAACAACTCATGTTGTTTGCTATCAGATGGAGTACTCGCCATTGAGAATAAGCTTGCCAATCGATGGGTCTGCCTCTCTTTCCGGTTTTTATAGAATTATTTTTAACTTATAATAAAAAACAGATCTGGCACTCCCATCGATCCCGTTATGCAGCAAAATATCAAATGGCTTCAACAATAAGTACCAGACAACCGAGATTTGAGGATTTTGACAATGGATATTTGAATAGACAGCTTTTTTTAGGAAGGATCGGTCGAACGCCTTTCTGTTTGTCATTAACATGCTTCTTTCCAGTTTAACTCTAAAGCCGGACAGTATTGAAGATCAGAAGATTTTTTGCCGTTAGCGCAAATTCTCCATATCTCCGGTCAAAAAGGAGTTGAGAAGAAACCCAGCGTCAAACTGGAAAGATGCCCGCTAAATCAGAATAATATCCTTTATAGTTCAGTTGTCGTTGTCAGTTATTCGTCGATTTGGTGTCCGGTATGAACCGATTTTAATTGCTATTCACTTGGAATTGATCGCTTCAATCATAGACGGAATTATCTCAAACATGTCTCCGATAACGCCTAAATCGGCTACATTAAAAATGGGCGCATTTGAATCGATATTAATCCCCACTATTGTTTTGGCTCCCTTAATTCCAAGAATATGTTGGGAAGCGCCGCTTATTCCGCAGGCAATGTAAATCTTTGGCTTAACGGTTTTTCCGGATTGGCCGACTTGCCTTTCCCTGGATAACCAACCGAGATCCACCACTGGTCTGCTGGCAGCAATAGTCCCCCCCAGGGCATCTGCTAGTTGTTCGAACATTCCAATTTTATCCTTATCGCCCAAGCCCCGTCCAACTCCCACTAAAACATCGAATTTTGTTATATCAACTTCTCCAGCTTCCGGTTGAATAAGCTCAATAAATTCCGACAGAAACTTCTTTCCGGCCAAATCAACCGGTTCTCTGGATATTTCGCATTTCCGTGTGCCAGTATCAGTATAGTCAAACATTCCGGGGCGCAAGGAAATAATAACCGTATCAGAAGTTGCAGCCAAAAATTCTCCCTTGACTTTACCGCCATAAAGTTCTCGTTTACCCATCCAACATCCGTTCTCAAACTCAATATCCAGGCAGTCGGGCAAATAGGGTATATCGAGACTGGCAGCCAGATACGCGCCAATTTCCATTCCTTGAATCGTGTGTGGTAACAGTAATATGCGTGGTTTCAGTTTTTTCACTAACTTCTCAAGAACATAGCAATATTTTTCACAGGAATAGTATTTGACCTGTTCCGATTCTAAATAGATCAATTCCGATACACGTTCAGCGATTTTGTCGATTAATGAATCACAGTTGCTGCCTATTATGGCGGTAGTCAGATTTAAGTTAAATTGGGACCCATATTTTTCAGCCGCTGCCAATATTTCCCAATTCACGTCCCTAATTTCGTCATTTCTATATTCAATTAATGTTAGTATGGAATCGCTAGCCATTTACAACACCCCCTTCTTATAAAGTCTTTCCAGTAAATTATTTGCTTTTTCAGCCGGATTCTCGCCCTCAATAATCTCCAATTTAGTTGAACCCGTTTTTGAGACTACCAGTTTTTGTGGCACCTTCTTAGATGCAAATCCGCTTTCATCCCGAAGTATATTTTCGGCAAGTATTTTATCAATATTACTTTTCTTTTTAGTATTGCGAAGGCGCATTGAGGAAACATACCTGGGTTGGTTAATTCCTGTCTGGATAGAAATCAACGCCGGCATTTTAAGCTGACGAACATCATAAAACCCCTCTTCCAATTCATTTTGTACCTTTATTATTCCTTCATCATCACTAAACGATTTTATTTCAATAACCGTTGAAGATAGAGAAATATTCAACATACAGGCTAAAATAGCGCTTACCTCCGCACAGCCTTCGTCTTCACTTTGAACCCCGGACAGAATCAGATCATAGGGATTATCGGAAATAACCCGTGAGAGAAGGAAAGAAATCTGCCAGCTATCCAAATATTTCGAATCACCAACCTCAATTAGAACCCCTTTATCTGCTCCAGCTGCAAGACAATAGTAAATGGCTTCTTCGGTTTTTTTATCCCCTACGGAGACAACAGTAACATGAGCACCATTTTCTGCTTTAATTTTGAGGGCCTCCTCCAATGCATAGAGATCCCATTCGTTGATATGACGCTTTAACGAGGTAATATCCACTGACTTTTGGTCAGAAGATAGGACAGGATCACCTCTAAGGATTCCTGTTTGGCGTACTGCTACAAAAATATTCATCATTTTTTCTCCTATGCAATACAATCTGCTAAAAGCTGGCTAATATCCCTTACAATTATTTTTCCTTCATTACCGCTGGTCTTTATAGCGTCTGTCAGCTGAATGTAGCACCACGGGCAGGCAGTTGCGATTATTTCAGCTCCGATTTCAAGCGCGTGGTTTACTCTCGATTCAGACAACCGATCAACTTCCTCAATTTCAGCAAACATCCGTCCACCGCCACCCCCACAACAAAGGCTCGCGGCCCGGTTACGTTTCATTTCTATAAAATTATCGCTGACCATGCTCTCGATTATTTCACGAGGTGCTTCATAGATATTATTTCGTCTGCCCAAATAACATGGATCGTGGTAGGTGATTTTTTGGCTTAGTTTCTTTTTTATGATCAAGTTTCCCGCCTTGATCTGTTGGGCAATAACTTCTGTATAATGAATAACCTCAAAATCGTCTGGGAGGTCAGGATAGCTGTTTTTTATGGTATGGTATCCATGAGGGCACACACAAATGACCCGTGCGCCTCCCGACGCTATAAATCGTTCAACGTTTTGTTCGGCAAAATTTTCAAACAAACCTAATTCTCCAATTCTTAAAGCCGGATCGCCACAGCACACTTCATCGTTGAGTATTCCATAATCTATCCCCGAGCTATTCATCACTTTCACAATGGAGCCCAGAATATTGATCAAATCCCGGTCATATGCAGCTGTGCAGCCAGTAAACAGGAGGTTTTCCACTTTTTCCGAATCCGAAACTACCTTTACCTGTTCAGCGTCTTCCTTATCAATTAATTTTAGCCATTTCGTTCGATCAATATCCATCTCACCATACGGATTTCCATCTTTGTCCAGAGATTCCAAGACTTTAATCTGATCTGGCAGTGGCCCAATCATTTTTTCCACTAAAAAGCTTCGGCCAGTTTCAATTATTTTTATTAGATCTACTCCGGCGGCAGACTGTTTACATCGGGCCACGCAGGCGCCACAAGTCGTGCATGAATAAAGAATATCCCGTAAATCCTCACCATTTTTACCGCTCAGTTCATCCCAAAGAATTCCGTAATACAAGGATTTGGTAATACCTACCGGACCTTGTGAGACAAATCCTTGCAATGATTCCTGCAATGGACAATCAGCAAAACAACTCATACAAATTCTGCATTTGCTGGTGGCCTCAAAAATTTCTTGCTTCTTTTGTTCAAGGTATTCTTCTTCCATTATTTACCTCTATTCGATGATTATTATTCCAAAGTTCTATCAAAGTAAAGCATTCATTAATTATCTCATTTTCGGTGTCTAAGCTAACGATATCCCTCTAAAATACCAGGATTCAATATATTATTAGGATCTACGGTATTTTTTATATTTTTGACGAAAGCGTATCCGAGCTCTCCATACCTTTGAACAAAAAAATCCTTTCTCATTGAAAATTGGCCCCACTCGCCACCGCAACCTTCATATTTTAAGTTCAGTTCCGCCTCCTTATTAAATATTTCTTTGTTGGCGTTTATCTGCTTTTCATTATCCCAATCTGATGGGATCAAAATCCCCGGATGCATTGTCAATGCGCCGATATGCCCATATAAATAAGTCTGTAAATCCCCAATTATCGGCATTCCAACATTGAAATTTTTCGCATCTTCAATGCCTTCAACCAGGTCCTTTAAGTTACAAACGATTTCCGCTGCCTTCCATTGATTTCCTGAGTTTTGCATCAGATATGATCCAATCACTTCCCTGGCTCCCCATAAATTCTCCCAGTCGTCGGCATCGGTGACGTTATAAGCTTCAATAGGATTTGCAGCCTTTAATGATTTCAATACTTGATTGACATTGTCTGCAGCCTGATCCTCGCTATTTCCTTGGCTTATAAAATAAATGGCAGATCCTTCAGGCTCGGGCAAACCTTTGATTTTAAACCCAATTTTTGCGGCCTCCTTCTCCATAAACTCCATCAGATATGGCATAGGTCGTTTTTCCCAATAGATTTTTTGAACTCCCCGGGCTAGATCTTTTAAATCCTTATACATGGCAAAGCCTTGCGCTTTTTTAAAACCCGGTACCAATCTGATACGAATTTTTGTAATTACGCCCAACAATCCGTCACCCCCGGCGAAAAATTTCGTAAGATCCGTTCCTGCAGGACGTCGCATGCCTTTGGTTCCAGTTTCAAGGATATCCCCATTTGGCAAAACAACCTCTAAACCCATCACATAATCATTTGGTTTACCAACGGAAGTGTCGATAAGATGTCCACTCGTATTGTTGCTTACACAACCTCCCATATTAGCAATTATTCGACTTCCAGGCATAAACGGGAAAAAATAACCCAATTTTGAGATGGTATCATCGATTTTAGCAACGACACATCCCGGTCCGCATTCAAGATATCCATAATCTTCAATAATATCAAACTTGTTAAGATTATGAACGTTAAGTACAATACCATGGGTATGCGGTCTTGATGATCCCCCCAGCTGAGTTCCTGATCCTCTTACAAATACAGGTATTTTTTCCTTATTGGCATACTTCATAATCCCACTGACTTGCTGGGCAGATTGCGGCATAACAACGACATATGGAACCTGTTCCTTCTTAATATCAAAAGGAAAAGGGGTCAAACAATTTACTATTCTTTCAGATCTGCTAATGGATATGCATTCTTTTGGTAAAATATCGGCCAATACAATAGCAATTTTTTCGCTTATGCCTTCACTCATTAATATTTCTCCTCATATATTTAGATAAGTTAATGTTAGCAATCCTGTATATAATTCAAATTGCTTTGTTGTCTCTTTCATACCATTTAAGTTATGACTTTACCATTACCATCCTGTTTACTATAATTCCCATCCTTTCATCTTCAGTTTTTCTATTAGGCCAGCCACTGCAATTGATGATTTTTTCAGAGCGGTGCTTTCTTCATCGGTAAGAGAAATTTGAATTACTTCTTCGATACCTCCTGCGCCTAATTTCACCGGAACACCGACAAAAAATCCATTTATTCCATATTCCCCTTCCAGATAAGCGGCACAAGGAAGAATTTTCTTCTTGTCCTTGAGGATAGACTCCGCCATTTCTACGGCCGCGGAAGCAGGAGCATAGTATGCGCCACCGCTTTTTAAATAGCTTACTATTTCAGCTCCGCCATTAAGAGTCCGTTCAATAAGCGCATTAATTCGCTCGCTTGAAAGCAATTCCGTAATCGGTATGCCACAAACCGTCGAATATCTGGGCAAGGGCAACATGGTATCTCCATGGGCACCCAGTACCAATGCGTGAACACTCTCCGATGAAACTTTCAATTCATCGGCAATAAAAGCCTTAAACCGAGCTGAATCCAAGACTCCTGCCATGCCTATGATTCTGTTTTTAGGGAAACCACTTTGTACGTGTGCCACATGACACATGGCATCCATAGGATTGCAGACAATGATTATTATTGCATCGGGAGATAACTTAACCACTTCCTCAGTCGTCTCCTTAACAATGCGGGCATTACTTAACAATAGATCGTCCCGGGTCATTCCCGGTTTTCTGGGAAGACCCGCTGTGATTATGACAATATCCGAATTATTTGAAAGTTCATAATATTCACTTCCAACTATGTGGGCATCATGTTTTTCAATAGGAGCTGCTTCTCTAAGGTCAAGAGCTTTACCCTTTGCGAGGTCTTCGATAATATCAATTAAAACGACATCACATAGTTCTTTTTCAGACAATCTCTGAGCTACCGCAGCCCCAACATTTCCGGCACCGATCACCGTAACTTTCTTGTACATTTTTGTAGTTCTCCGTGTTAGTAGTTCTTATTGCGTTCTTAGGTAGTTAATAATATATTCTCAATCAATGTCATTAACTTAAGCATAGGCCCGTGTCTGTCATAAACCCGTTGCAATTGCAGATCCGTTTCAAGATGATCTAGCTCTCATTTCGCTGAAATCCCTAACTCGCTTCGCTCAAACAGAGGGATTTCGGTCGCTCAATTTCGTTAAGATCATCTAAGAAACTCCTCCAAGCAATTTCAACGGCTTCATAACAGGCACTCTGTCGGTTACTCTTAAGTTAATGACATTGTATTCTCAATTAGTACGATGCATTTCCGAAGAAGTAAAAAAAACCATCGAAACAGTTGATATTTCAATAATCGTCATGACCTTTAAGCCTTCTTTTTGTCTTCATAGACAGATGATAATGATGTAAAATCCAAGTCACCCAACCCTTGATTAATGGCAAGCTGAAACATCTCTTTAGACAACGCTCCCAAGGGAAGAAAAGCATTATTGTCTTGACCTAATTTTAATCCTAACCGTAAATCCTTATGCATTAGTTTAGTCGTAAAACCGGGTTGAAAGTCTTTATCCAACATTCTTTTTGAAAGCATCTCAAAAAGCCTCATTAGGTTTCCTTTTAAAAGAACCAAAAGCTTTTCCCGATCGACACCAATATCTTTTGCAAAAGCAAGTCCTTCCGCTACCAAACAGTCGTAAATACCCGTCATAAGGTTATTTGCAAGTTTGAGGCATATTCCAGCTCCAATTGGGCCCGCATGAATTGTCTGTCCTCCAATAGTATCAAAAATGTCGCAGCATAAGTCAACAACTGATTTGTCACCGCCAACCAGCATAATTAGGTTTCCCTGAATCGCATTAGCAACGCTCCCTCCAACTGGCGCATCCAACATATGCACCCCCAAATTAAGGGATTCAAGTCCAATTCTACGAGTCAGGTCAGGATCTATCGTGCTACAGTCAATCAATATCAGACCTTCATGAGCACCTGAAAGCAAACCGTTTTTGCCAAGGTAAACTTGTTCAACTTCTGGTGAATCGGGGAGACTCGTTATTACAACTTCGGATACTTTTGCTACTTCACCCGGAGTATCGATGATATTTGCGCCCTCAGCCTTGAGTTCTTTGATTGCCTCGGGATTAAGGTCACAAATATACATTTCGTAACCAGCTTTTAAGAGATTTCCTGCCATATGTTTTCCCATGGCCCCGATCCCAATAAAACCAACTTTCTTTTTCATTTAAATCTCCTATTTTATTATACTTTATCCGAATAATAATTTTCAGTTTATTTTTTCAATGGATAACAAAAATCGTCTATCTTACACCAACTTTTTATTGCGTAGCTCTGCGTTTAATACCCCACCGCTTGCGGTGATGTATTGAATTTGTTCCGTTCAGATACCCCGTCCGCTTGCGGCGGGGTAGTTCGTTTGAAGTTTTTTTGGCGGTACTGATGCCGTTTACTTTGAAAAATAGTTTCTCATAAAAAACTAAAAATTGAATATCTCGTCAATTTCCTCATTTGATACAGGAAAGACGGAATTCGTTGGCGGAACCGGCTCAGATAGCATCCACTCAGGCAGTCGATCATCAGATTTAGTAAATCCCGCAGCTGCATTAAAATTCAGCTCAGTTTTTAATAATTGCTTTCCCATATTTACTAAATCTGCAGCAGTTATTTTAATTCCATAAAGTGCTGTTAGAATATCAGATACATATTCATAAATATCACCTGAGGAATCAGAAAACATGCACAATCCTACAGAGTCAAATACGCACATTTTTATTTGGGTTTTTAACGATATGGGTACTATTTCCCCTGGTTTTAAATAATCAAGCTCCGAAACGCCTGCCATCCGTCCCGCGGTGTGATCGGCACCTTGCGGGGATGTTATCATGCTCACCCCGGTTGCTACGGTCACCCTTGGATCCCATGCTGGGATAGCCTGTCCCTTGATAACAGGAATTCTTTTGACTCCTAAAACCTTTCCCGTTATCAGACTACCCTGTCCCAGTACTCGACCCATGAGAGTTCCTTTGGCAACTCCATGCAACGCTTCAATCACCTGAGGTCCATTGCCGAAAGAAAGTTGACCGGACTCCATGGCAACTCCAACGGCATTTCCCATTTCAATGGTATCCAAACCGTAATCATCGCACAGGAAGTCCAAGGTTGCGATTGTATCCAGGCAATCGATTCCGCAATTCGAACCAAGCATCGCTATAGTTTCGTAATCTAAGGAAGAAGTAAGATGTTTGCCTTTCGAATCCAACACGACATTAGAACAGCGAATGAAGCATCCAGAATAGCAAGAATTGGAGCGTTTTCCCCCCCGTGATTCGATTAATTCAACCAAAGCGTTGCCATTGATACGATCTGCTCCTTCAAATTTACCACTTGAGAAGTTTTTTGTTGGAAGTGTGCCTACATGGTTGGCGTGCTCTACAACTATTGACGTTCCATATTGAGGCAAAATAGTTTTAACCCTGGGGACCTCTTTGATGTCTTTGTAATAAGCTTTTACAGCTCTTTTAAAAAGATCGGAATCCGTCGGAGAAACCATTTTTACGGTTTCTGCGTCATCAAGGACAATTGCTTTAATGCATTTTGTTCCCATGACCGCGCCCAAACCGCCCCTCGCGGCATGTCTAGACGGAATACCCTCCTTATCGGTAACAGCTATAGTAGCAGCTAACATTAACCTCTCTCCAGCCTGTCCAATTGAAATGACACTGACATGAGAACCGTATTTTTCCCGCAACCATTCACCCGTTGCATAATTTCCTTTTCCCTTCAAATCGTTTACTTTTACTAGTTTCGCTTGGTCTTTCGCTATATAAAGGACATAGAAGTTGCCTGCCTGTTGGGCGCCCTCTATTACTATAGTGGCAATACCTAATCTGCCTAACGCTTTCCCGGCAGTCCCCCCGCTGTTTGCTTCCTTAATTCCTCCTGTCAGAGGGCTTTTGGCACCTATGGACAGTCTCTGAGCAGAAGAAATCGCCGCGCCGGCTAACATCCCGGGAGCAATAACAAGTTTATTGTTCGGACCTAATGGATCGCATTCGGGATTTACTTCATTTAATACGATTGTACTGGTAAGACTTCTACCGCCCATTTTCTCATATTCCGATTTCAAATTAGAAAATTCGCATTCTAATTTCTTCATATCCACTCTTAACATTCTTTTTTTCATCTTAGACCTATTGATACTAATTTATTTTCAAAATTGTTTAAGGAAAAAGTCAGCGACCATCAGTTTCTCTTCAACTCCATAATCACATTGACTCCTCGAATTTCATCTGATTTTTGTCCTAAGTACATGAATAAAAAATGATCGAAAATTATAACAAAACTTATAACGTCAATGAGTTTTCGAGATTATCCTAAAACATCAAACGTAATGGGTAGATGGGTAGGTGTACGCGTGCTGAGGTTTTTTCTGCTAAACCTTGGCACAGTTATATGACCCTTGTTAAAAGTATCTTTGACGATAATCCCCAATATAGGTAATACGCGTATACTCCCGTTAATTTCTAATTTTATCTCATCAGTAAATTAGGTAAAAAAGTAGAGAACCATGGAAAAGCAGTAAATATAACAACACAAATAAATAACGCAATAATAAATGGTATTATCCTTTTTGATACCTGTTCTAAAGTTAGACCGGTTATCCCACATGCGACAAAAAGATTAACCCCTAACGGCGGAGTTAGGAAACCGATTTCAGAAGTGACAACGATTAACATACCAAAATGGATGGGATCGACTCCCAACTCTTTCATTATCGGTAAGAAAATAGGAGTGAGTAGTACAATTGCCGAGAGAGTTTCCATAAAGGTCCCGACAAATATAAAAAAGAGATTTATGATCATAAAGACAATAAACCACTCGGTGGAAATTGAAGTAATGGCGAGAGCAAAAGTCTGGGGAATTTCGTACATGGTTAGTAAACGGCCGAACGCTAAGGCCGGGCCAAATATAATTAGAACGGTCCCTGATATCAGGGAGGTATTGACCAGTGAGTCGTAGATATCTTTAAAGCTGAGCGTTCTATGTATTACTAAACCCAGAAAGAAAGCGTAGGCAACAGCTACTATGGAAGCTTCTACCGGCGTAAATAATCCGGCATAAATTCCTCCTAAAATAATGAGCGGAGCCAATATCGCCCATTTCCCTTCATTTAAACGATGAATCAACCGTTTTAACGAATATTCTCTTTTAATCCCTCCGTAGTGGTTTCTTTTACTAATCATAAACGCCACGGCTGCCAAAACCAACCCGACTATTAGACCTGGAATCATTCCACCTATGAACATTGATGCAATTGAAACATTTCCAACCACTCCGTAAATGATCATCGGATTGCTGGGGGGAATCAATATTCCAATCGTTCCTCCCGAAGAGGTAACGGCAGCTGAAAAGTCAGAAGGATAATTTTCCTTTTCCATCGCCGGTATCATCACGGAGCCGACTGCTGCAACTGTTGCAGGGCCGGATCCGGAAACAGAGGCAAAAAACATACACGAAATAATATTAACAATCGCCATACCACCGGGAAGGGGTCCAATCAACTCAATAGCAATGTTCGTTATTTTCTCGCTGATTTCACCTTTTTGCATAATGAAGCCGGCAAGAATAAATGCCGGTACGGCAATCACCGGAAACAAATCACATCCCGTATAGGCTGTTTGTCCGAGATAAGATAGCGGTATATCCGTCATAAAATACAAACCGCACAATGTGGCTATTCCAAGAGAGAAGGCGATGGGGACTCCGATTGCCAGACAAACTATTAAAATTCCAAAAATTAAGTACCCTATTTCCATTAGTTTTCCTCACTTTCGGTTCTTATTTTGTTTATGTTGAAATATATCATGCGAAAAATAATCAAAGAATAACCCAGAGGGATAATCGGGTAGATAAATTTCATGGGAATCATCAATGCGGGACTTAGGTACGGATATTCGATAACTGATTGAACGAATCTCCAGCCAAAAAAGACCATTACTACGCTAAAACCAAGCCAGAGCAAATCCCCTATCAAGGATATTATTTTCACTGTTTTTTCCTTAAATATGAGTTGATAAACAACGACTCGATAGTGCTCTCCAAGTTTTGCGCCTAATGCCGCCCCAAAATATATAAAACCCACCAGGCAAAATCTTGAAACCTCTTCGAATATTGGAGAAGCCGATCCAATTGTGAACCGGGAAAATACCTGGATACCCATTAGTATTATAAGCGTAGAAAGCAAAATGGAACAAATAACTTCCTCTAAATTGAACAAAAGTTTTTTTAATAAGGGTAGCATATTTTAGTGCTCATTAAAATTGTTTCCGTTATAAACGAACTATACCGGTGTATCAATAAACTTTTTAGATATGGATGGGGCCGAATTATTCTCAATCCGACTTAAATCGCTGGTTAGAATTCGATATAACAATGTGGTCACTTATCGTCCACAGGTAACCTAAAATGTATTTCAACCATTATTGGTGAGGAAAGAGCGTATCAAGCTCTTAAATCATCAATCCAAGATCCGTTAAGACATGCGGTACGGTCTGTGTTAATACGTCAATCCCCATTTTAACCGGCTGCCTATTTGTATTCGAAGGTGGAAATATGCTGCTTTTTTTAAAACTATAAATTTATCATAAACTCTGGCAAAGTACGTTTTGCCTTTGACCCGCGACAACCTTCGCCGTGCATTGCTTGTCAGAGTGAAAGCTTTACCAAAATATAAAACACGGTAATTAAAGAATTATTAAAATCAGGTTCAAAGATTTAAACCTGATTTCAACAAGATAGAGTTCAAGTCCGAATATTAACCTATTGCTATGATTGTTAACAACACAAGAGAAAGGACAGCAATAGAGTCAATAAGTAACAGAATCATTCTCCTTGAACTGTCTGTATCTTATCCAACCAATATTTAATTTCCGGTATCTTTTTAGAATACTTGGTCCAGACAGGCTTCACCAATTTTTGAAAAGATTCCGGATTATTCACCTCGTTCACTTTCACCCCATGCTTCTCAAGTCCGCCAATGGCTTTAGCCGTATTTTGGAGACTTACCCATCGTTGGTATTTCTCGGATTCCTGAGCAGATCGAGTGATAATCTCTTGAACATGTTTAGGTAGTTTCTGAAATACTCTTTCGGACATCACCACGCTTGCAAACGCATAAAAATGTTTTGTCAGTGAATAGTATTTCTCTCCCGCGTCATAAAATTTCATGGAAAGCGAAATCCCGGGAGGAACATCGTGCCCATCTACAACTCCCTGTTTAAGCGCATTAAATACTTCACTCCAAGCCATCGCTATGGTGTCAGCTCCTAAAGCCTTGGTTGTATCAAGCATTACTGGATTTTTAGGAACCCTGAAAAGTATTCCGTCTAAATCCTTCGGCTCATAGATAGCCCGTTTTGAGTTTCCAAGAGAACGAAATCCTAAATGATACATAGAAATTATCCTAAGACCGCTCGCCTTTAAGAATTTTTCCCTAAGCTCCTTTCCAACGGGCCCATCTACAACATTAAATGCATGTTCATTGCTCCTGAATGCATATGGCATAATAAACACATTCATAGGAGGCCAAAACGGAGCTAAATTGTTAATTGCCCCTAAAGCAATATCTTGAGTGCCTAGCTGGGTGGCTTTGAACATGGCTTGTTCACTTCCCAATTGGGAAGAAGGAAATACTTTTATCCTAATCTCGCCTCTGGAATAGATTTCACACAATTCTGAAAAACGAACAGCGCCCAGATGATAAGGATTATCCGTTGTCAAACCATGTCCGAATGTTAGGGAATATTTTTTACCCTTTGCAAAATCCGCCTGAGCAGTTCCGGAAAAAATAAAAAAACCCGTAACAAGAACCATGATGGCATACATGACGATATTTCTTGCGTAATGCTTAGTCATTTTGTCTCTCTCCAATAACAGATTTGATCTTCATTTAAATTATGAAAAAAATTTCTAATGCCCACCGCATTGCTTCTCTCCTGTTGCCGTTTTTTCAGCAGTTGCACGGCACAGGCAACACTTTTTTCAGGTTATTTCACCTGTCTTAATCCTTATTTTTTTTTCAGTAAGCCCTCCCAAATTATCTATTTCACCTCGAAAAGTTTTTGAAAGATTTTCACTACATCACTTTTGCCGGTCACCCTCGGATTCGTTAGCTGCATACCCGAACTCAAAGTTTCATCAGCAATCTTGGATATCAACTCGTCCGTGATGTCATAGGAACTAAAATCCGAATGAATATCAATATCATGCATCAATCTCTCCACAGCCCCAATAGCAGAATGTGCTTTTTCCAAAAAGAGACCTGATTTCGGAGTTCCCTCCAGATCAACGGCAACATCCAAATATTTTTCAGGACAGGCTATAAGATTGAATCTGATTACATGTGGCATGAGTAAGGCACACGCAAGTCCGTGAGACAGATTAAAGTGTGCGCCGAGAGGATGAGCCATGGCATGTATGAGACCTAATCTGGCAACGTTGAACGCCATGGATCCCAGAGAACTCGCTATTAACATACCGGAAGCAGCTTCCATATCCGAAGGATCAGCCACAAAACGCCTCAAGTATTTTCCCACCAGATAAAAATTTTGGCGACAATATGCATCCGTCATAAAATTTGACCATTTGGAAACGTAAGCTTCTACGGCGTGAGAAAATGCGTCCAAGCCGGCACTGGCAGCAAGCCATGGTGGTGTTGTACTGAGAAGGGTCGGATCCAAAAGAGCGATTTTTGGAATTTGCATGGAATTTCTGAAAGAAAATTTATATTCTCTTTCTTCATCAAAAACAACCGCTCCGAAACTGACTTCGCTTCCGGTTCCAGCCGTGGTGGGCACCGCTATCGTAGGAATAGGCGGAATGTCGTATTTTTCCGGCCCTTCATAATTCTGCAATGGCCCGGGATTCGTGGCCAAACATCCTATCCCTTTGGCTGTATCCATGACACTGCCACCTCCAACAGACAGTATCATCTCACCCCCTAATTTTTTTTGCGTTTCCAGTCCTTTGAGAACTTGACGCAAGGTCGCTTCGTGTCCAACTTCTGAAAAAATGTCATACTTCAGACCAGCGTTGTCGAGGGACGGTAGGATACCATCCAGAAGCTTGGCTTTCGCGACTCCCGGATCAGTTACCACAAGAACTTTCTTAATGCCTTGGGCTTGGATAATCTCGCCGGCTTTTTTTGAAATACTTTCCCCAAATAAAATTTTGGTCGGGGAATATAGTTCAAACTGTTGAATATTCATTATAAATTTCCCAATAAGAATGTTATTTTACTTGATAAATACAACAATAATCAGCTTAAAAATCCAAGTTTGTTTTTTTAAACTTTGGTAATAAAACCAAAGGGACTTGGAGTTTTAGGCGCTTCGGTACAATTTGGTAAGTACAAACTCTTGATGACCAAGGGCTTCTTGAGCTGTCAAGCGACCATTGCAAGTTCTGACCAGCATCTCGATAAGATTGTCTCTTGATTCGTCCAGTGTCATCTCCCCCTTGAGTATGGCTGAACAATCATAGTCGATATGTTCGGACATCGTTTCTACGGTAAGAGGGTTAGCGGATAGTTTAATTACCGGCTCAATCGGATGGCCAATGACATTTCCTTGACCGGTAGGAAATAAATGGGCAACGTATCCAGCGGCAGCCCAGAGTGTGACCGCTTCGGCTGCCGCCGAGGAGGTGTCCATAAAAGAAAGACCCGGTTTAGTGGGAGCTTCGGCTGGTTTTAGAACTTCAACGTAACGACATTCGTTGCCGATTTTTTGGAGATTGCCAAAAGCTTTTTCTTCAATGGTGGTTAAGCCACCACGAATATTACCTTTAGTTGGTTGGGAGCCTGAAAGATCGTCAGTTTTGTTGGCTTTGATAAAATCATCATATTCATCAAAGACGTTTTTGAATTGTTCGCCGAGTTCAGGAGTCGCCGCCTTTTCCTGGCAGATCATCTCTGCGCCGGTAATCTCTGAGGTTTCACCGAAGGAACAATAACTCCCCATGCCGACTAGCTTATCGAGCACCCTTCCTACGGTAGGATTTGACGCCAAACCGGAAGTCGTATCCGATTCTCCGCATTTGACGGATACCCAGATCTCGGTGAGGTCACATTCTTCCCGTTTTAATTCAGAAGCCCATTGCAGGTATTCTTTGGCTTTTCTTGAAGCCTTGGCAATTGTGCCAATATCTCCGGTTCGTTCAATGGCAAAGCCGGTCACCGGCTTACCCGTTTTTGCTATGCCGTCCACAATAATCTGTGTCCATTCCGGTTCAATTCCAATAACAACAACTGCGGCAATGTTGGGATTAGCACCAGTACCGATCATCGTTTTAAAAAACAGCTTTAGATCCTCTCCAAACTGCAGCCGCCCATAAGCATGAGGGATAGCCTTGCAACCTTTGATGTTATTGCCAACTGCTTCACTGGCTGCATTAGACAGGTCATCCAAAGGAAGAATGACTACATGGTTTCTAATCCCAACCCGACCATTTTCACGACGGTACGCAAATACTTTATTCTCACTCATCTACCACCTCCTGGTCTTTAGATTGTGTACGTGTACATGCTCCCCGATTTTGATAACGGCCACCACTTTGCCGATATCAGAACCGTACTTTAGAACTGATTCGTCCATCTTATGATCCTTAATGGCAATTTTGTGCCCTAAAGGTATATCCTGCAACACTTTAACCTTGGCTGGTTCCTGGCTGTCCATATACAACCCCTCGGCTTCCTCCCCCTGATTAATATCAACAGTCGCCACGCCAACGGTATCAGCCTTCTCATGAATTAAAAAAGAAATCATTTTATTCCTTGTTCTGATCCGATAATTAATTAAATAACGTCGTCCGAGTATACTTGATACTAAATTTATCAATATCAGTTAGCAATGGAGAGCTTTACGTGAGATTGTCCAATATCAAGACTACTAGTGTACGTTATAGGTTCATTTGTTTATTTGTTCATTTATACATCGTTTATATCACACGGTTAATTCGTAATATAATTCGTCACATAAATAAGAATGCTATTATCTAATAGCAAGGTTAATGCCATAAGGAAATGCATCTTAACATATTGTTATAATAGGCAATAATAATAATCAGCACTATTAACCAGTTGGAAAAATGCCCAATATTAGGCAAGAGCCCAAATCTGGGCATATTTTTCGGCACAAAACAGTAATAATTGGTATTCAGAAATTGTGAAGTTTTTGGTTTCAATACGGCATGTATAACCGACTTTGTACCCTATTAAATTATTTGATCTGTCGATTGGTTCTTGCTTATACGAATATTACCCCGGACGTGCATTTTTATTCCATACGACTTTAAATCAAGTGAAGGAAGAGAGTTCGTCGTCGCTTTGAACTTTTTGTTACCCTATTCATAGGTCGGCATAATGGGCCAACCGCTCACTGATGGTGGATTATTTAAGAATTTCATAAGCCCGTCCCGGGGCCGATGCATGGGCAATGACGTTCATCCAGGCCAGACGTTGGCATTCTAGAGTAGAGGCTGAAGTCTAAATTCTCCCGGGTGAAAGGAAGAGTTGAATCTCCGCGAAAGGAAAAATCAACCTGATAATTGGGCAATATGCCCAATTATGGTCATATTGCCCAATTATGGATTTGATTTTTCGGCATTATTGTAGTACACTGCCGGAATATTATCATTGGTAACCAGTAAAATATTTTAGGTTTCGACCCTATATAAACTCGTATTTCTGAGTGAAGATTGAGGATGTTTAGTGTCCCCTTCGGGGATGGTTCAAGCCCCTCGCCTTCAGGCGAAGAAAGATCAGCGAAATGGTCAACGACCATGAGCTATTCTTGGATATTGAATGTTTGCGAAGCAAACTCGATAGTTACTTGAGTCGGCTCAGCCGAAAAACGAACCCCTCGACTTGCAGTCGAGGGAGTTTTAGTTTGTTTAATCTAAAAAAATGAAAAGGGATCGATTATGAGATGGGATTCAGCAACACGTTATCTGATTCTATTAAAGATCAATAATGCCGCAATAACGCAAACTACCAAGGAAGACCTATTTAGCACTCTGGCTACTCAACTTAGAAAACATTTTTCTTATGATCGTTTGGCCATCAATCTGTTTGATGCTGAATCTCAGTCTATAAGTTACTTCGCGGCCGCTGATGGTATTAATCCTGAGGGCATATCCAGCAGAAAAAGCAGGCCGTTGAAAAAAGGATCAATCACCGAAATGGTCGTCAGTACTCGCAAACCGGTCATTATTGCTGACCTGAAACAGTATTCCGATTTTTCTTCAGTAAAATCAATGATAGAATCGGGCCTAATGACAACCATGGCTTTTCCGCTGGTTATTAGAGATAGAATATTAGGAAGTATTCACTTCTCTTTTAAAAAACCACCTGAATTTATAACTGAATTGCAGGACGTTTTAACTGATGTATCGGGGCAGGCAGCCATTGCGGTTGATAATATGCTTTCTCATCACAATTTGAAACGTTTAAACAAGAGTCTGATACGGGAGAAGCAATATTTAATGACCAATACAGACGACGGTTATCAACCGGACAGTTTTTTCTTCACGTCCCCGGTAATGGTCGAAATTATGAATTTGATCAAGAAGGTGGCCAATTCGGACATCTCAATACTCATTACCGGTGAAACAGGGACGGGCAAGGATTATTTGGCCCGATATATTCATAATCTAAGCCCTCGAAGCAACCATCTTTTTGTTAAAACCAATTGTCCGGCTCTTGCTTCTTCTTTGTTTGAAAGTGAATTATTCGGCCATGCCAAAGGCGCTTTTACCGGGGCCGATTACCATCGTGTAGGACGTTTTGAAATGGCACACGGCGGTACGGTATTTTTAGACGAAGTGGGGGATTTGCCGCTAGCACTCCAGGCCAAACTTCTTAATGTTTTGCAGGACCGGCGATTTGAACGGGTTGGAGATAGCAAGTCCATTGAAGTCAACTTCAGGCTAATCGCGGCTACCAATCAAGACCTGAAGGCATTTGCCAAAAGCGGGCAATTTCGTCAGGACCTCTATTATCGACTTAATACGATAAATATTGAGGTTCCGCCTTTAAGGGAAAGAGTGGAAGATATTCCCATTTTGATAGAGAAACTCACCGAACTTCAAGCCAGAAAAACCAATCGACCGGCACCGGTGTATGAAGATCGGACCCTGGATATTCTTAGTGAGTATCATTGGCCGGGTAATGTTCGGGAGCTGAAAAACCTGGTAATAAGGATGGTCATATTAAGGCCGGGCGAAAAGATTACGGAAAGAGAAATACATAATATTATTGATATAACACCCCCAGCAGAAAGCAAAAGTAAGATTTCTTCCTTGGCTGAATCGGAACGTAATCACATTGTTCAATCCCTGACCGTATGCCAGGGAAAAGTAAGTGGGGAAAACGGAATTTCCAGTCTTCTTAAAATGCCTAGAACCACCCTTCAATACCGAATGAAAAAGCTGGGGATTAATCCCAAAGATTATATATAAAGAGGTAACTCTTAACCGGTCGGATTTTCGTTGATACAGACATCCTAACGGAGGATATCCCCCACGGACAGATGATTGAGAAAATTGTTCAAATAGTTGTTTAAAAAACTCAGATGTTTTTTTAACTGAAAAGTTTTTATTGCCGTATATGTTTTAAAAACGTCACTGACAGCTCAAAATCTGAGCTGTCAGTGAGTAATGTTCAAAAAACCATTTTTATTATTGAGATATAGAGAGGTTCATAATGGACTGTATTGGTGTTTTTGCCGAACATGTTGTAAATGTCGGTTTTAGCGATCTACCTTCTGATGTGATAGAAAAGACCAAGAATCTGATCATGGATTCAATCGGTGTGGGTATTGCGGGTATAAATGCTCAGGGCTGCACCGAAGCACTGGAATTGGTTCAGGGATGGGGCGGTCGGCAGGAGGCGTCTGTTTTGTTGCAGGGATTCAAGTGTCCCGCTCCTTGGGCCGCCTTCGTGAACAGCATTTTTATTCATGCCCTCGATTTCGACGATGTACTGGACGATTCGGCTCATCATGCTAGTGTATCTGTTTTGCCTGCAGCATTGGCAGCGGCAGAGATGAGCGGCCATACTAGTGGCAGGGACTTGATTGCCGCAGTGGCACTTGGCCACGATATATCCAACAGACTGGCACTTTCATTGACAAAGCCTTTGGCGTGGACTAGAGCGGCAACGTGTGGATTCTTTGGCGCAACTGCTGCAGTCGGAAAGATTCTTGGGCTGGACAAAAAGAAACTCTGGAATGCTTTCGGTATTGCTTATTGCCAAACGGCAGGCAATATTCAGGGGTTAGTGGATGGTGCATTGTCCAAACGAATGCAGCCGGCCTTTGCCGCCAAGAGTGCGATTCTATCGTGCCTGCTTGCTGAAAAGGGATTGACTGGCCCCCAGAATGTGCTGGATGGCGACTACGGTTTTTTTAAGCTCTATGAGAATAATGACTATGACAAGAGTGTGCTTTGCAAAGATCTGGGAAATGAGTTTACCGGTATCAGATTGAGTATAAAACCCTATCCTTCCTGTAGAATGACACACTCAAGTATAGATCTTGCTTTGGTGCTCCGAGAAACGTATAAAATTGATGCAAAAAACGTAGAAGAAATCACCATTTATTGTTCTAAAATGGTCAGCGATATTGTAGGAACGCGTTTTGAACTTAGAGAAAATTACCAGGCCGACGCACAGTTTAGTATTCCATACACAGTTATCACCGCACTGATCAATGGTGATGTATTTCTGCATCATTTCGACTCCGATTTTATCAAAGAGAATACCTCTCTAGATCTGACAGATCGTGTGCGGATCATTTGCGATAGTCGTATCAATCCCAAAAACTTGATGAAATGCACGATGGAGATCAAAACAGGAGATGGTCATACATATTCGGCTGCGACCGAAGTTGCTAAGGGTAATCCTTTAAACCCGATGAGTACTGATGAATGTATGGAAAAATTTACAAAATGTGTTTCCTATAATGGCGGATTAGATGCCGATAAAATCTCTTCCATTTTGAATTCCCTGCAAAATTTTGAAAAGATAGCGGATATTCGAGAACTTGCGGATATCCTGATCTAAGCTTGAGAATGATCAGAATATCTGAGGGAGTGATAGGAAATTGCTTTTTCGCAGTTTGGTAGATTTTGGGTCTTTTATCAGACTCAACCTTAAAGAGAATCAATTTACAGGGGGAATAGAGGTATTTT
>Ga0075122_10000172_pt1 | contig 52408 bp, 55 predicted proteins | sample AntAceMetag02UKB_FD_69790 | JGI IMG/M metagenome (GOLD analysis project Ga0075122, IMG submission 69790) | Saline lake microbial communities from Ace Lake, Antarctica - Antarctic Ace Lake Metagenome 02UKB | ecosystem: Environmental > Aquatic > Non-marine Saline and Alkaline > Saline | place... | reverse complement strand
GAATGAGAGTTTCTATTCGATACCCTTTCGGTTTGTACCATAGGTTCCTAATTCATCCATAGAAAATATCAACAAAACATCAGATCTCCCCAGGTAAGAACGCTTACTTTCACTCCATATATCTGCCGCATTTACACCGCCTGTTTCGGATAGTTTTGGGCTTTGTTTTGTTTGGCAAACTCACCCAACAAGCATATGCCTTATATGCGGTTCGTGTTCCTCAGACCGGAGTTTTGCCGCCGACTTCCTTCAGATTCCACCTCACGATGGACACCCTTGTCTTAAGCTAACGGTTGGCACTATCAACCCCCATATCGGACTTTCACCGACAAGTAAGCGCCCATGCTGGGCGCACCAAAAAAAAGGCGATCCCGTGACTGGAATCGCCTTCATGCTTATTTTAAATGGTGGAGGTTCCGGGATTCGAAATTTATCTCTACTGACAAATCTTGGCCGTATTGTTCTAAAAAAATCCTCTGATACTCTTCAATAGAGTCTTTCTTTAGCCTAAGACCTCCTTAATTTAGAGATAAAGTGAGATAGATCCCTTCCATTATATCGCCGATTCCATTTAATGCCCTTGAATTCAATGATAGTTTGGAGAGTTTATCCTGTAAAATTTTCCATGAGGCCGTGATGGTCGCATTAAATGGCGGACGTTAAATATGGGGCCTTTTAGAGATAAAGAGATAGGTGAGTTGTCATATGGGATTGCTTCGTCGGCCCTTCGGGCCTTCTCGCAATGACGGGTGGGCGTGATAGTGACGTAAGTCTTTAGGACGTGGGGGTATGTGCGATATGTGTAGAAACAAAAAGCCTCGCAACATTTTACTGCTGCGAGGCTTTTATAAGTGGTGAGCCGCCTTGGACTCGAACCAAGCACCCACGCCTTAAAAGGGCGTTGCTCTACCGGATGAGCTAGCGGCCCGCTATTTAACTACGAATTTCTTTTTCTTTATCTGCGAGTATAGTTTCTATTTTCTTAGTGTACTCAGTAGTTATTTTTTGCATGCGGTCTTTCGTTTCAAACTTATCGTCTTCTGTCATCTTGTTATCTTTTTCAAGCTTCCCGGCCTCGTCTATTGCATGATGCCGTGCATTACGTATAGATACTTTTGTTTCTTCGGCTATTCTATGAAGCACTTTTATTAATTCGTCTCGCCTTTCCTGTGTTAGCTGCGGCATTGAAAGGCGTATCATTTTCCCGTCATTCGTCGGGGTTATTCCTATATCAGATGCTAGTATGGCTTTTTCTATCATCTCCATTGAAGTCTTATCCCATGGTTGGACAGCTATTAGCCTGGGTTCGGGTGTAGATATGCTCGCTAATTGTTTGATCGGGGTTTTTGTCCCGTAATAATCTACTTTCACGCCTTCTATTAGACTGGGATGGGCTCTACCCGTTCTAATAGTAGCGAACTGATGTTTTAACGCGTCTACCGCCGTTTCCATCTTGTGTTCGCCCTCTTTAATAACTCTACCCGTTTCTGTCTGAACCATAGAAACCACCCCTTATTTGATGGGTCGGGATCTTTCCGACTCATCATCCTGAGCGAAGCGAAGGATCTCTAACTAAATTTTCATACAGATACTTCAACTTATTCTTCGCCTCTATTAATTCAATCTTTTTCTAACTCTTCTAACCTTTGATCTGTTTTTCTCTATTTTCCCTGTATTTTTGAGATCCTTCGTCGCTTCGCTCCTCAGGATGAGCTGATCGGAGAGTTTAAAAAACTCTCCGATCAGCTCATTTGATTATTGTTCCTATTTTTTTCCCATCGACAGCTTTTTTTATATTACCTTTTTTCTTCATGCTAAAAACTACTATAGGAAGATCATTGTCCATACATAAACTTACAGCGGTTGCGTCCATTACTTTGAGTTTTTTCTCTAAAACTTCCATATAACTAAGCTCTGTATACTTTTTAGCATTTTTATACTTTACCGGATCTTTAGAATAAACGCCGTCAACTTTAGTAGCTTTAAGTATCATCTCGGCACCTATCTCAACGGCTCTTAAAGCTGCGGCGGTATCCGTTGTGAAATAAGGATTGCCCGTACCGCAGACAAAAATTATAACGCGTCCCTTTTCAAGATGTCTTACCGCACGACGCCTGATATACGGTTCAGCAAGCTCCTGCATCTCGATCGCCGTCAGTACCCTCGTATGTACGCCCACTGTCTCTAATGCGTCCTGAAGCGCTAGCCCATTAAGCATCGTAGCCAGCATACCCATATAATCGGCAGTAGAACGATCCATGCCTTTACTTGCGGCGGTCAAACCCCTGAAGATATTACCGCCTCCTATCACTATGGCTATTTCTATTCCGGTTTTTTTTACTTCTTTTATCTGTTTGGCTATAGAGTTACTTACCTTGGGATCTATTCCATATCCCAGGTCCCCCATAAGCGCTTCCCCGCTTATTTTGAGAACAACTCTATTCTTTTTTATGTTTTTCTTAGCCATAATAACAGTTTAAAGGTCAAAAAGTTTAAAAGTCTAATACGAACTTTTAACTAGAACTGTTCGCCTACTTCGAATCGGGCAAAACGTTTTACTACAATATTCTCGCCTAAAGTCGCGATAACTTGCGTGACAAGATCACTTACTTTTTTATCAGGATCTTTTATGAACGGTTGTTCTAGGAGACATGATTCAGAAAAATATTTTGTGAGTTTGCCTTCAACTATTTTTTCAACAACTTCTTTCGGCTTATCTTTTATCTGGGTTGCAAATATCTCTTTTTCTTTAGCTATAACATCTTCCGGGATATCGTCCCTTGAAACATATGACGGGTTAGCCGCGGCTATCTGCATAGCAAGATCTTTAGTAAGCTCCTTAAACGCATCATTCCTCGCAACAAAGTCTGTTTCACAGTTAACTTCAAGAAGCACGCCTATTCTGCCTCCGGTATGCAAATAAGACTCTATTGTGCCCTGCCCCGCTACTCGCGACGCTTTCTTAGCGGCTTTTGTTATACCTTTTTTTCTAAGTATCTCGATAGCTTTTTCTATGTCCCCGCCGGATTCTTTAAGCGCTGTTTTGCATTCCATCATTCCTGCGGAAGTTTTGAATCTTAATGTTTTTACTGCGTCCATCATGCTCATTATATTAGCTCCTATTTTTTTCTTCTTTAAATTTGCTTCGTTTCACTCCCTCCTTCGCCGATATATTTATATATTATCTGGCTACGGCGGACACGCGCAATGACGGTTAGAAGCTCATTTGCGCATCGGTCATTCTATAGTCAATGGTCAATGGTCTACCTTCTACCCTCTGACCTCTTCTACCACTCTATATATTTATGTCGCCTTCTATAGATTCTTCAGGCTCTTCTTTTGCTTGTACTTCTTCCTGCTCTTTCTTAGGTTCTTCCGGCACTTCGACAATTTCTTCGACTATAATCTTTTCCTCTTTTTTCTCTTCGGGTGCTGTTTCCGGGGTTTCGGGTTCAGGTTTTTCTTTCTTAACGGTCGTACCCATAAACTCGTTCCTGCCTTTTTCAACAGCATCAGCTAGTGAGGAGACGATATACTTGATCGACCTTATTGCATCATCATTCCCGGGGATAGGATAATCTACAAGATCCGGATCACAGTTAGTATCGATCAGCGCGATTACCGGTATTCCTATCTTTCTGGCTTCTTTTATGGCTATGTGTTCCGCTTCCGCGTCGACTATTACCAGGCAATCCGGCAAGACTTCCATGTCGCGTATACCTTCAAGATTCTTCAGCAATTTGTATTCTGCGCGTTCAATATGCGCTTTTTCTTTCTTCGCCAAATTTTCATACGCTTCGCTTTTCTTCTTTTCCTGCAGAAGATTAAGTCTATCAACACTTTTTCTTATAGTAGTGAAATTGGTAAGGCATCCCCCCAGCCATCTTTCATCTATAAAGAACATCCCGCATCTTTCAGCTTCTTCACGAATGATACATTTTGCTTGTTTTTTAGTTCCCGCAAAAAGTATGGTTTTCCCTGAAGCTGCAAGTTCGTATATAGTTTCTACTGCTTTAGCTAACGCAGCTTCTGTCTTTCTGAGGTCGATTATATATATCCCGCTTTTTGCTCCAAAGATATACTTTTTCATTTTCGGGTTCCATTTATTGGTCTGGTGACCAAAATGTACCCCATTCTCTAATAATGCTTTTATTACTGTTGACGCTATACCCATGTTCCTCTCCTTCTTCATAGCCGATCCCGGGATATCGCAAGATTAAAAAACTTACCCACATAGTAAGCTCATCCTGCGCCCTAGATAGCCACTTTAATGTTAACTCTCCGTTAAAATACTGAACGCCTATTATATAGAAAATAGCTGTAAATGCAAGTATTTTTAATTCGAAAATTGCATTTCGTAAAGTTTTGTGTATAAAGGACTTCTGTTTAAAAGATCCTCATGCCTGCCGCTTTCGACTATACGGCCTTTATCCATCACCAGGATCTTATCTGCATGTTTGACTGTGCTCAGCCTATGTGCGATAATAATAACTGTCCGGCCTTTCATAAGATTGTTTATAGCTTCCTGGACAAGCTGCTCACTTTCGGTGTCAAGCTGTGAAGTTGCCTCATCAAATATGAGTATCGGAGGATTCTTATATACGGCCCTGGCTATAGCTATCCTTTGCCTCTGTCCTCCGGACATTTTCACGCCTCGTTCGCCTATAATAGTATTATATCCGTCAGGGAACTCTTTTATAAACCTGTGAGCGTTAGCTGCGGTAGCCACCCGAACAAGCTGCTCTTCGTCCAGGTCCCCGTGTCCATAACTTATGTTCGCTTTAACGGTATCGTTAAAAAGTAACGTCTCTTGAGTAACTAGTCCTATAAGATGCCTCATAGAGGATACTGAAGCGTCTTTTAGGTCGACCCCGTCTATACGAATATTGCCTAGCGTAGGGTCATAAAATCTCGGGATAAGGTTAACCAGCGTGCTTTTTCCCCCGCCTGAGGGGCCCACCAGCGCTACTATCTCGCCTTTTTTAACAGTAAGATCTATATCTTGAAGGACCATCTCTTCTTCATATTTAAAAGACACCTTATCGAACGCGATCTCATTATTAAAAGAACTTATGCCCTCAGCACCGGGTTTGTCCTGTATTATGATAGGTTCGTCAATAAGACTGAATATACGTTCAGTAGCGGCCAAGGCCTGTTGGTTAATTCCATAAACATTACTTAATTTTTTTACGGGTTTCATAAGCGAAAAAAGAGCTATAAGAAACGCGGTAAAAATACCGGTTGAAAGCTCCCCGCTTACTATGCTTTTCCCTGTCATCCACATAATTACGGCCACACAGGCTACTCCCATAACTTCCGTCATAGGACTTACTATTTTCATCCGTTTTATGGACTTCATGGACAGTTTATAGAACGCCTGATTATGCGCTTTAAAATTATCTGATTCATATTTTTCCATACAAAACGATTTTACGAGTTTGATCCCTGTTATTGTCTCCAGAAGCATATTGTTTATGTCCCCAATCTTCTCCTGCGAATTTTGGCTGATCTTGCGAAGTTTTTTTCCAATCCTCATTACCGGATAAAGTATCAAGGGAACCAGTACCAAACTCACAAGTATAAGGCTCCAGGGAACCCCACCGTATATCTTAAGACCTATAAGAACAGCTGTGTAAACCAAAAGTTGTATGGGCTGGTAAAAAGTGTCGGCGACACCTGAAGAGATAGCGTCTCTTATCACTGCGGCGTCATATGTTATTCGGGACATCAGTTGACCGGTAGGATTACGGCTATAAAACTCCATAGAAAGGCCTTGAAGCTTTCGGTATATACGGTCTTTAACATCTCTTATTACTTTTTCGCTGACATCGCTCATAAAGTACATCCTTAAAAACTCAAAGATGCCTTTCATTATGAAGACCACAACTATCATAATAGTCATGATGTTTAGAAGCTCAAGTGCGGAAAATGCATTTACCCGGGCTATTAAAGAAGCGAGCCAAACCGGCGCAACCGTCCCTGCCGGTAAAACTATCTTTTTCCCGGTTATAACGATGTCTACCAGCGGGATCACAAGCGCTACGGGTGATGCGCTGAACGCTGTGGACAATATCATACACAAAATAGCCAGTGAAAACGTCCCGCCATGAGGCAATATTAGTTTTATAAATCTTATATAGGTCTTCATATTCCGTAGATTTTAGCATATATGAGTGCTATTGTCGAGAAATAGGCTCTATTATAAATCCTAGATAGAAGATAGAAAGCAGACCATTGACTATTGACCATAGACTATAGAAGGACCGATGCGCACTAATAGAAGTAGCTGGGGTTTAAACCCCAGCTACTTCTTCTGATACCCGAATTAAAAAGGACAATAGTCAATTGTCCATGGTCAATGGTCTATTAACACTGTTTACTCTTCCCCACTTCCCCATTTCCCCTCTTGCCCTAAACGGTACGTGATGATATAATCAAGCTCATGGGAAAGCTTAAAGTCGGAGTTATAGGAGCGGGCCATTTAGGGTCTCTGCACGCAAAGATATATCACGCGATCAAGAAAAGGTCAAATATGTCTCTTGTCGGTGTATGTGATACTAACAAAAAGGTCGCTAAAGAGATCGCCAAAAAATACGATACGGACTATTATACTGACTATCATGATCTTTTGGATAAAACCGACGCCGTCAGTATAGTCGTGCCTACCACCTCTCATTATGCTGTCGCTAAAGATTTTCTGTCAGCGGGTTCACATGTTCTTGTGGAAAAACCAATGACAAGTACGTTAGAAGAAGCGGATGAGCTTATAGAAATTGCTAAGCGAAATGAGCTTATCTTACAGGTCGGACATATTGAACGCTTTAATTCGGCTGTACGAGCAATTGAACCTTTGCTTGATAAACCCCGTTTTATCGAATGTCAGAGGCTGGGATCGATCAAAAAAAAGAAACGCATAAAAGACGTAGGCGTCGTTCTGGACCTTATGATACACGATATAGATATCATTTTGGGTCTGGTAAATTCAAAAGTCAAAAACATCGAAGCCGTCGGGATGAGTACTATATCGGACCATGAGGATATGGCAAACGTCCGCCTGACCTTTCAAAACGACGTTATAGCTGATATTACAGCCAGCAGGGTCACCTCGGAAGAGACGAGAAAAATAAGAATATTCCAGGAGCATTCTTATATACTGCTCGACTATATGCATCAGGAAGCTTTTCTGTTCACGAAATCCAACAACACTCTCAATAAAGATAGGATCAAAATTATAAAAAGACAACCGTTAAAAGTCGAGCTGAAAGCTTTTGTTAACTGTGTTCATCAAAAGAAAAGACCTGTTATCTCGGGCCATGAAGGACGACAAGCTCTTGAAGTAGCTTTGGCTATACTCGACAAGATCAATTCTAACGATAAAAAACTCTTACCATTTTATTAGTAGTCGGGGTTTAAACCCCGACTACTAATAAGACCACTGATCAGCACATGAAAAAAAACATACTCATTGTTGCCGGCGAACCTTCCGGAGATATCCGAGCCGGCGAACTCATAGCTTGCCTCAAAAAAACCGTACCAAATATTAATTTATGGGGTATAGGCGGCGATGCTATGTCCGGTGAGGGCGTGGAACTTGTAGAACATGTGCGCAACCTTTCTATAGTTGGGTTATGGGAAGCCTTGCGAAGCATTTTTAAGATACGCAGGCAATATATAGTCCTAAAAAACCAGATTACCTGCCGTAAACCTGATCTTGCAATACTGATAGATTATCCCGGATTCAATCTTCATCTTGCATCATTTCTTAAGAAGAATAATATCCCTGTTGTATATTATATTATTCCCCAAGTATGGGCCTGGGGAAAGAGCAGAATAAAATTAATTGAACGTTATATTAGTAAAACTCTAGTACTTTTTGATTTTGAAGAAAAGTTACTTAAAAAGCATGGAATAGATTGTACTTTTGTAGGACATCCTCTAGTTGACAGCATAAAACCTCAAAACGTAACGTCCGATTCTAAAAAGAACACTATAGCTCTTCTTCCTGGTTCACGTAAAAACGAAATTTTAGTTCTTCTGCCAATCATGCTTGAGGCGGCAGAAAAATTATCTTCAAAAATAAAAGATATTAAATTCGTATTAGCTCAAAACTCAGCTGTAGACGAATCTCTTTACAATAAGTTTCTTACTCAGCATCCTGCACTAAACATTGTTTCCTTTCATGACGATACTTCTTCTGCCCTTGCAGAAAGCGGGTTTGCTATTGTCACTTCCGGAACAGCAACTTTAGAGACTGCATTATGCGAGGTACCTATGGTAATAGTCTACAAGGGATCCCCTATTACATATTTGGCTTTTAAATTATTTGTTCGCATTCCTTTTATCGGATTGGTAAACATTATTGCCGGGAAAGAAGTTGCACCGGAATTTTGGCAACAGGAAGCCGACCCTGATAAATTATGTGACGCTATTTATAAGTTTTTAAATGATCCTGATCGACTTGTCTCTGTGAAAAATGAGCTTCGTAAGGTAAGTGTTTCTTTAGGAGAAAAAGGTGCTGCGCGTAGAGCCTCTGAAGAAATTGCTAAACTTCTTAAGCCGCCCTATCACAGCGCCTGAACAACCATATTACTGTTGTCCGCAGTCCATAAAAGTTCCTGTCTATCCACTATAAACATTTTTCCGCTTTCTATTGCAAGTGCGCTAAAACGTTGTTCTGTCATCTTTTTTATGGTCTCAACCCCTACGGTAGGAACGTCCCATCTCATGTCCTGGTCCGGACGACTTACTTTTACCATAACGCATCCCGCCCCGGCAACCTCTCCGGCACGCTTTATTGTCTGATCCGTGCCCTCCATAGCCTCTACAGCAACCACGCTTTTACCTTTAATAATAACGGTTTGACCGATATCCATACCTGCAAGTTTTTTTGCCATATCGTACCCGAACAGTATATCTTCCTCTATACGTTTATCGGGCATGGCTCGGCTAAGAACGCCTACTTCCGGGATAAGGTGAGATAAGTATTTTCCGGGATTTATAACGGCGATACCGAACCGGCCGAGATGACGCGTTATTTCAGCAAGTATGGAATAATCTTTTTTATTGTCGAGGTCTTTTATAGTCTTCCATCCCTTTTTGTCATATTTTCCTTTTTCATATATGATGCTTTTATCTACTTTGCCGATCAGGGCTATCTCGCGTATACGCTCCTTCAGCAGTAGAAATAGAAACTTTTTATAATGTCCTATCTCCATCCAATATACTTTATCCGCGTGCCGCTCTACCCTTTTGTCAGCCATTTTATTTAGAGCAAATACTATGACTTTGTTCCCGTCTTTTTTAGCGGAATCAATGAATTCTAGGGGAAGTTCCCCTCCCCCCGCGATAAGTCCTATTCTTTTCATGGGTTACCTCTTATTTTTTGTCGACTAAACTGAACATAAGGTCGCCTTCACAGACCACTTGTCCTTCCACGCTTGCTTCAGCATGTGTTTGGATTATATTTCCTCTTACTCTTTTTTTAACTTCAACATGCAGAAGAAGCTGGTCTCCCGGGACAACGGGTTTACGAAATTTAGCATTGTTTATCGTCAGAAAGAAAGCAAGTTTGTCCTCATCGTCGTTATTTATAAGCGCTAATATGCCGCCTGTCTGCGCCAAAGCTTCCAGTATTAATACGCCCGGCATAATAGGTTCCGCCGGGAAATGTCCCTGAAAAAATGACTCGTTGATCGTTACATTCTTGATGGCTTTTATCCATTTTTCTTCTTCATAATCCACCACTCTGTCAACTAAGATCATCGGATACCTATGCGGTATCTTGGACATTATCTCTTTTATGTTCATTTCTTTTTTTCCCATATCATCTCCTCCTTATTTTTCGTGACTCGTGACTCGTAATTCGTGACTAGAAGTAGCTGGGGTTTAAACCACAGCTACTTCTGTGGTATAGCGTATATAGTACGCAGTAAAGTGGCTCATCAAAATAAAAGTATATTCTGGGGACATCTTGAGGGATAGGTTTACACTCCTCGGGAAAGGTGTCCTCAGAACGTGCGTAAATTGACCTCTTTTTACTCTTGTAGGGTGTCCCCAAATGGAACGTCCCCGAGTACGCTAGCTTCTATTTCTTACATATTTCTGAAACAATTTCTCTGCCATTAATGCATTTAGGGCGTGACCGGATCTTTCTGCTATGATCTCGCCCATAATGGGTCTTCCCAGCATATACATGTCCCCTACCAGGTCTAATATCTTATGCCTGAGGGGTTCGTTGGGGAATCTTAATACGGTCCCTACGGGCCCGGTCTCGTCCATGACTAAAGTATTTTCGCAATCCGCACCCTTGCCCAGTCCCGCCTTTAAAAGCTGTTCCGCTTCTTGTTTAAGGCAGAATGTTCTTGCAGGAGCTATCTCTTTGATAAAAGAATTATTATCTAAAGTTATCGTGAATGTTTCTCTGGGAATGGAACTTATAGCATAATCTATAGAATATGAAACTTTGAAAGACTCGTTTGGCAAGATAGTTATTGAGGCTTTCCCGTCGGACACCTCCTCTTTTTCTGTGATCTTTACTATGTGACGCGGAGCGTTTTGTTCGGAGATCCCCGCTGCTCCTAGAATATCTAAAAAACCTTTCGCGCTACCGTCAAGCGCGGGCAGCTCTGCTCCATTAATGTCTATCTGCACATTGTCTATCTCGAGTGCCCACAGCGCAGCCATTAAATGTTCTATTGTCTGTACGCTGTGCGGACCCATACCAATAGTACTTCTTCTTTTTTCGGATACGGAAAAAATGCCGTCATTAACGCGGATCGGAACGCTGTTTTCAGTATCTGTACGCAGGAACACTATCCCGGAGCCCTCTCCGGCCGGACGGCACACAACAGAAACCTGCGCACCTGTTTGCAGGCCCTTCCCCGAAAAAGAAATCTCGTCACGGATCGTCTTTTGCCTGATCTCTGCCATTGTATTCGTCCTATAAGAAGTTAAGGGTCAAGTCCAAGGGAACTGTTTTCCTCTTGCCACTTGACCCTTAATGTTCTTTTCTTATCTTATTTCTTTTCTTTCAGATTTTTAATAACTTCATCTGTTACATCAGACTCTTCACCGGCGAATATAACGCTTCTTGAGTCCAGAATATAATCGTAACCGCCGTTTTTTCCCACTTCATCAACGACGTTTTGTATATCATCCGCTATCTCGCGATATATATCGTTTTTCTTGGTTTGTAGTTCTTTTCTTACTTCGTTCTCGAATCCCTGCAGCGTGACCATTTTCGCTTCAAGTTCTTTTCTCTTCTTGGCTTTCTCTGCATCTGACAGAAGTTCTGCCTCGTCTCTCATCTGGGTTATTTCCTGGATCATAACGGTTTGTTCTTCTTTTTTAGTTTCTTCGTAATCTCTGAGTTCGTCTTCTTTCCCTTTAGCTTTATCGTTCTCGTAAAAAGCTCTTCTGAAATCTACATATCCTATTTTCGATCCATCCGCCGCATTGCCCGTTAACGCAATACCGCTTACCAGCATCAAGGAAACTATTACCGTGATCAGTGTCTTTTTTATCAAGTTAGTCATATTGCTCCTCCCAACTATATTGTTTTGTCAGTCTTTGGTGTTCCGTTAAAAGCCGTGGCTTACACTAAACCAGAGCTGTCCTTCTTTTTTGTCGTCATGATTATCGGTTAGCGGAAATCCATAATCGAGTTTTACGGGACCTATTGGCGTCTTTACTCGTACGCCTAGACCCGCAGCTTGTTTATAATTAGAATCGGTAAAGATATCGCTGTATTTTGCCGTTACATTACCAACATCGTAGAATACCGCGCCTTTAATAAGTTTTTTGTATACGGGAAAAGATACTTCAGCATTACCGATCACCATACCGTCGCCGCCCAGATAATGCCCTGCTGTATCTCTTGGGCCTACAGCTCTCTGGCTATACCCGCGTATAGTGGTAGCTCCACCTGCGAAAAATCGTTCATATATGGGTACCTTATCAGTGTCGCCGTAAGCTGTGGACGTACCGGTACGTCCCTTAAGTTCGAGGATAATATTCTCTATTATGCTATGGTAATATGTAGTGTAAATATATCCTTTTACAAAATCTTTATCTCCGCCGATAAATCCGCCCGCATTTTCTAAACTCGCCCCGCATAACCATCCTTTTGTAGGAGAGTACTTGCTGTCTCTAGTATCATACTGGATAGATGACGTTAAACGGCTGCTCACGTTCGATCCTGATTCGTCCAGAAGATCTTGTGCGGCATCATCCGGTAGACCCGATATTTTTACTTCTTCAAGATTGTACTTGAGTCCTGCATTAAGATTGTCTGTTATGTCTTTGCCAAGTCTGAGCGCTCCTCCGGTACGGATCTCATCGTAATCGTACCCGGAAGTACCTGACTTATTATGCTCGTCTCTATACAGGTCAAAACCGAACAGGTATGGATATCCCATTATCCAGGGATCGGTCCAGCTTAAAAGATAATTTGTCCTCGTGCTTCCCATTTCACCGCGCAGGATCAAGTCTTGACCGGCTCCGGTAAACGTTGGAAAGTTCATTATATCAAAGTTTCTCTGCCTTACCTGCACAAAACCTATAAATGAATCTACCGAACTGTATCCGCCTCCGAAAGAAAATTCCCCGGTTTTGGTTTCTTTGACCGTAACATCCAAGTCTTTAACGTTATCCGTACTTGTCGGAATGGTCTCGAAATATACGTCTTCGAAATATCCGAGGTCGTATATCCTTTCTTTACTCTTTTTGAGCTGGTCGCCCTCATACTTCTCTCCGGGGTACACTCTTAACTCTCTTCTTATAACAACGTCTTTTGTTTTGGTGTTCCCGATGATGTTTATTTTCCCGACCGATATTTCGTCGTGTGAATTTATGTTATATGTGAGATTCATCATGTCCGATGAAGGGTCGTATTTATGCGCGAGGTTAACTTCGGCATTCATGTATCCCCTATCATAGTAGAATGCTTTTACGCTATCCACATTTTCTCTGATCTTCTCATAGTCGAATGGATCCCCTTGTCTCATCTTCAAGATAGCGCTTATCTCTTGTTCGGGAAAAGATAACTTGCCTGATATCGTGGTCGTGCCTACAAGATATTTCTTACCTTCATCAACTATTATTGTTAGGTGTATGTTTTTTCCATCTTCAGAAAAGACTTCCCGGCTGCTTACTTGCGCATCTAGAAAACCCTTACTCATATAAAGAGTTTTTATCCTGTCTAGGTCAGCTTGGAATTCATCATCATCGAACGCGCCTTTATTAATGAACCACCACGCGGTTTTTGTCGCGATATATTTTTTGAGTTCATCATCCGACATGTTCTTGTTGCCTTCGATATCTATGGTCTTTATTCTAAGCGCTTTGCCTTCATCTATAACGAAGACCACTACAGCTGTTCCAAGATCGTTCTCGGCCTCTATTTCATAATCTACTTTGATGAATTTGTATCCCTGTTCTACATAATAATTCCTAATTTCCGCCATGTCCTGGTTCAATGTACTGAAGTCTAGAAGATCACCTTTTTTGATAGATATTTTCTTCTCTAGATGTCCATCTTTTAGTTTTGCATTTCCCCTGAACTCAACATCTTTGATTATAGGTTTTTCGAGAACGGTAAACATTATGACTACGCCTTCCGGATTATCTTTGGTCTCAACGAAAACATCACTGAAGTATCCGGTCGAGTAAAGTCTTTTTAGTTCTTTGTTAAGCGCGCTTTCTTCGAAAGGGTCTCCGGGTTTCAGTTTTAGTCTACTAAGCACAGTAGCCGTGCTTACGGCACTGTTTCCGGTGATCTTTATGGCACTTATTTTCTTTTGCTGGGTACCTGAAGATTGCGCAAATACCGAAACAGAACAAAAAACAGATACCATAATTATTACGATCATGCATAACATTTTTTTTCTTTTCATCAGAAACCTTCTTCCTCTTCTGTTCTGGCCAAATTAGTGAATTTAGTATATTCCGGCAAAAATGTAAGTTTTACTGTCCCGACCGGACCATGTCTTTGTTTCGCTATAATTATCTCGGCTACTCCCTTATTTTCTTCAGTAGGGTTATAATATTCTTCCCGCAGTATAAGCATAACAACGTCCGCATCCTGTTCTATGGCACCTGATTCCCTAAGATCGGAAAGCATCGGCCTTTTATCCTGTCTCTGTTCGACGGCGCGTGAAAGCTGACTTATAGCAATTATCGGTACGTTTAGTTCTCTGCCCAGAGCTTTCATTGATCTTGAGATATCGGATATTTCCTGCTGCCGATTCTCAAGTCTTGATGCGCCCTGCATGAGCTGAAGGTAATCTATGATAATAAGCTGGATATCATGACGTCCCTTAAGCCTTCTGGCTTTTGCTCTGAGTTCTAAAGCGGATATCCCGGGAGTATCATCTATAAATATAGGTGACTCAGATAGTTTTCCGGCCGCTGTTACGAGTTTAGGCCAATCTGTTTGCGAGAAAAATCCTGTCCTTACCTTATGCGCATTCACACCTGCTATTGAACATAACATTCTCTGCGCAAGCTGATCTTTTGACATTTCGAGGCTAAAATATGCGCAGGGTAATTTTTCGACAACGCCCGCGTATTCCAGCATCGATATCGCTAATGCACTTTTACCCATTGAAGGTCTTCCCGCGAGAACTATAAGATCAGAGTTCTGTAAACCCGCTAATTTCGTATCAAGATCATGGAATCCCGTAGGAATGCCGGTTATGTTCTCTTTTCTCTGATACAGCCTGTCTATGGTCTCTATGCTCTCTTTGACGATATCTTTCATCGCAGAGACCTGCATTTTCCGTTTTTGCGTGGCTGTTATATCAAAAATGAGACTTTCTGCCCTATCCAGAAGGCTTTCTATTTCGCTTGAAGGTTCAAAACTTTCAGAAACTATTTGTGTGGCTGTGTTGATAAGACGTCTAAGCAGGTATTTTTCTCTTACTATTTTAGCGTAGTGTTCTATATTGGCTGCAGTAGGTATACTGTTGGCAAGATCGGTAATATATGCCGGTCCGCCTACATCATCAAGTTCTTTGTTTTTTTTAAGTTCTTCGACTAGAGTAACAATATCTACGGCTTCGTTGCTGTCGTATAGTTTTACTATGGCTCTAAAAATACTTTTGTTCGTCTCGGAATAGAATGCTGTATCTTCAAGATGCTCTATAGCCTGGGCAATGGCCTCTCTATCAAGTAGCATAGCGCCCAAGACCGCGGCTTCGGCCTCGTTATTTTGAGGGGGTACTTTTTCAATGAGGGTTTTTGGAATCATTTTTTAACAACCCAGATCCTTGCCCGGGCCTTAACTTCAGGGTGTAAGTGTATGTCTATATTGTATACTCCTAGAGTCTTTATGGGTTCCTCTAACACTATTTTCTTCTTATCTATTTCAATCCCTTCAACTTTCAATACTTCCGCTATTTTTTCCGAAGTAACCGTTCCGAAAAGCTTGTCTTCCTCTCCGGCTTCCATCGTTATTGTGCAGGATGTAGACGCTATCTGTTCGGCAAGTTTCTCGCATTCTTCCTGAAACTTTTTCTCTCTGGCCGCTTTTTCTCTTCTCTTTGCTTCGAGAAGGCGTAACGCGCTCTTGGTAGACTCAACAGCTATCCCGTTAGGGATAAGATAGTTTCTCGCGTATCCGTCCTTTACTTGCAGCTCACCACCTATCTCACCCAGTTTATCTGTATCTTTGAGGACGATTACCTTCATGTTGTCCTCCTGGGTTTTCTTCTGGCCAAACCTTCTTTTATCTTCACGAATGGAAGAAGGGCCGCTAGTCTCGCTTTTTTTATCCCCCCCGCTACCATTCTCTGATGTTTAGCGCAATTACCGGTTATCCTGGGGCTGATTATCCTTCCTCTATCTGAAACGAATGATTTCAACATATCTGCATTTTTATAATCAACTTCTGTTGTTTTATCTCGACACAACCTGCATGGTTTTTTCTTAAATACTCTGCGGGCGGTTTTTGGTTCTTTCTTCTTTGCCATTTTTCCTTTTTCTCCTCAATTTTCCGTCTTTTTTTTAAATCTTTTTTCTTTCATGCCTTATTCTTGCTTACTAGAACGGTATTTCACTCCCGCTCATATCCTCTTCCACATCTATCGAACCTACTTTTCCAAGGTCGTCACTATTTTTATTCTCACTCGGCCCTTGACTCGGCGCTTGAGAAGAACCGGAACGCGACCCCAGGAACTGAACGGTTGTAGCGACAACATCTAATGCGCTGCGTTTTTGTCCGTCTTGCGCTTCCCAATTGCGCGACTTTAATCTGCCTTCAACGAGTACTGGTCTTCCTTTAGCTAGATATTCCCCGCATATTTCCGCCATCTTCCCCCATACAACCACACGGATGAAAGATACGTCTTCTTTTTTTTCTCCGGCGCTATCTTTATAATTGCGATTAACCGCAATAGAAAAATTAGCAACAGCTGTCCCTGAAGGTACGTACCTAAGTTCGGGATCTCTAGTCAGGTTACCCATTAAAAAAACTTTGTTTAGACTGGCAGCCATATTTCCCCCTGTTTATAGCTATTATGTTAGTGAACCGTAATCAGTGAACAGTTCTTCTCTTTACCGTTAACTGCTTGTCTTTTACTAATCACTGTTCACTGTTCACTACTCACGATTTATGATTTGTCTATCAGCGCCCTTAATAAATCGTTATTTATGCGGAATAAACGCGACATTTTAGCTACCGACGCCGGTTTGGCCGAAAAATGTATTTCATAGTATATCCCCTCTTCTTTTTTCTTGATTGGATATGCTAAAGTTTTTTTGCCTATATCGGTCTCTTTAACGATATTTCCGGAATTATCGCTTATAATATCCTTTATATTCGCCTTTACTTCGTCAAGATTGTCCAGCTTTTCAGGGACTATTATAAACAATCCCTCATATGATCTTACCTTTTCCATATTTAACCACCGTTCTTCTTTAGAGTTACTTTAATTGTCCTAAAATCTGTTTTAAATGATAACACACATTATATACTTGCGCAAGACAATAGTTTGGGGCAATAGTTTGGGGCCCTTAATAGTCATTATTACTGTTATTATACAGCCTCATTGCTTCTTCTATGCCTTTTGTAAGCCATTTTTCTGCACATTCGGCAGATCGTTCGATTGCATCGCTCATTATACCCTTTTCTCGTCTTGAAAATCGCGACAGAACATATGAAGATGTTTCTGGTGGCAACGGTCCCGAAGCTACCCCCACCCTTAATCTTGCGAAATCGTCCCCCATATGCTCAATAATGGATTTTAGCCCATTATGTCCGCCGGATGATCCGTTTGCTCTAATCCTTAAGCTGCCTAACGACAAGTTAATATCATCGCTGATAACCAGTAGATCTTTTTTATCCTCAAGTTTTGGCGCGGTGATCGACTTCAAAGCTTCACCGGATCTATTCATATACGTCATGGGCTGGAAAAGGATGGTTTCTTCCCCTCTTATCCCGCCGATACCGTATAACCCTCCAAAACCTTTTTTCTTGAGACTTATACGATACTTCTTGGCAAGAATAGATATCACTGCGAACCCTACGTTATGCCTCGTGTTCCTGTATCGTAGTCCGGGATTCCCCAGACCCGTTATTATTTTCATCTAGTCACCGGTTTGCTTAAGCCTCTGGAGCAGCCTCTTTCTCGGGTTCTTCGCCTTCTTCCTCTTCTTTCTTACCTTTCTTGATCAGTTCGGGTTCTTCGCCTTCTTCCGCGCCTTCCTCTTCCACTACCGCCTCTTCCTCTTCAGCTGCCGGAGGACTTACAGAAACTACAACTGTTTCGGGCTCTTCAAGAAAGGTTACTCCTTCGGGTGCTTCCATTTCTTCAATGTGTATCGCGTCGCCTATACGAAGCTCCTCAACCCTGACGTCAAGATGTTCGGGTATAGCTGTTGGAAGACATTCAACTTCGAGTTCCCACAGAACCTGTGTTAACACGCCCTTTTCTTCAGTAACCCCAACGGCTTCACCTTTAACATTTACAGGAACGCTGACTTTTAGTTTCTCCGTAAGAGAAATTTCATGGAAATCCACGTGTACATATTTCTCGCTAAGAGGGTTTCTCTGTATCTCCTGTACGATGACCGTTTTTTTAGAGGGTTTCTCTCCGGCTGAAATATTCAAAGTGATAATAGCGTTCTCTCCGGCTTCTGTATGTAGAGCCTGCCCGAGCGCTTTGGCATCAATATGTATACTCGTTCCCTTTTTCCCGGCTTTATATACCACTCCGGGGATCTTCCCTTCTTCCCTGAGATGTTTACACCCGCCTTTTTTAAAAACTTCTCTTTGTTCTGCATCTAACATTACCTTTTCCATTAAGCTCACTCCTTTGTTCGTAATTCGTAATTCGCCGAGACAAATCACGGTTCACTTTTTTCTATTCAAACAACGCGCTTACAGATTCTTCGTTATGTATTCTTCTTATAGCCTCTCCTAAAAGATCGGCAACGGATAACTGAACGATATTAGCTTCTTTCTTTTCTTCGTCAAGCGGGATGGTGTCCGTAACTATAAGTTCCTTGATCTCGGACCCCTTAAGCCTTTCCATTGCCGGACCTTGCAGAACCGCATGGGTTATGGCCGCATAAACATCTTGCGCGCCGTTCTTTTTTAATGCTGCCGCCGCTTCGGTAATGCTTCCCGCAGTAGCTATAATATCGTCAACAAGTATAACGTTCTTTCCTTTGACGTCACCCATTATGTGCATGACTTCCGCTTTTGTATCGCTTAGGCGCCTTTTATCAACTATGGCAAGATCCGCGCCTAAACGTTTTGCATATGCCCTGGCCATCTTTATCCCTCCAACATCGGGAGATACTATCGCAATATTATCGATCTTTTTCTTTTTAAAATATTCCGCAAAAATACGTACGGCATATAGATGATCCAGCGGTATATCAAAAAAGCCCTGTATCTGTCCGGCATGGAGATCTATAGTTATTATCCTGTCTGCGCCTGCTCTGGAAATAAGATTTGCCGCAAGTTTTGCTGTTATAGGTACTCTGGGCTGATCTTTCCTGTCTTGCCTGGCATAACCAAAATACGGCAGCACCGCTGTTATTCTTCGAGCGGAAGATCTTTTTAAAGCATCCATCATTATCAAAAGTTCCATTAGATTCTCATTTGCGGGTGAGCATGTAGGCTGCACCACAAAAACATCTTTCCCGCGAATGTTCTGATTTATTTTTACCCGCGTTTCTCCGTCACAAAAACGGTCAACAAAGCTGTCTCCTATTGAAACATTCAAACTCTTGCATATTTTTTGTGCGAGTTCAGGATGAGCATTACCCGAGAAAATAGTTAATTTATCCATATGTTCCCCTTTTAGAGTTTGTTGTTTCGTTTATTTCAAACATAAGGTAGGGGCACGGCATGCCGTGCCCCTACTTCTTAAGCGGTTTTGCCGGAACGCCTACAACGGTTTCACCTGCCGGCACGTCTTTACTCTTTGTTACTACGCTCCCGGCCCCTATCTTCGCCATTTTCCCAACCTTAACCGGAGCTATAAGAATTGCTCCAACTCCGATAAATGCTCCGTCTTCTATAACCGTTCGATTCTTGCTATTCCCGTCATAATTAGCCGTTATTGTACCCGCACCTATATTTACGTCACTCCCTACGGTCGCATCGCCTAAATATGTATGATGCTTTATCCTTGTTCTGTCGCCGATTTCTGTCCTGCATATTTCCACAAAGTTACCTATTTCAACTTCATCTGATATTTTGGTTCCCGGCCTTAATCTGGCAAAAGGTCCTATGCTGCACCTCTCTCCTACGATAACGTCGTTCTCTATAACCGTGTTGGGATAAATCGTTGTGTCTTGTGCAATTTCTGCGGCCTCATCTATGCATGTAGTTTCGGGGTCTATTATCGTAACTCCGCTGTTCATCAATTTCTCGAGCGTAGATTTTTTTATTATCTTATTCACAAGCGTTATGTCCTTTCTTGAATTGATACCAATAACTTCCCGGTAGACACATTCAATACTGTTTATTTTCTTGTTGTCCCGGCGAAGTATTTCTACGATATCTGTTAGATAATATTCTTTCTTTACTGGGTTCTTCTCTATTTTATCTATATACTTTTCAAGGCTCGTTCTGGAAAAACAATATGTCCCGGCATTTATCTCTTTTATATCCTTCTCTCCGGCACTAAGGTCTTTTTCTTCAACTATTTTCTCTATACTCCCCGTTTTGTCTCTGAGTATTCTACCATAACTCGATGTATCATCCGCATGGCATGTCAGAAGAGTGCAATCCGCGTTACCCGTAAAATGTTTTTTAATCAAGCTATCAAAGATCCTGCTGTTTATCAGCGGAGCGTCTCCGCAGCATATCACTACGGTTTTTGTCTTGTTGTGAAGCTGTTTAATAGCTTCTTTTACAGCATCTCCCGAACCGAGCAACTGTTCTTGAACGGCAAACCGTACTTCATTTTTGAAATGTTCCTTGACCTGCTCGGCCTTGTATCCCACCACAACTATAATATCATGTATCTCAGTTTTTTTTAAGTTAGATATAACTTTCCCGAGTATGGTTTCCGATCCCACTTTATGCAACACTTTGGGAGTGTCGGTCTTCATTCTCGTTCCCGCGCCTGCTGCTAGTATTATTGCTGCTGTTTTGTCCATAATATATTGACCGTTTATATCCATAATTGTAGCTGGGGTTTAAACCCCAGCTACTAATCTAATCGTTCCCATGAATCTCTTCTTCTTCACTAGCGGGCAAGGCAGCTCGTCCTATAATGCTCCTGCTCGTTTCTTGTCTCTGTCTTTTTGACCGTTACTACAACTGCGGGCAAGAGCTCGGCGCCTTCATCTCCGGATCAGCTTTGTTTTGGATCCTCACTAACGTTCGTATCGTCACAAAACTTCGGAGATTCCGGTCGGCCAGTCGCCACTTCATTTGTTAGTCGCTTGCTCTCCTGCTCGCAAGCTCCCTTGATTAAAGGTTCAGTGTCTCTCTTCGAACCCTTGCCTATCTTTTGGCTGGCGGGCAAGGGTTCGAACCTTGACAAGCAGCTCCAAAAGCTGCGGTGCTACCATTACACTACCCGCCAACATCTATCAAAATATATCGCTTTATCTATAGTGCTATATCAGACCCGTCATTGCCGGGGATTAGATCTTCTTTTTTTTCTTCTTTGGGCTGTTTCTCTTCAGGCTGCCGCTCTTCTTTTTTAACCTCGGGCTCTTCTACCTTAGGTTGCGGTTCTTCTTTTGGCTCTTCTTTAGGTTCTTCAACCTTAGGCTGCTGCTCTTCCTCTTTGGCCTCTTCAGGTTGCGCTTCTTCCTTTTTTTCTTCTACCGGAGCCTTTTCCGCAACTTTTTCTTCGGGTTTAACGGCCGGTTTTTCCTGTTTTGCTTCCTTATTATAGGCATCGAGGATCATTTCTTGAATATAGATACGGCATTCTTGTGTTATGGGATGCGCTATATCCATATGTCCGCCTCCATGACTATCTTTAGAATCTTCATGATGAGTCGGTTGAGCGCGCACAGGCGCGCCGCATTGATTACAATATTTGCTTCCCACGACATTCTTGTACTGACATTTCGAACAAGCGGTTACAGCTTTACGTGAGGGCATTGCCACGAAAAGACCGTTATTTCCCTGTATCACTTTGACGTTCCTCACAACAAACCAATCATCGAATGTCATAGTGGCGAAAGCTTTGAGTTTCCCGTCTCTGCTTTCAGTAGAAAAAATCCTGACCTCCGTAATCTTCATGGTTTTACTCCTTTGTTGGTTAGCTTCCGCTCCTTAAGCTCTCAACCTTTATCTTTTCAGTCATTAGTTGCCAGTGACTCGTGACCCGTGGCTCGTGAACAGTCTAAAGTCAAAAGTCTAAAAATTGTCATCCCGAGCGAGTGAGTGTAACGAACGAGTCGAAGGATCTTGCAAGTCTTATAAAGATTCCTCCACTCTCTTCCTGCCTGCCGGCAGGCAGGCGTTCGGTCGGAATGACACAAAAACGCGCATATACACATCGGTCCAAGGTGAACAGTTTAAAAAGTTTAAAGGTTCAAAAGTTAAAAAGTCTGTTTCTCCGATATTCTATTCTTCTCGCATCGGTCATTCTATAGTCTATGGTCAATAGTCAATGGTCTATTTTCTACCCTCTGCCTTCTAATCTCTAGTTTCTACCCTATATACCCTATACGCTATACTCTATACCCTGAACCCTCTACCCTAACATGTATACGTTTCATACACTCCCCACCCTTGTTCCTGTGGAAAGATTGTTTCTAATCGTTTTTTAGCGCTCTTTACTGTTTTTTTATCAAAAATACCAAATACAGTAGGTCCGCTTCCGGATAAAAGCACCCCTTTAGCTCCTGACGCCTTGATCTCATCAAAAGCTTTCTGCAGGGACGGATTTTCCTGTAATGCTATAGGCTGTAAATCGTTATAAATATTTTCCGCTATAGCGTTTATGTCATTTTCCTTTAAAAAAACGTTGAACATTTTATCAATGCCTTTTGTGTTTGTCAAGCTGAAAGCAGATACTCCCCTATATATGTCTTCTGTGCATGTTCCAAAAGGTGGATTGATTAATATGTGGGCTATTTCCATGTGCGCTTCAGCTTTTTCTATCTCATCTCCCCTACCTGTTCCGAATGCAAAACTATGGCCCGTAATAAAGAACGGAATATCGGCGCCCAGTTCTCTCCCAATTTCTATAAGTTCTTCTGTTTGAAGGAGTTGACCCGTTAGTTCATTGAGACCTTTCAGAACTGCAGCAGCATCGCTTGATCCTCCGCCCAAACCTGCCGAAACAGGTATCCTTTTGACGATACTAATGTCAAAGGGCGCCTTGCACCCGGCTCTTTCACGGAATTTCTTTATGCATCTTCCCACAAGTCTGTCTCCACCAAGAGGGATCTCCGGATTGTCACACTGGACCTTATCTACTTCGTCTCCAAATCCGACTGTGATAGTATCAGACAGATCTATCCTTTCGAAGAGAGTCTCTATATTATGGTATCCATCAGTACGTTTTGATATTACCTTGAGACAGAGATTCAATTTGGCAGAAGCGTTAATAGTAATCATGTTGTTAGGTTTTAGGTTCTAGGTGTTAGGTTTTAGGGGTTGGGTTCTAGGTTTTTGTAGAGCTCTTTTCTACTCTAATCCCTAACACCTAAAACCTAACACCTGCTTTTTTTCCCTTTTCTTTCTACCAGCTTTACGGCTTCTTCAATAATGTGTTCTTCGTTCAGGCCGAAATGTTTAAAAAGTTCGTCCGGGCTTCCGCTTCTTCCGAACACATCTCTTATACCCATCATCTTTATTGGTACAGGACATTCTTCCGAGACAACTTCAGCTACGGCGCTTCCCATTCCTCCGTATATAGTATGTTCTTCAACTGTAAGAAGCGCGCCGGTCTCTCTTGCGGCTTTTATGATAGCTTCCCTGTCTATAGGTTTAGGTGTATGAAGATTGATAACGCGTGCTTGTATATTCTTGCTTTTCAGCTGATATGCGGCTTCCATAGCTTTTGCGACAAGATGACCGCATGCTATTATGCTAATATCGTCTCCCTCTGTCAGAACCTTGGCCTTGCCTATCTCAAAATCAGAACTATCACTCAATGTCGGAACTTTAGCCCTTCCTAGTCTCAGGTATACAGGACCGGGAATGCCCGCCGCATGTTTAGTGGCCGCATACGCTTCTTCCGAATCCGACGGGACGACTACCGTCATGTTGGGTATAACTCTCATAAGCGCTATTTCTTCAAGAGCCTGATGGGTAGCGCCGTCCTCACCGACAGATATTCCTCCGTGAGAGCCGGCTATATTAACATTGAGATTCATGTATGCTACGGATATTCTTATCTGATCCCAGGCTCTGCCGGTAGCGAATACTCCGAAAGTGCAGGCGAACGGGATCTTACCCGAAAGCGCAAGTCCTGCGGCCGTTGAGATCATATCTTGCTCAGCAACACCGTGACTTACGAATCTCTCGGGATATTTTTCTTTGAACCAATGAGCTCTGACCGATTCTGTAAGATCAGCTGAAAGCGCAACTACATCTTTATTCTGTCCTCCAAGATCCAATAAAGCTTTTCCAAACCCGTCCCGTGTTGCCTCTTTTTTCACTGCCCCTTCTGCCATTACTTTTTCTCCTTAACTTGTTGTTGTGCGCTTTCGCCGCCTGTATCCATTATAATGCTGTATTGCTGACCTGTCCGCCTATCACCTTGACTATGTCTTCCATTAAAGGTTTCTCCTGATGAAAATTATAAAGATCGTCTTCTGAAACCGTGAACCTAGTGTTTTCTAGTTGATCTTCGAGAATAAGAAAATCAAAATCATTAAATTTGTATCCGTAAGTAACCTCGTTTCCTATGCGGATTATCTCTTTCATCTTATCTCTTAAGAGATCTCCTTGCGTTTCGTCAGTTTCCTGATCAGCTATTTTGTATGTTACAAAAAACGAGCCTTTATCATTTTCGGGAAGATATATACTTTCCGCATTAATGAACTTGAATTTTTTAGAAAGGTCTTTATCACTTCTAAAGTCTGTTTTTATACGGTTAGCCATCTGTTCTGCAAGAAATTCCGCTAAGGTTATATCTTTAAGATAAAATTCTCCTTTCCAGTAGCCTACGTCGCTAAGCTTTGTCGGCGGGCTTCTGAAAAATTCGTCTAATACTTTTTGTCTTATTTCGTCATCCACTCCCAGCCTATTGAACGCTTTTTCAACGGACCTTTCTTTTTCTGCCTGCGGAGTAAGATTTATGCTGAAGAGCGTCCGCTTGAAGGATTCGCTTCTTGAGATATTCCTTACCATGCTGCGCTTAACATCCTCAACATATTTAATAATAACGACTTGAAGTTCCGGAAGCTTTACGTCTTGAGTTACTACGCAATAAAATTTTATATCAGCATCCGTTGAAAGAACTATGCGGGAAGCTACCAGTAAAAGATTACTAATCTTGTCCCACGCTCCCTCGCTTATCCCCATTCCCGCATCAAGTAGGCTTTCCATAGGATAATAAAGTCCCATGGTAGTCCCCCTAACCGTAACGTCAACCTCCATACTGTACTCATCTTTACATACGTCCTTGACTGCTTCGGCAAGGGTTTCTTTGGGATAGCTGGGAGTACATGAAGAGACAAGCGCGCAGCAGACTACGCTCGCTATAAAAAGAAAACCTTTGCTTTTAACTATATCAAACGTTTTTTTCGTCATATCCTTCTCGGTTCTCTTTTATTCCAAAGGCTTCAAATATAGCTATGATCTCATCATATTCGAGCTCTTCTCGTTCCAGAAGTTCTTTAGCAAATTTGTCTAGCATATTTTTGTTCTCGCTAAGCACTTTTGAAACTTCTGCAAGACATCCCTGCAAAACGTCGTTTGTATCATTGTTAAGCGTGAGCTTGATCTCTTCCGCTATTTCTTCTTTTGGGATAACGGTATAATCTCCTACATAATCGCTTTTACCCATACCCATTTTCCATACCATGTTATGAGCTATTTCCATAGCTTTAGCAAAGTCACTAGTAACACCGCTACTAGTCGTATTAAATGTTTCTTTTTCGGCGCAATATCCTCCCATGCTTACCATTATAAGTTCAAGCAATTGTTCTTTGCTCCTGGAATGGAGTTCTTCTCTTTCGGGGGCCCAAACAACTCCCAGAGTTCCTCTTCTAGGCAGAATACTTGCTTTAAAAACTGTCTTTGAAGGCGCTTTCAGATAGTTCACTATTAAGTGTCCCGACTCATGATAAGCGGTCATTTCTTTTTCTCTTGGCGTTACTGTAAGTTTATATTTGATCCCTAAGTCTACCCTCTCGAAGGCTTCGCTGATCTCTTTGAGGCCTATAGCGGCCTTCTTGTGCCTGGTAGCTATAAGAGTTGCTTCTTTTACAATGTTCGCTATGTCAGCCGGGCTTTTCCCTACGGCACGCCTTGCGAGGCGTCCCAAGTCAAGAGATTCTTCAGCTTTTACTTTTTTTAGATAGAACTTGAACAGCTCCTCCCGATCGTCCTGTGAGGGGTTGGTAACCATTATTTTTCTGTCGAACCGGCCGGGCCTTAAAAGAGCCTGATCCATATGCTGTTCGTTTGCGTTAGTAGCTCCTATGACCACGATATTGTCTTCAGTTCCCTTTAATCCGTCCATTTCGGCCAGAAGCTGATTAAGGGTACTGTTTGTTTCCTGGCCTCCCATAAAACTAAAGGCCCTGGATCTACCTATAGCATCAAGCTCGTCAATGAAGAGTATGCATCCCCCATATCCAAAGGCGAGGTCTCTTGCTTTTTTAAAAAGTTTACGTACGCGTGAAGCTCCGACACCTACAAAAACTTCTACAAATTCGCTGCCCGACATCGATATAAACGGCATATCGGCTTCCGTAGCGATGGCTTTCGCCATATATGTTTTTCCGCATCCCGGAGGTCCTAACATGAGAAGCCCCTTAACCACGCTTCCTCCCATTTTTTTGACATTCGCCCTATCTTTGACAAGCTGGACTACTTCCCCGGCTTCCTGCTTAGCGTCATGCATTCCTATTACATCGTCCCAAGTGATAGAAACATCTTTTCCTTTAATGGGAGCTTTATCAAGTTTCGCGAATCCGCCTTTCATAAACGTCAGATACATAAACACGAATATCCCCGCGTGTATCCCTGCCATTATAAATTGAACAGGCATTGTTGCTATAGTCATCTTGCGGTAAAACGATTCAAGTGACATCAGTCCTATAACAGACAAAACGATCAATACTATCACTACTACCGCCAAAATTATCTTTACCTTGTGTTGCCGAAAAAACATTTGCACTCTTCTACGTACCATCATAACAATATCTCCTTAGTAAGTTAGTAGCTTGCAGTTCACAGCAGTAGCTGGGGTTTAAACCCCAGCTACTGCTTCTATCCATCATTCGCCCTACTGCGCCTGCCTACCGGCAGGCAGGCAGCGAAGCAATCTGTCCTCTATCCACTCTATATCTTCTTTTCCGCTTCCTCTAGTTCTAGCAGCGCTCTTTCTAACTCGTCTTTTTTTGGAGCAACCCCGTGCCATTCAGCTTTGTTCTCGATAAAAGATACCCCTTTTCCTTTTATCGTGTGAGCAACAATGAGCTGCGGTTTACCTTTTATCTGAAGAACTTCATTGAAATTTTTGTTGAGTTCTTCAAAATCATGCCCGTCGGTTTCCACGGTATACCATCCGAAACTTTCCCATTTCTTTTTGTACGATCCAAGATCCATAACTTCGCAGCAAAAACCATCAATCTGCAATTTATTATAATCAATGATCCCGCATACATTATCAAGTTTGTAATGCGCCGCTGTCATCGCCGCTTCCCAGACCTGTCCTTCATTAGTTTCCCCGTCACCCATAAGACAATATGTTTTAGCGTTTACTCCATCCATCCTATCCGCAATAGCCATCCCGTTAGCCACAGAAAGACCCTGACCGAGTGATCCGCTGGAGATCTCAAGCCCGGGAAGCCCGAGTTGAGGATGCCCCTGAAGCCGGCTTTCTATCTGACGAAGAGTCCAGAGTTCCTCTCTAGGGAAAAACCCCATATCCGACAAGACTGCGTACAAAGCAGGACACCCATGTCCTTTGGAAAGAATAAATTTGTCTCGCCCTTTCCAGTCATGTTTCTTTACATCAATATTCATCCTGCGGTGGTATAGATCCAACAAGATCTCTACTATCGACAAAGATCCTCCGGTATGACCGCTTCCGGCTTTCTCGAGCATTGTAAGAATATCTTTTCTGATCGCAACTGCTTTTCTTTCAAGCTCTTTAGTGTCGGTTATTTTTTTCATTGATCTCTTTCTTTGTTGTGTAGTTTATTTTTTGTTTTTTTCTATTTTTATCCGCAGGGGTTCATTTTTTGGATCGCCTTTAAGAGCCTTCTTCCACTCTTTTACTGCTTCAAGCGTTTTCCCGGAAGCGTTATATATATCGCCCAAATGTTCCGCCACTACGGGATCGTTTGGCAGATTCTTGGCGGCTTTTTTCATTTCGACCAGGGCCCCATCCATATTGCCCTGTTTATAATATGCCCATCCCAGACTATCGAGATATGCTCCATTGTTCGGATCTAATTTTAACGCTTTCTCTATAAGCGCTACCGCTTTATCAAGATCCCGGTCTGACTCGGCGTACAGGTAACCCAAATAGTTATAAGCTTCGGGAAGACCTTCATCTCCCGCAGTTATTTCTTCTAAAACCTTTATTACTTCTTCTTTCCGACCAGCCTGATCCAATGCCGTGGCCAAATAAAGCTTATATATATCGTTATCACCATCTATCAGGACGGCTTTCTCATATTCCGCACAAGCTTTGCTATAATCGCCTTCTGTGCTATACAGGTAACCAAGACTTGCATGCAAGGATGCACTTTTCAGTCCCTTCGCAAGCGCTTCCTCGACAGCTTGTTCAGCTTCACGATATTTCTTTTGATATAGGTGTGTACTAAAACGGTTCAGATAAGGTTCTACCGAATCCGGGTCTATCTCGAACAGTTTATCATTCTCCGTTTCGGCTCTCTCGAACTGTTTCATCCCGTTGTATATCTGCACTAACCGTATATATGCGTCTTTGTTTGCAGGGTCGAGTTCCGTGACTTTTCTATATCTTTCTATCGCCTTGTCGTTTTTGCCGTCTTCTTCGTAGATAAAACCCAAGACCATTTGTGCCGCAATATACTCTTCATCCACTTCTATGGCTTTTTTAAGTTTCTCTTCGGCTTTATCCAGAAGTTCCAGCTTGCTGTAAATTATGCCTAGATTAAAATAGAGAAAAGCGTCATTATCTCTTATCCTAAGCATTTTCTCGTATACTTCGGCAGCTTTATCGAATTTTCTTTGCGCAATAAAAAGTTCGGATAAAAACGTTAAAGTATCTAGGTTACCTGGTTCGTATTTTAAAGCTTCTTCGTGTTGAGTCGCGGCCTTTCCAAATTCACCTTTTGCCGTATGTATAACCGCTAAAAGAAGATGAACTCTTGTGTTTTCAGGATCGATCTCGGCAGCTTTATTTAATTCTTCCGCGGCTTCATCGAGCCTGTTCATGAGCATAAGATCCGCACCGAGCTTAAGGTATATTTCGGTGACCCCTTTACCCTCCCGCAAAGCTTCCTTATATTCGGCGACAGCTTCTGCGGTCATGCCGAAATTGTCGTAAACAGCGCCCATCGTATAGCGAGCCAGTGTATCCGACACTGTTCTGATGTCAGGATCCGACAATCTATTTTTATCTATTACCCCATTGATCTCATTCGCATGAAGAATCGGTTCAGAAATCCCGGAATGGGAAAAAATATAAAAAAAACTCAAGATAACAAGAACAAAAGAACTAAGACGATTCAATATTATACCTTCCTCTTCTTGTGTCTGTCCCTTCTCATCCTTTTTTTACGCTTGTGGCGTTTTACTTTTTTGATCTTTCTTTTTTTCCCGCAGGGCATATCCGATTCCCACCTCCTTAATTCTGGGTTCTAGGTTTCAGGTTTTAGATTGTTTTTTGGAGACCCTTGCCCCCTAACACCTGACACCTAAAACCTGGAACCTAATGTATTACTTTATTGAGCGGATATTCTATAAAGCCTTGAGCACCCGCTTTTCTTAGCGCAGGGATGAGTCTTTTTACATCATCCTCGTCAATAACAGTTTCAATATCCACCCAATTTTCATCAAACAGTCTGGACACGGTCGGCGTTTTCATTGCCGGCAGTATAGAAATTATTTTCTTAACGTCCTTGTTTCTTGCGTTCATTTTTAGGCCGACTTTACCTTCCGCCAAAATGGCGCCTTTTAAAAGCAAAACGATCTGTTCGGCTTTTTCTTTTTTCCAAGCATCCTGACGGGCGACTTTATTCATGATGAATTGCGTAGTTGATTCGCACACGGTGTCAATGATCTTAAGGCCGTTAGCCCTAAGACTGCTGCCGGTTTCCGTTATTTCTACTATAGCGTCTATCCCGATCTTGGGCTTAACTTCGGTAGCTCCCCAACTGAACTCGACTTCTGCTTTGACACCTTTTTTCTTCAGATAACTTTTAGTTACCCGGACTAGCTCCGTAGCTATCTTTTTTCCTTTAAGCTGTTTCGCTGAGGTGATTTTTGATTCTTCAGGAACTGCCAATACCCACTTTACGGGCTTCATGCTTCTTTTGGCATAGACTAATTCCGCCATCCTGTCCACGCTGGACCTGTTCTCTTCGATCCAATCGTTCCCGGTGATCCCGCAGTCTATTATTCCGTCTTCCACATATCTGGACATTTCCTGTGCCCTGAACATAATAACCTCAATATCTTCGTCATCGATATCCGGGAAATATGATCTTCCCGACTCTTTTATTTTGTACCCTGCTTTATCGAAAAGCCTTATAGTAGATTCCTGTAGACTTCCCTTAGGTATTCCTAGCTTAAGTTTATTATTTTTCATTTTATCCTCGTTTTTATTAGGGTAAATTAAAGACACTCCTCCCCGCTAGCGGGGCTGAACATCTAACCCGTTATTGTGAAATTTCGTGTAAATTGTATATCAATTATAATATATAGTCAAGCACGACCTGTCCAGCGCCTCTTACAGGCCCATAAGATACGCAATACATACCCTCTCCAGTGCCATTATCCTGAGATATGCTTCTTCCAAATCCCTTCCCACAGATAACGCCCCATGCCTCTTCATCAGAACAGCATTAGCACCACCCTTTACCTTTTTAGCCACTTCATCCCCCAGTTCTTCCGACCCGGGGCTCACATAATCTATAACCGGGATGCTCCGCCCTATTATACAGTCGGCCTCATACGAGATATTCTCTATTTTGTCAGTTTTTGTCGAAACTGCTACCATGAACGGAGAATGTGCGTGTATGACCGCTCCTACGTCTTCCCGCGCCTCGTAACATGCTAAATGCATCGGCGTTTCAGAGCTAAAAACGTCTCTATCAAAGCTCTCTCCGTCTGCGGTCATAATTTCCAGATAGTCTCCAGTCTCACCTTTAGACATATCAGCGCCCTTTTTCTTGATAAAGATCCTTCCATTATCTTTAGCGCTGATGTTTCCGCCTGAGGCTATAACCAATTTATTTGCATGCATTTCTTTGCCATATGCGGCAAGCGCGTTTCGAATATCCATAATAAGTTCCCTTTCGCTGTTTTATTTTAATATTATACGCCTTTACAGCTTTTTCTCCAGATAAAAATGCGGGAAGCATCTATACAAAATCATAAGAAGTTGACGTTCACGGAAAAAACTCTATAATATAAAAGTGATGTAAACGGGTTAACAACTTCAAAGGAGAAGATTCTCAAATGGTACTAAATATACTTAGAAGCAAAAAAGTGGCTAAAAAAGTGTTGCTCGGCCTTTTGATCCTCATAGTCCCCGCGTTTGTCCTGTGGGGCGTAGGTAATCTTGGGGAAGGGCCCCCTTCTGTAGGCAAAATAAGCGGCCGCACGATCTCTGCCCGAGACCTCGCGGAAAGTGTGCAGGGCATACACGCCCAACTTGTTTTTTCTTATTACGGCGACTTTCAGGCTCTTAACCGTATACTCCAGAACCGTTCCCTGATCAATAATATGGCATGGGAACGCCTTATCTTGCTTGATGCCGCAAGAAGAGACAAAATAAAAACATCAGATAAAGACCTTTTGCTTTTCATCTCACAACATCCTCTTTTTCGGAGAAATGGAGTGTTCGATAAACGCGTATACGATTATATTCTTCGCAATAATCTTTCTATGGAGCCTCGCACTTTTGAGAATCTTGTTAAAGAAAATATACAGGTAGCGGATTTTCGTTACAGGCTTCTTAAAGATATTGATATTTCGGATGAAGATGTTTTTGAGGAGTATAAAGAAAAGAACGATAAAGTTACTCTTTCATATCTTTTGATAGATAAAGATCTTTTTATTGATACTTTACCTGCGTCTTCCGGTGAAGCGAAAAAATATTATGCTAATCATGAAAGCGAGTTCTATACCAATTTTAAAATAGAAGTGGACTACATGGAGTTCTCCTATGAGAATTCTTCAGAAAAGTCAGAAATAGCGCAGAAGATGAAACCCTTATATGATAGATTGCGCAAGGATCCTGATCAATTTGAAGCTTTAACCCAAAAAAACGGAGCCGTTTACAAAACAACTTCTCCTTTTTCCTATAAAGAGATTGTTCCCGGGATAACTTTCTTAAAAGCTTTTAGGGACGCGGCTTTCTCAATAATAGCTGTTGGTGACGTTGCCGCACCTGTTGTGCCCGAGTCCGGAAACAAAGGTACAGTTTATGTTATTAGAAAAACAAAAGATCTGCCTTCTGCGATAAAACCTTTCGCTGATGTTAAAGAAGAGATCGAGGCGACTTTGACCGAAGAAACCCGTTTTGTTCTTGCCGAGACTAAAGCCGCCGAGCTGAGTAATGCGATCATTGCTGAGTCCCTATCTCTAGAGGATGCGGCATCTTCTTTAGGCCGCACTATTGAAAAGACGGATTCTATTTCTACCGGTTCATATATAGCCAACATAGGTCCCGCTAAAGAACTAGTGCTCAAGACCAGCAAAGGTTCGGCAGGCACCATTGTTCCTCCGATCAAAGTGAAAGACGGTTTTGTGATCACACGAATAGAAGAAGTTGTCCCTGCCTCAAAGGAAAACTTTGAAAAGAATAAGGAGTCCTTGCGCGCCAACCTTATTTCCCGCAAACAGCTCAAACAAATGGAAGCATGGTTTCAGAAAAATAACGCAAAGGCTACCCTTGAAAAAAATCTAGGGGAACTTTAGTAGAAGATAGAAGATAGAGGTTAGAGGGTAGAAAAAGAACTTAGACAATTGACTATAGAATGACCGATGTGCAAATAGGACAGTAGTTTGACTGTAGATAAAAGACAATAGTCAATAGTCTATTAACACTATCCACTATCTATTATTCGAGGAATTTTTTGAGTTCTTTCATGAAGTGCGAAACATCTTTAAACCTGCGGTACACCGAAGCAAATCTTACGTAAGCGACCTCGTCCAAATTATAGAGCCTTTCCATTACCATATTGCCAATTACGGTAGACTTAATTTCAGTCTCAGCTTTTTTCTGCACTTCTTTTTCTATCTCATCTACCATTTTTTCTATCGCATCCATACTAACGGGGCGTTTTTCACAAGCTTTAATTACTCCTGTTTGTATCTTTTCTCTATCAAACCGTTTTCGGGTTCCGTCTCTTTTTACTACCATTAGAGGAGCTTTTTCAACATATTCATAAGTGGTGAACCTTTTTTCGCATTTAAGACATTCTCTTCTTCGTCTAGTGCTAAGCCCTTCACCGCTCATGCGTGAGTCTATGACTTTGTCTTCTGTATTGTCGCAATAAGGACATCTCATTTTTTTGCCACCACCAATTCTATTCCGGCTTCTTTAAGAAATTCTAACGCAAAGTCGTCCGGGTAAGCACCTTTGATTATTACTTTCTTTATCCCCGTGTTGATTATCATTTTAGCACATATGCTGCAGGGTTGTGTAGTTATATATAGAGTGGCATCGTTAAGGCTTACTCCATGTCTTGATGCCTGAAGAAACGCGTTCTGTTCAGCGTGCAGGGCGCGGCATAGCTCATGTCTCTCTCCTGACGGAACCCCCAGTTTCTCGCGCATGCATCCACTCATATCGCAATGCGTTGTCCCGGTAGGAGCCCCGTTGTATCCTGTGGCTAATATCTGTTTGTTTTTCACCACTACCGCCCCGACTTTTCTGCGTAAGCAGGTTGATCGTGTCGCTACCAAGTCGGCAATATTTAAAAAATATTCGTCCCAACTCGGACGGTTTATCTTTTTCTCTTCTTTTGTTTTTTCTTCCATCATTTTATCCTTAATCCTTATAGTTTCTCCATCTCATCGACCCAGTCGTTATACAAAGGAAAGTCTTTAAGCATTTCTTTGACCTCTCCTTTGATCTCCCCGAGCACCTCGTCATCATCCTTTGAAAGAATTGCTTTATCTATAAAAGCAGCCACTTTTCCCATATCTTTTTCTTTCATTCCCCTAGTAGTCACAGCCGGCGTGCCTAATCTTATTCCGCTAGTTACAAACGGGCTCTTTTCGTCAAATGGAATGAGGTTTTTATTCACCGTTATTCCTGCTTTATCTAAAGCTGTTTCAGCTTCTTTTCCGGTTACATTTTTATTTGAAAGATCCACAAGCAATAAATGATTGTCTGTTCCTCCTGAAACCAATGTAAACCCCTTCTTTAAAAGGCTCTCACCGAAAACTTTGGCGTTCTTCACTATGCTTTTTTGGTATTCTTTGAAAGCGGGCTGCAGGGCTTCTTTGAACGCGACAGCCTTGCCTGCTATGACATGCATTAACGGTCCCCCCTGTATCCCGGGAAAGATCTCCGAATTTATCTTTTTAGCGAATTCGTTCCTGCACATTATCATCCCGCCGCGAGGTCCTCTTAAAGTCTTGTGCGTGGTTGTTGTGACAAATTCTGCTACGGGTACAGGAGAAGGATGTTCTCCTGCCGTTATTAAACCGGCAATATGAGCGATGTCTACCATAAATATCGCGCCGACTTCATCGCATATTTCACGAAACGCTTTAAAATCAATAGTTCTCGGATATGCTGACGCTCCAGTTATTATCATTTTCGGTTTATGTTCACGCGCTTTTTTTCTTATCTCGTCAAAATCCATCCTTCCGGTCTTTTTGTTAACTCCATAGAACACCATGTTAAAATATTTCCCGGAAAAGTTTTTTGAATGCCCATGTGTTAAGTGCCCCCCGCAGGAGAGGTCAAGCGCCATAACCGTATCCCCTATTTCAAGCATAGAAAAATATATAGCCATATTGGCCTGTGATCCGGAATGAGGCTGAACGTTAACATGTTCTGCGTCGAACAGTTTTTTTGCGCGTTCTATAGCCATCTCTTCTGCTTGATCAACAAATTCGCATCCTCCGTAATATCTAGCATGAGGATATCCTTCAGCATATTTATTGGTCATAGAAGACGAAACCGCATCCATTACTGCGCGGCTCGCGAAATTTTCGCTGGCGATAAGTTCTATTCCGTCTTTTTGCCGTTTAGTCTCGTTTAAAATAGCGTTAAATATCTCGGGGTCTGTATTTTTTACATATCTCATTTAGTTCTCCTCTTCTTGAAAACCTTTTTCTCTATATCTATCATTTGCCTTATGCGCCTCGCGTGTCGCCCCTTCAAGGCTTTTGTGCTTAGCCATTTTTTCGTAATCTCTATGCCCTTTTTCCCGGAAGTCCTGCTTGCCGAAAGAACCAGAATATTAGCGTCGTTATGTTGCCTGGCGCTGACAGCATCCCCAATTGTAAGACATAGCCCCGCCCTTACTCCGGGCAGCTTGTTGGCGATTATACTCATTCCTATCCCGCTTTTACAGATTACGATCCCTTCAGCGGCTTTTTTGTCCGACACCTTTTTAGCTGCATCATATCCTATCAAAGGATAATCGCAGGGCGCATCAGAATGCGTCCCGGAATCAATTACGGAGTAGCCAGCTTTCTCTAGGGTTTTTTTTATGTTTTCTTTTAATTTAAACCCGCCATGATCCGCTCCAATGGCTATTTTTTTAACCATGTTATCAGCTCCTTGATAGGTCTTTTTATAGACTCGAAAGATTCTCTGTAAAAGTCTAGAGACATTCCAACGGGGTCGGCAATAATAAAGTCATCCCTTTCTTTATCAAATTCTCCTAAAAACTTTATCTTTTCAGAAGTCTCCGGCGCTACCGTAAGTACTGTGTCTCTGTGTCTGGGCTCCATTACTAAAATAAGATCCGCCCATTCTATAGATGCCGAAGTAAGAGGAGTTGAAGAGTAATCTGCGGCATCTATCCCCTCGTCTTCGAGCACCCGAAAAACCTCTATTGGAGGCAATGTCCCTTCTATTCCTAAAGTTCCGGCAGACTTTACCTCTATATCCGCGTTATCAATGCTGACAAGTTTTTTTAAATATGCTTCCGCCATAATACTTCGGCAACTATTACCTGTGCAAACAAAAAGGATTTTTTTCATTATAGTCAGTTCTTTATTTTTCGGTTTTTAGCGTCTACCTTTCGGACTAGCTCGCTTTTATGTTCTTCTAGTTTCTTTACCAGAGCAGCCGATCCTACACCTAATATCTCAACGGCGAGAATAGCTGCATTGATAGATCCTGCTTTACCGACAGCTACTGTTGCAACAGGTATTCCTGAAGGCATTTGCACTGTTGAAAGAAGAGAATCTAATCCATCAAGCTTTGTTTCCATAGGAACACCTATAACAGGAAGAGTAGTATGCGCGGCAACGACCCCGGCAAGATGTGCCGCGCCGCCCGCTCCGGCAATAATAACTTTTATACCTTTTCCCCTGGCAGACTTTGCAAATGAAGCAGTTTTATCAGGACTCCTGTGCGCAGAAAGTATTTTTACCTCGTAAGGTACCCCGAACTTTTTTAGAGTGTCTCCCGCCTGACTCATTACCGGCATATCAGAATCACTGCCCATTATTATGCTTACTATAGGTTTTTTCTTCATATCGTCTCCTTGCAGTTTCGTCGGGTTAATGTCGTATATCGTATAGCATGTGGTTCTCGAAAAATACTTGAGTATCGGTCCTAATCCCTCGTCCTTCGTCTTTCTTCCTTCTGACTTCTAGCCTCTAGTTTCTACCCTCTATCCCTTAACTCTCGCCATAGCTCTGTATGCTATGTCTTTACGGTAATGCATCCCGGTGAAGCTTATCTTGCTTGCTGCTTTATATGTTTTTTCTACGGCATCATTTATGCCGTCTCCAAGACAAACAACGTTTAATACTCTGCCTCCTGAAGAATATATGCCGTCACTCCTCTTTTCTGTCCCGGCATGGAAGACTAGTGCCCCTTCCTTCTCCGCTTCTTCTATTCCGCTTATACGTTCACCTTTTCTATATTCTCCGGGATACCCTTCTGCGGCGAGAACGACACACACGCATTCTCTCCCGTCCCATTCCAGGTCTACCTCGGAAAGCTTACCTTTGGCCGTAGCAAGAAATATCTCAGCAAGATCTGTCTTGAGTCTGGGAAGTATTACTTGTGTTTCAGGATCACCAAAACGTACATTATATTCAAGCACCTTGATCCCGTCTTCGGTTATCATCAGGCCCGCATAAAGAATACCTTTGTATATTATGCCTTCTTTCTTCAGTCCCTCTAATGTCGGTTTTATTATAGCGTGCTCTATCTCTTCGAAAAGTTCTTCTCCTATGACCGGTGCCGGAGAATATGCGCCCATCCCTCCCGTATTAGGACCCGAGTCACCATCACCCACTCGTTTATGGTCTTGGCTGGTCGCTAGCGGACGGATAGCGTCTCCGTCGGTCACAACAAGTATAGAAACTTCTTCGCCTTCCAAAAACTCTTCAATTATTATTTTTTCGCCCGCTCTGCCAAATTTTTTATCCTGCAACATATCCCTTGCGCTTGCAATCGCAGTTTCAGCGTCTTTTGCTATGATAACCCCTTTACCTGCTGCTAATCCGTATGCCTTAACAACTACCGGCATCTCCGCGCCCTTAAGATATTCTTCTGCCATTTTAAAATTATCAAAAATACGGAACCCCGCAGTCGGTATATTATATTTCCCCATGATCTCTTTTGAGAAAATTTTACTGGATTCCATTCTGGCAGCGGCATAAGAAGGACCAAAAACCGCGATATCTTCTTTTTCAAGATTATCGGTTATCCCTATAGCTAGAGGCGCTTCCGGACCAACAACAACAAACTCAACGTTTTTATCTTTGCAAAATTTTATAATGTCTTTATGTTCGTCGGTATTAACGTCAACGTTCTCCGCACAGCTCGCAGTTCCTCCGTTTCCCGGCGCACAATAAAGTTTATCGACTTTCTCGCTTTGCTTAAGTTTCCAGCATATCACATGTTCTCTACCACCAGACCCAATAACTAGTACGTTCATTCTGTTTCCTTTGCTGTTTTTTTTAAAGGCCTTACTTAAGGTCAACTCCCCTCTTCCCTTTTTCGGCCCTACCAATGACACAACACTTCAGTCCCGTTTTTTTCGCAAGACGCGTAATAATCTTTTTTTCTTTTCCCGGAGAAATTACAATTGCCATACCAATACCCATGTTAAACGTTCTATATAGTTCTTCTTGGGTCATAGCTTTTTTCTTCTCTATGGTCCTAAATATTTTAGGAATAGTCCATGACCCTTTCTTGATAATTGCTTTTATTCCCCGGGGCATCATCCTTGGAATGTTATCCTGAAACCCGCCTCCCGTAATATGCGCTGCTCCTTTTATTTCGGTTATTTTGTTGATCTCAAAGAATGACTGTACGTATATGGCAGTTGGCTTCAGCAGAGCACTTCCGTTGTCCTTAATTTCTTTTTTTGAGAATAGTTTTCTGATCAAGGAATAACCGTTAGAATGGAGCCCGTTTGATGCCAGTCCCAGGATGAGGTCGCCTTGCTTTATTTTCTTTCCGTCTATCGCTTTTTTTCTGTCAACCGCACCGACGCTGAATCCCGCTAGATCGTATTCCCCTTTCGGGTACATCCCGGGCATCTCAGCCGTTTCTCCTCCTAAAAGCGCGCATCCCGCCGCGCGGCATCCTTTGACTATGCCTTTAATGACTTGGGCCCATATCTTATCCTGCAATTTCCCGCAAGCAAAATAATCCAAAAAGAACAGCGGTTTAGCTCCTGAACATAAAAGATCATTAACGCACATAGCCACAAGATCTATCCCAATAGTGTCATGCTTGCCGAGGGCTTGAGCAATCTTTAATTTTGTTCCCACCCCATCCGTAGAGGCCACTAAAAGAGGATCTTTCCCGTATCCGGCTTTCGGATCAAAGAATCCGCCAAATCCACCGACAGAATCCATGCTTCCTTTCACTCTGGTCGTATTAATAAGACCTTTAGCACTACTGATCAGTTTATTGGCCTTCTCAATATTAACCCCAGACTTTTTATACGTGATCTTCATGAGTTTCCTTATTTAGTTCGTGACTAGTGGCTAGTGACCCGTGACTTGTGAACAGTGAACAGTTTAAAAAGTTTAAAGGTTCAAAAGTCCGTTTTCCCGATATTCTATTATTTCCGCATCGGTCATTCTATTCCACTCCGGCCATTTTAAAGATCTTGTCTATATGCCTAAGGTGATACTCTAAACTAAAACACTCTCCTATCTCTTTTTCGCTAAGAAGCGCTTTTACTTCACTATTCCTTGCCGCATGTCCCTCAAAGTCGCCACCTTGATCATACACATTCAAAGCTATTGTCTGGACTGTGTCATAAGCTTCCATACGTGAGGCGCCTTTTCTAATAAGCTCCAGCATTAAATGCTGCGAATATATCATTCCTTTGGTCGCACTAATGTTCTCTAACATTTTTTCCTCATTGACAACCAGCTTTGTCACGAGCTTTACCATCTTGTCCAGCATATAGTCCAAAAGTATCGTGGAATCCGGAACTATTATCCTTTCCACTGAAGAATGAGAAATATCTCGTTCATGCCAAAGCGCTACATTCTCTATCGCGGCATGCGCATTCCCGCGAAGAACTCGAGCTAAACCTGTTACTCTTTCGCATATTATCGGGTTCTTTTTATGCGGCATACTTGACGATCCGGTTTGTCCCGAAGCGAAAAACTCTTGCACTTCACCTATCTCGGTTTTCTGAAGCCCTCTCACTTCAACTGCTATCTTTTCAAGCGTTGCTCCTACTAGAGCAATTGCATTCAGATACTCTGCATGCCGGTCGCGCTGAAGAACCTGGCTAGAAATAATAGCGCTTTTTAATCCCAACTTTTTACATACATATTCTTCAACAAAAGGATCCACATTCGCGAAAGTCCCTACAGATCCAGATATCTTGCCGGCAGATATCGTATCTTTTGCTTTCTCGAGTCTAGCAATACCTCTTTCAACTTCTTTATAAAAAAGCGCCATTTTTAGGCCAAACGATAGAGGTTCAGCATGCACTCCATGCGAACGTCCTATCATAGGGCTCTTTTTGTATTTAATAGCCTTCTCCCGTAGTGCCGCTGCTAGCTTTTTTGTTTCTGCGATAAGTATATCCATCGCTTCGGCCATCTGCACTGAAAGAGCGGTATCCAAAATATCGCTTGATGTTAACCCAAAATGCAGGTATTTAGCCTCATCCCCCATATTTTCTGAAAGGTTTTTTATAAAGGCCACTACATCATGATGCGTTTTCTCCTCGATCTCTTTTATCCGATTTACATCAATTTTAGCTTTCTTCCTGATCATCTTAACCGCATCTTTTGGCATAAGCCCCTGCTCGGCAAAAGCTTCACATGCTAAGATCTCAACTTCCATCATTTTCTGGAACCGATTTTCATCTGTCCATATCTTTTTCATCCCGGGACGTGTATACCGTTCTATCATAATTCACCTCTTTTTTATAATGACCAAGACGCACAGGTTCTAATGAAACACACTTAATACGGAATATATTATATACTATTGGAATGATTTTTATAACATATATGATACCCCTCTGTCAATTTTAATAAAAATATCATTGCAATACACCCCTCCTTTTCCAACAATCTTTCTATTCCCCTAATAAGTGGGGCCTTACTTAAGCGGAGGCTAGATTTTGAGGAGCTACACATAACATAAGCCCTCCCAAAAAACTCTAGGGGCACCTTTAAACACAAAAAAATGGGCACTTGCCCTCACGAATTCGCAAACGGTACAAAAATGTTAAGGTTGTCCATTCAGAGCCAAATAACATCGAGCGCTGCAAGATGTTAAGGTTGTCCAAGGTTGTACTTTCGAAGCCAAATAATACCAAGCGCGCAAGAGCAAGGAAAATGCTGAGGATTGGATTGGAGGGAAACCGAGGAGTGTTAATCATCTTGCACAGCAAGAGGATTAACCATATTAAAAAAAAGGCATTCACGTTAATGAATGCCTTTTTTTTAATATGGTTGCGGGGGAGGGACTCGAACCCTCGATCTTGAGGTTATGAGCCTCACGAGCTACCTCTGCTCCACCCCGCGTTGAATTAAATCCCTTATAAGCAAGGGATTATAGCAAATATGCACTCTTACTGCAAGACAAAAATCTGTAGTTCAAATAAGATCGATCATAAATCGTTTGAGCGATTTTTTCAAAAGAGCTATCACCGTTATTCCCAATAAGACCAAAATTATTGTTTGATATGTCCATGTATTAAGCGCAAACCCTATAGCTATACTCGTACCCGCAGCATGCTCAGCATTGATAAGGCCCATTAAAAATATCGCAAGAGCCGCCGCTCCTCCTCCGGAAAGAATATATACGGCTTTTTCTAACATGTAACTATCTATCGGAATAAGCGTTATGTTATGCATCAAGACGCCCGACGTTATCCCGACAATGTAACCGCCTATTAGAAACCTTGTCCGGGAAAGTTCCCGATGCGGCATAGTGAACGCAACAAACGTGCTTGATCCGAAAGAAGCGACTATCATAGGATTTTTTACAACATCAAAAAAACAAAGCGCAGTGCCTACAGCCAGTCCGCCTAAAAGCGCCTGGAACATGAATTGCACTTTATGTCCTTTTAATTTTTCGTCGAATATTTTCATCATGATAGTTTACTCTAGTTTGTCCTTCGTCCGGTATATTACTTCACCTTTCCTGATTATTCCAAGTTTATCTCGAGCCTTCTTTTCAACATAATCAGGATCTTCTGTTACCTCAAGAAGCTCCTTTTCCAAATCCTGATTATGTTCTTTAAGCATTTTTATCCGCTGTTTATATCTTTCGTTGTCTTCCTGGAGCGTTTTAAGACGCACTTGACCGGGCACAAGAAATGCCGCTATCAATACGCCTATGATCGCAGTGCTTACAACTATTTTTTTTCTTTCCATATCGTATTCCCGTAAACAGCCTTGTCTCCTAACTCCTCTTCGATACGCAAGAGTTCGTTATATTTACAGATACGATCCGTCCGGCAAGTAGATCCGGTCTTTATTTGCCCTGTCCCCGCAGCTACCGCAAGATGGGCTATAGTTGTGTCTTCGGTTTCGCCTGATCTATGCGAGATAATGGCTGTATATCCGGCCTTTTTCGCCATGTCTATTGCCGCTAAAGTCTCTGTAAGCGTCCCTATCTGATTGACTTTTATCAGAATAGAGTTAGCTACACCTTTTTCTATCCCTTCGGCGAGTCTCTCGGTGTTAGTAACGAATATGTCGTCCCCGACGAGCTGAACTTTACTGCCTATCTTATCCGTCAAGACTTTCCAGCCTTCCCAGTCATCTTCAGCAAGCCCGTCTTCGATAGAAACTATCGGATACTTGCTTATCCATTCCGCATAAAAATCCGACATCTGCGCTGAGGTCTTTTCTTTTTTCTCTTCGGCCTCAAGAACATATTGGTTGCCTTTAAAAAACTCGCTCGCTGCAGGGTCAAGAGCAATAGAGATATCTTTACCGGCCTCGTATCCGGCGGCCTTAATAGCTTCAAGAATAATCTCCACAGCTTCTTCGTTAGATTTAAGGTTCGGAGCAAAACCGCCTTCGTCACCAACAGAGGTTGAAAGTTTTTTACTCGAGAGGATTATTTTAAGATTGTGGAATACTTCTGAGCCCATCCTCAATGCTTCCTTGAAAGAAGGAGCCCCTACCGGCATTATCATAAATTCCTGAAGATCAACATTATTGTCAGCATGCTCTCCGCCATTAAGAATGTTCATCATCGGAATAGGCAGAATATTTGCGCTTTCTCCTCCGAGATATTTAAAAAGAGGCATTTTCTTTGATGCAGCAGCAGCTTTAGCAGCGGCCATCGATACGCCTAAAAGAGCATTGGCGCCTAACTTTGCCTTGTTCGGCGTTCCGTCAAGTTCAATAAGTTTTTTATCCACAGCTTCCTGATCGGCAGCGTCCATTCCTTTTACGTTATCAGCTATTTCTCCGTTAACATTCGATACGGCTTTAGATGTTCCTTTTCCCATATACCTAGCTTTATCTCCATCCCGGAGCTCAACCGCTTCATGTTCTCCTGTCGATGCCCCGCTAGGCACAGCGGCTCTGCCTAATGTTCCGTCTTCAAGCATGACATCTACTTCTACGGTTGGATTCCCTCTCGAATCCAATATTTCTCTTCCTTTTATTGCTTTAATCTTGGTAGACATTACTATTCCTCCCTTTTACTCTTTTATTATTACTGCACCATTTTTAACAAATATTTTTCCTTCGGCAAACAGTCTTACGGCTTCGGGATATATTTCGTGCTCTACTTCATGTATTTTTTCTTCAAGGCTTTCCAGCGTATCTTTTTCATCTATCAGAACCTCTTTCTGCATGATGATAGGTCCCTCATCAAGTTCTTCTGTCACAAAATGTATTGTAACTCCTGTTTTTTTTCTTCTCGCCTGAAAAGCGTCACGTATTCCATGAGCTCCCTTAAACTCCGGCAAAAGCGCAGGATGAACGTTAAGTATCTTATTGCTGTAAGGCTCTATTATCACACGCGAAAGGATTCTCATAAATCCGGCAAGAACAACTGTTTCTATTTTTTCTTGTCTGAGCTGGTCCAGAACCTTTTTATCGTAGTCTTCTCTTGAAGAGCTGTCTTTGTCTTCCAGAACAAATGTTTTAATACCTGCTTGTTCCGCTCTCTGGAGAGCGTATGCGTCAGCTCGGCTGCTTACAACAAGCGCTATCCTGCCATCCGCAAGGCTTCCCTTACGCTCAGCGTCTATCATTACTTGCAAATTGCTTCCGTTACCCGAAACAAAAACGGCAATGTTCATCTGTTCTCTCCAGCTTTGATCCTGTTAGATGTTTTTGATTACCTTAGTCGGACATTTTCCGGCAATTTTTTCTATCTCCTCTTGCTTGTCTTCTAGGTCTTGCTTTGCGGCATCCCGCCGGGATAGATTTTTTTCTATTTTAAAGAATTTTTCAGGAGAAAGCCTTTCGCATATGCCGCATGTTATGCATCCTACTCCGCAGATTTTTCGTACCCTAAGAGCTCCGTCCTGACTGGAGCAAGCGACATAAAACATTTTATGTGTTTTTTTCTCAATCATCTCAATAACTTTTCGGGGGCAGGCTTCAGCGCATTTGCCGCAGCCTGTACATTTTTTTATATCAACCTGCGGAAGCCTGTTAACCATGTGTATTGCGTCAAAAGGACATACCTCTGTGCAGTCGCCAAACCCCATGCATCCATATTGACACTGCATCCCGCCTCCAAAAGCTAATCTCGCGGCATTGCAAGTTTTTATCCCTTCATATTCAGCCGCGGGCTGCTTCTTATCCGCTTCTGCAGCGCAATGGACCGCTGCTATCTTAGGATAGACTTCGCCGTCTGACGCTCCGGCTATTACGCAAAGCTTTTCTCGGGTTTCATCATCTACAACGCGGCATTTAGCAGGGTTAACATCGTCACTCACTATGTGTTCAGCAAAATCATGGCAACTCATAAACCCGCAAGCTCCGCAATTCACTCCCGGAAGAAGATTATTAATTTCCTCTACCTTAGGATCTTCTTCTACTTTTAATTTTTTATCGGCAAACGCCAAAACTACCGCGAATATCAAGGCAAGTCCCGCCATACTAACTACCGATGCTGTTATAAGATTATCCATATTTTCCTTATCCGCTGATTATCCCGCCGAACCCCATAAACGCAAGTGCCAGCATCCCGGCTATTATAAGGGTTATGCCTGCACCTTTGAGCGGCTCCGGGATATCAGCAAAATCAAGCTCTTCTCTTATTCCCGCCATTATTACAAGAGCCAAAGTGAATCCTACTCCTGCTCCTAACCCGAAAATGATCGCTTCAGGAAACGAATAATTTCTTAGTACCATGAAAAGCGTAAGTCCCAAAATAGCGCAATTTGTTGTTATAAGCGGCAGAAAGATTCCTAATGTTTTGTAAAGTGCGGGTGAGGTCTTGCGTATAAACATCTCTACAAACTGAACAAAGCTAGCTATTACTATGATAAAAGTAACGTATTGCAGGAACACCAGGTCATACGGGACCAAAATGTAATGATATATAAGCCATGTGACCGTAGCCGCCATTGTCATAACAAAAGTCGTTGCCATTCCTAATCCTACAGCGCTATCGATCTTGTTGGAAACCCCAATAAACGGGCATATCCCAAGAAAATACGTGAGCACGAAATTATTCGTTATGCTAGCTGCTATAAAGATCACTAAAAGTTCTGTCATGTTACCTTGGTTTCCTTATTCATTACCTTTTTATCTATCACATTAAAAAGTCCTACCAAAAGACCTAATGTTATAAATGCTCCTGCCGGGAGTATCATAACTATCCATTCGGTAAACCCTTCCCACAGCACCCGGTAGCCGAAGACTTCCCCCGCTCCCAACAGTTCTCTTACGGATCCAAGAACAATGAGCGCAGCGGTAAAGCCAAGACCCATCCCTAAAGCGTCAAGAAATGATCTAACTACTCCTTTTTTTGAAGCGAACGCTTCGGCTCTCCCTAATATAAGACAATTGACAACTATAAGCGGTATGTATGGCCCCAGAGCTTTACTAATTTCGAAAAAATTAGCTTTGAGCATATAATCCGCTACTGTTACAAAAGTGGCTATGATCACAGTGAACATAGGGATTCTTACCTGCTTGGGAACCAGTTTTCTTATCAGAGAAATCACGATGCTGGAAGAGACAACAACAAATGTCGTTGCTACCCCCATCGATAGTCCAAACACAGCTTTAGTTGTGACAGCAAGTGTCGGACACATTCCCAAAACCTGCACGAAAACAGGGTTTTCTTTCCATAATCCTTTTACAAAATCTTTTATCATTCTTTAGGTTCCAGGTTTTAGGTTATAGGTTTTAGGTTTTTTATTAATGTATTTAGCATTTTCATGCATTCTTCTAATAGTCCTTCTGCTTTTTTAAAATTTAGTTCTTTCCCGAATGATAACTGTTTTGCTATTTCTATCTGTGTTTCCAATTCTGCACCAGAACCAAGAGCCATAAAAAGAAAGTGGCGATACTCTTTGCGCGTCCCCCCAGCTTTACCCTCTGCAATATTTGAAGGGACGGACACCACTGCTTTTCTCATTTGTTGAGTTAATCCATACGTTTCAATCTTGGGAAATTTTTCTGTTATCTTATATACAATTAATGCTAACTCTATGCCTTTTTGCCATACAATTAGGTCTTTATACGATTTAATATCCATTGGGGCTCCTGTGTGTTTTCTTCTCGCAGTCTAAAACCTATCACCTAAAACCTAATCCCTGCTTTATTTATTTCCTTATCTTTTTGTTAAGTATGTTGACCACTGCCCGTGAAGATATCGTCGCTCCCGTGATAGCTTCTATCTGATTATCTTTTGTAGGTTTCCGGTTCTTAACGTATTCTATGTTTTTTCCAAGAGGCAAGCCTCGAAACTGTTCTTTGAAGGCTTTGTTTCCGATCTCCGCGCCTAGCCCCGGGGTTTCCTGTGACTCAAGCACTTCGAATCCAGAGAGCTTTTTCATCTCCTTGTCTGCCCCGGCGATAAGCTTGATCGTGCCCTGATAACCGTTCCCTTCAGCAAGAAAAGCATATCCCAAAACCTCCCCTTTAGCGTCTATCGCCTTAAACATATCTTTGTCGTCTTCTATTGTTACCGTCCCGGGGAATATGCTGCTTATGGCTTTTTTGGTTTCTTTCTCTATGTTCTCTTCTATTTTAGGAGTTGCATATTTATAAACATACACCAGCGCATATCCGGAGATCATTCCGACAATAACTAGTGCGCTTATCATGCTAAGGACGCTATTTTTAAAAAGTGCGTTACTTATCTTATTTAACATTTTTTTCTCCGAACCGTTTTGAGCGCGTAACCCTGTTGATCAGCGGAGTAACCGCATTCATTAAGAGTATCGAATACATGACGCCTTCGGGAAGTCCTCCCCAGACTCTTATTATCATAGCTATTAACCCGCACCCTATGCCGAATATCCAACGTCCCTTTTTTGTGACCGGTGACGTTACCGGGTCAGTCGCCATAAATATTGCTCCGAGCAATAACCCTCCCGCAAGAACATGAAAAAGCGGCGGAGCAGCGCCTGCGGGATCAAGAAGTTTCATTACTCCCGCGAAGATGGCTACTGTTCCAATAAAAGCTACCGGTATTCTGTATTCGATGATCTTTTTGTATAGGAGATACGCCAATCCTACCAGAAGCGCCAAGGCTGATGTCTCGCCGAGAGATCCTCCCACTCTGCCAAAGAAAAGAGCGGGATATGAAGTAATAATATGCTCGAATTTAGACAAGGCTAATGGTGTAGCCGTTGTCACGGCGTCTACCCCTCTAGGATTTACCCAAGTGGTCAAAGCTACCGGGAAAGCCGCCATAAGAAACGCTCTTGCAAGTAGCGCCGGATTAAAGATATTGCTTCCGAGCCCTCCAAAAATATCTTTGCTAAGACCTATCGCTACAACTCCTCCGAGAAAACACATCCATAAAGGGAGTGAAGGCGGTAAAACCATCGCCAGCAAAAGACCTGAAACGACTGCGCTATAATCTCCTATCCTTACCTGCTTTTTTCTGGCAAGCTGCAGAACAAGCTCGGTGCATACTGTCCCGGCTACTGACGCTAAAATAATTCCTGCGGCCTGCAATCGGAAAAAATATAAAGATGCGGCTACCGCTGGGAGTAATGCTTTGATCACACCTTTCATCATGTATTTAGTGTCTATCGCGGAAAATACATGTGGCGATACTGTTATTTTTAGTTTCTTTGTATCCATTTATTTGCCTGCTATTCCGTTTTTGCCTTCCTTAATATACTGCACCAGAGGTATTCTTGCGGGGCATACATAGCTGCAGGATCCGCATTCCATGCAATCGGAAATATTTAATTCTTTTGCCTTATCCCAATACTTCTTCTTTACAGTCTTGGTGATCTCTGTAGGAAGAAGCCTTACGGGACATACATCTACGCATTTTGCGCATCTAATGCACTGCTCTTCCTTGAATACTCTGGCGCTTTCTTCTGACAGAAAAAGTATGCCCGAAGTGTTTTTTAGCACCGGCGCTTCCGTCCCCGGTTGAGCTATCCCCATCATCGGTCCCCCAAAAATTATCTTCCCGGGCTTTTTATATAACTCTATACCGTACTGATCTATGATCTCTCGGAGCGTAGTCCCTACTCTTACCATATAATTCCCGGGCCGATGCAGACAATCTCCCGATATGGTTATTATTCTTTCCGTAAGAGGTTTATTAAAATATATCGCTTCATACATGGCGTATATTGTTCCAACATTATGCACCAGAAAACCTATGTCAAGCGGAAGCCCTCCGGGAGGGACCTCTTCCCCGGTTATAGCTTTAATCAGCTGCTTTTCTCCTCCTTGCGGATACTTAGTCTCCATCAAGACGACTTTTGTCTTGGATATTAATCCGTACGGAGCATTTTTTATGGCTTTTTTAAAAGCAAACACCGCTGCTTTTTTGTTGTCCTCTATAGCTATATAAACATTTTCGGGGCTAAGTATCTTTATTGCAATCTCTATCCCCTGAAGTATTTCCTTGGTCTTTCTGTGCATTATTGAATGGTCACAAATAAGGTATGGTTCGCATTCCGCTCCGTTTATTATCAGAATTTCTACAGATTTATTTTCAGGGATATTAAGTTTTACATGTGTAGGAAAAGCCGCCCCGCCCATCCCTACTATCCCGGCTTCCCGGATCTTTTCTATAAGTTCTTTTGATGTAAAGTTATCAACATCTTGCACTTTGTATTTCTTTTTTTCTTTTGTCTTGTCTCTCTGGATAAAAACAGCTTCTGCGGGTCCAAGCGAAGGATGAAACGTCTTCTTTATATCCAGAACCGTCCCCGCAATCGAAGAATGTACGGGGCTCGAAATAAAGCTTTCGCTCCTGCCTATAACCTCTCCCTCTTCAACTATGTCGCCCTTTTTGACGATTGCTTCATTGGGCGCTCCAATATGTTGAGATAGTGGTATAACCGCGCTTTCGGGAAATCCGGGCTCCCTAAGAGGCTCACTTATGCTTCTATCTTTTTGATACTCGGGATGAATCCCCCCGAGAAACGTCAATATGCTCATATTTGTCCCATATTATACTTTTATTATAATGAAACTACATTATACATACTGCAGGAGGTTTGTCAATTACTGGGCCCCCTCTGCATTATTCCTCTTTTCTTCTTGTCGAATAAGGTTGAAATAACCTTATTCGCATTATATAATAAACTCAAATTATTAGTCTTGTCAGAATGAAGGATATACATGAAAAAGTTGAAAACAAAAAAACTTAACTGCTGCGAAAAATGTCAGTCATATTGGACGTGTGAGACCAAGTGGCATCGTGGTGAGAAAAACCAAGAAAATGTTTGTTGCCCCTCCTGCAATTTCTATAAACGGTGTTGGGTTCCTATACTCAAGCTGCTTTCCAAGTAATCTGTTATTTTTACACTTTAGATATGATGCTGCTAGCCGCTCTGAGATAGAGTGTATTAGCGTGCTTCTTTTTGTGGAAAACATTCTAGGGGAAAGTCCTACTTCGCCTTACAATAAGGAAACCATGGTAAGGCTTCGCAGAGACTGTAATCTCTTGAAGAACTTCGCGCCAGAACCTGTTCCTGCGTAGCTCTACCAGAGGCTTTGTTTTAGAAGAGCGAAGCAGAATGGAGCCCGCGAGAGGAGTCGAACCTCCGACCTAAGCATTACGAATGCTTTGCTCTACCAACTGAGCTACACGGGCACGATAACGATACAAGATATAAAACAGTTCTAATTTACCAACTATGAAACGAGCCGTCTCTTCCTGTCCGCCGTAGCCAGATAATATATAAATAGGTTGGCGAAGGAGGAAGCTACACGGGCTTTCAGTGTGTTAGATTTTATACTTATTTTCGGGTTTTTTCAAGGAATATTGCTCTTTTTGGGAATGTTTCTTTCTTGACAATTCTTTGCTTTCACTGTTTTTGTTCTAAAACTTTTTTATTCCTCTAGTTCCACATCTTCATCAACGAATTCGGTTCCATCAAATACCCACATTTCCCAGTCGTCAATAACATATGCTTGTTTCTTCCCAACTTTATCGGAAATAGGATATCCCACTTTTATTTGAGGGGTACCATCTTCTCTCACGCTATATGTGTGTTCCGAAGTATATCTTCCCCCTCCTTTATTCCATAAATATATATATCTTCCGTTTTTCCAGCTGGCGATCTGGAGCTGTTTCCAGTGTCCGTAAGTGTAGCCTATCGCCATAAGGTCAAGCGTTTTGTCTCCGTCCACATCAAGAAGCTTGAAACTAGGCCAGATCTTGCCCGGTGACAACTGGGCTACAACAAAAAGCTGTTCAGGCCACCCAGAATGCTGCTCACATACAATCGTAGTCCCATATACCGTCATGGGGAGTTCAGTTCTTTGACCGTCGGGATAATATATCTCGGTTTCTTGGAGCTGAGCAGAAATTATGTATTCGTCTACCCCGTCTCCATTAAGGTCTCCCTTTTCCACTTTCTTTATACCTGCATAACTTTTCTCTTTCGGAGGATATTCGTATCTTTTCCCTTGCTGTTCAATAACCACTATGTCCTCTTCCAGCGTAACATTAAATTCGACGCGTTGTATCTCTCCAAAGCCCGCGCCCTCCGCCTTGATCGAAGAAAACGCCGTTAAGACAACTATGATCAGTACCAAGCCCCTCATCACTATCTCCTTATTTTACTAGAGTTTACACTAAAACACCTTTTTTGCAATATTATCACTAAAAATAGTAATATTTCTCAAAAGGGGGGAATGTTCTTATTTTTTGTTCCATTTATTGTGATGCTTTTATAAAAATAATCTTGCCTAAATCTACTCGTATGATATAATCTCTATCAAGTTATTGATATACAGCGTGCCACGGTAGCTTCCTCCTTCGCCAAACTATTATATATCATTGGGCTACGGAGGACAGGCAGTCTCATCCAAGAGCAGGGGACTGACACCGTGTTAAGCTCCCCTGTTATGCTTACAGGGGCCGTGGTTAGCTTGCAGATTAGTATAGGCTAAGCCACGACACCGTTTGTTCTTTTTATGTAAAGATTATGTAATGTGCCACGGTAGCTCAGTCGGTAGAGCAGGGGACTGAAAATCCCTGTGTCGGCGGTTCAATTCTGTCCCGTGGCACCATATTAAAAGGCATTCACGCAAGTGGATGCCTTTTTCTTGTAAAGGGATTTTCAAGAAACATCACTCTCTTTGTGATGTTTCGACAGACGTCCGAAGGACGGATGAAAGTCCCCGCTACTGGTGATCGTAAGATAAATACTAACTAATAATGGCTATAACTCCTGGAGATTCTCTTGATTTTCCGGGGCACTTGGCTGGTTGATATTTCTCTTTTCTGTTTCGATCTGCTTTTTTAGGTCGCCGAGCTCTTCTGAAAGGGCTTCTTCTCTTACTTCTAGATCTCTCATTCTTGATTTGAAGTCCACAAAGTTGCGTGCGACATATTGCTCTAAGCTTTCAAGCTGGACAATATCAGCAATTTTCTTTACTTCTATGCCTTCTGGCGCGATTATTGTTGCGGATCCGACTTTTATGGCTTCCATGCCGGGAGGAAGATCCCCGGGATCATCTTTGGCCTCGACAATACCGGGATTTCCTCTAACAACAAAAATCATAAGAAGTATGAATAATAGTATTTTTCTTCTCATTAGGACTTATCTCTTTATTTTCTGTGGCCTCCGCCTCTTTTAGCTCCACCTTTAGCGCCTTTACCGGGACCGCCTTTTGGACCTGGAGGGTTACCTTTTCCCATCTTTGCGCCTTTACCGGGACCACCTTTTGGACCTGGGGGATTACCCTTTCCCATGCGAGCGCCTTTACCTGGGGCACCTTTTGGACCTGGAGGATTACCTTTTCCCATACGAGGGCCTTTGCCCGGACCGCCTTTTGGACCCGGAGGATTCCCTCTGCCCATCTGCGCGCCTCTTCCCGGACCGCCTTTTGGACCCGGAGGATTCCCTTTTCCCATGCGAGGACCTTTACCCGGACCGCCTTTTGGGCCCGGAGGATTCCCTCTACCCATCTGCGCGCCTCTTCCCGGACCGCCTTCTTCACCTGTTCCTTCTTCGGCATATCCTTCATCATAACCTTCGCTATACCCACTATCTTCGTATTCTCCTCGCCCTTCGCCAAGCCTTGATTCAAGGCGTTTTATTGCTTCTCGATGTTTGCGTATCTCAGCTTGAACTCTCTGATTGTCGCCGTCCTGCGCACTGGACGTCAGAGGCATCAGCGTTACAATAAAGATCGTTGCTACCATTACCGATATGATCTTTCTCATCATTCCTCCTTTGTTTTATCTTTTATTATGCCTTATGCAAAACGCATAAGTCTTTATATATAAACAATTTATAAAAATTGATTTCTTGCAATTTCCTCCATTTGTGATATGCTATAAGTATATCCCTTTCAACAACTTACAACAAA
>Ga0075122_10000171_pt1 | contig 52501 bp, 41 predicted proteins | sample AntAceMetag02UKB_FD_69790 | JGI IMG/M metagenome (GOLD analysis project Ga0075122, IMG submission 69790) | Saline lake microbial communities from Ace Lake, Antarctica - Antarctic Ace Lake Metagenome 02UKB | ecosystem: Environmental > Aquatic > Non-marine Saline and Alkaline > Saline | place... | reverse complement strand
TTTTTCACTGTATTTAAAAGTTTCAGGTCCCAGACGCTCCTCTTCTTTTATGAATTCCTCAACAAATCCATCCATTTCCGCTTCCGAAAATGTTTCGCGAGCCATTGGGAAAAAGACATGATTCTCCCGATTCAGATGTTGTTTTTGTAACTGATAAAAATACCCCAGGTTTTCAAAAAGCTTTGCTCTCTGAATTTCTGAGCTGTCCAGATATCCATCCATCGAGCTGGATATGGCTTTGATAAAATTTCTGCCCCGCTCGTGTTGGTCTCTTAAGGATACAATCTGGGAATCGATGGCACCGCCTTTTTTTTCGGCCAGTTTCAAAAAAATGATATATTCCTCTTTATAATGGTGATAGGTGTCCAGAAAAGTCGCCGAAAAGTCCAGGGTTTTTTCCAAAAATTCTCTGGACAGTTCTCCCCCGGTTCCCATCAGATCAATGGCAATTCCCAAAGTGTCCAGGTACCTCCTCACGAGCTTATGTTCATCCACCAGAATATCGATCACAGACATTTTTTCCTCCAGTTTTGCGGTTTTTTTGTATAAAAAATAATCAGGAGTGTCTTGTATAAAGCCGTTTCAGATGATTGGACGAGTTGCTAGATGATCCTGGCGAAGTGAAACGGTCGAAAGCTCACCTGCCGTTATTTACTGAAAAAACCATGCCAGCTGGACATTGAACCCATTAGGCCAGTAAAATCGATGGCTATGGGGTGGTGGACAGTTCCGAAAAGGGGGGAAAGGAAAACTGCGTTTTTAGGTCAGACTCACAGGCATGGTTCGATTTTTTGTTGCAAAAATGGTTATCTATGATGGAGTTCGGTAGAGCGCCATGGCTTTTCTGCCGAAGGGGATGTTCAATTTTCTCATTTTCTGACGGAGCGTCCCCGGTTTTAGACCCAGAAATGCCGCCGCACCTGACGTTCCTTCAATTCGCCCCCGGCTTTGATGCAGTGCCTGCCGGATTGTCTCTATGATTACATCCTCTAGACGGGGGCATTTTTCAACACTCACTTCGTTTTGCCGCTGCGGTGATTCCTGTTTTACAGAGTAAAGGTCATCAAAGGTCAGTGGCTGATCCTGGTTAATGATCAGTTCCCGCTCAACGTTGTTTTCCAGTTCTCGGACGTTACCCGGCCAATCATGGGACAGGAGTCTGTCCAGAGCAGAGGGTGCGATGCTCGGTGTCCGGGAAAGCAGGAGTTCCCGGGACTTTTTCTGGATAAAATGTCGAACCAGTAGCGGGATATCAACCTTTCTGTCTCTCAGCGGAAGGATGGTTATGGGAAAGATCTTCAGACGAAAATAGAGATCTTCCCGAAATTCACCGCGCTGAATCATCTGATCCAGGTTCCGATGGGTGGCTGCGATGACCCTACAATCTATACTGACGGGTTTCTCGCCCCCAACTCGTTCGATTTCTTTGTCCTCTAGGACACGGAGAAGTCTGACTTGAGCATCAAGTGGCAATTCCCCGATTTCATCCAGGAAGATCGTACCCCCATCCGACCTTTCAAAACGTCCCCGTTTGCGCATCAGCGCTCCGGTAAAGGCTCCTTTTTCATGCCCGAACAGCTCGCTGTCTACCAGGGATTCAGAAATGGCACCACAGTTTACTTTAATAAAGGGTCCTTCCCGCCGAGTGGAGCTGTGATGAATTGCCTGTGCTATGACCTCTTTCCCAACACCGGTTTCTCCGAGCAATAATACCGGGCTGTTCGTGGGGGAAACCAGGCGGACAGCTTCCATGACCCCTTTTAGTCCATATTCTGCACCGATCACTTTCTGTTCTGTCAGTTTGAGCAGTTCATCTTCAAGATAGCGCTTATCGTCTACCAACAGGTTCTTCAGTTGCTGGACTTTGCGGTAACGGATACTGTTTGTCAGCGCAATACCCAGTGGTTCATTCAATAGGGCTAATAATCGTGCATGCTCCTGTGTGTAGTTCACCTTCTCTTCATTGACTATGATGAGCGCTCCCATTCGTTTTCCCGTCAACACCATTTCAATCATGATGATGGACCCGCGTGGCCAGCCTAAATCCTTTGATATGCGGGATTTCTGCTGCGGACTGTCAGAGTTGTGAATCGTGATACGGGGGTCGGTGAAGGTTTTTTTCAATCCCGCCCTCTCATTTTCTGTGACTGGCAACCGGATCGCTAATGTGTTGGAATCGGTCAGGCTGGCCGTTGCAATTGTTTCATAGACCCGCTCATCTGGCAGATAGATGACAAAGCCCATATGGGTGGCTGGTATATAATCCCGAATGTAAAGGAGACTATCCCTCAATGCTTCGTTGATTTCGAGATTTCCACATATTCTTAGAGTGGCTTCACGGAAAAATTGATTCTCATCTACAATCATGGGCGTTTTAAGGAAGCAGTAGAGGATAACTATGTTATGAGTCAGTTTAGTGGAAAACTACACTATAAGTCAGTTAAAACTATGTCATAGTAGTAGTTTTATCTGTTTTTAACAAGTGGGAAGCAACGGAGCCTACATGCTGAGCTGTATATCGCTGATTTAAAAGACTTTGAAAAATTGTGGACGGCCTGGCACTATTTCTGCTACTAGATAAAGCCAGAGTTGAAAAGAAGATAACTATTTTTTAAGATTCGCTTCTGCCGATGGATCTGAATATCCGCTGGCAGTTCTGACACAGATGATTGTAAAGTCAGCTAATGATTGGCCGACTGTGATATGAAATTAAAACAAAGCAAACCCAGGAGATAGAGAAATGAAAACTCGAATAACAGAACTATTAGGCGTAAAATATCCCATCCAGGTGGGAACGATGATGCATATCAGCAATGCTGAATTTGTCGCTGCCTGTGCCAATGCGGGCGTTTTTGCCTGTATGGCAACCGCGATGTTTCCAGACGAAGAGACCCTGCAGGCGGAAATGGTTAAAGTCAAAGAGCTGACAGATAAACCTTTTGGCGTCAATGTCTCTCTGTTTCCAGGGCACGATGCCCGCACCGTCGATGTGACTTTGGATATGGTGAATGAAGTGGGAGTCAAGATTATTGAAACCGCAGGACGTAGTCCAAAACCCCACCTGGATAAAATTCGCCAGAATGGCGCTGTACATGTTCATAAATGTGCCCGTATTCGGGATGCCGTTAAGGTGGACGCATTGGGGGTTGATATTGTTTCCATAGTGGGTGCTGAATGTGGTGGACATCCCGGGATGGAGGAGATTAGTACAATGGTCCTGGTACCAGAGGCAACTTCTTTGATTAAGGCACCGATGTTTGCTGGTGGCGGATTCTGTGACGGAAAATCTCTGGTGGCTGGATTAGCACTGGGCGCCGAAGGCGTAATCATGGGAAGCCGCTTTATGAATACCGATGAATGCCGGATTAACTCACAAGCCAAAGAGCGATTCATTAACGCGGGTTTGACCGATACGATGGTGATTCAGAAGTCCATCCATAGCCCGGTACGGGTGCTGCAAAACGACTGGGCTCTGGAAATCGAGAGGATGGAAAACAACGGGGCCACGCTTGAGGAATTGCTGCCGAAGCTTTCCGGACAACTTTCCGGCGAAGCCTGGACGCAGGGTGGCGAAGATGCAATCTTCCCTTGTGGGCAGGTGATCGGCCGGGTTAAGGAGACCCTTTCTGTCCAAGCACTGGTAGAGAAGATCATGGCGGAAGCAGTGGAAGTCCAAAACCGGGTCGCGGCAGTCTAGTATATCCAATTCGGTCAGATCCCCCTGGTTCTGACCGAATCTCTATCCTGAATTCTCCTCTATCGCTAAGTTTTTGTCCGATCCCCCCTTGCCTCTGTGACACAGTTCACCTCTTTCTACTTTCCGGATTTTGCGACAATTCCTTGAAAAACTACATAATAGTTGATGTAGATCAATTCACTTCTTTCCCGGCTCTGTTTTCTGCGGTTAAATGTCCATTTATTGCGTTGCTTCTTGCCTGAAATTAGACGATTAAAAAAATACGCCTGTGGTCTGTGGAGAAACAAAAAAAATGAAAGATCTCAAAACTTCAAGCAGTGCTTTTATTAATAAGTTGTCCAGTGGCAGAATCGGGACGTCGATTAGGGCTTTAATTCAAACCTTAATTTCCGGCAGAGTTGGTTTCCGGTTGCTTGTCACAGTGGATGTGCTGTTGTTTGGTATTGTCGGCATGAATATACTGGCCAGAATGAAAGAACCACCGGCTGAAGTTCCTCAGCCCAAACCGGTCATCAGAGTCGAGGCGAAAAAAGTTCAACCGGAGAATGTTCAGGTTTACATTACCGGGTACGGGGAAGTGAAAGCGCTGAAAAGCGTTCGGGTTGCACCGGCCGTCGCAGGAAAAATTGTCAAGGTTCATCCAGAACTGGTTGCGGGGCGATTCTTCCAAAAGGATGACATTCTTTTTGAAGTCGATAAAAGGGACTATATGTCCGCTTATAAGGATGCGCGGGCAAATCGTTCCCAAATAGCTAACACTATCGAACGCCTGAAATTGGAGCAGAAAACTGCCACTGCCCGTCTGAAAACCCTTTCTCGCAACAGGGACCTGGTCAAAGCTGAATTCGAAAGCCTCAGTCAACTCTACCATGAAAGAAAGATCGGTACCCGTTCCCAGGTCGACGCTGCTGAACGATCCTACAATGCGGCCCAGGATCAGCTGGATCAAATGAAGCAGGCTGTAGACATCTACCCACTGCAAATAAAGGATATGGGTTTTCGACTTGAGTCGGCTCAAGCCGGTGTGTTCAGAACCAGCACCAATCTAAAGCGCTGCTCAGTCAGGGCTCCGTTCAGCGGACGTATCAAGGATGTTGCACTGGAAGAGGGGCAGTACGTGGCTCCCGGTCAGGGGTTGATTCAACTGGTGGATGACACCACGTTGGAGATCGACGTTCCCATCGACAGTTCAGATGCCAGAAAATGGCTTAAATTTAGTGATCAGCCAGACTCCCAGAGCAACATCTGGTTTTCCGCCTTGCAGCAATTGCCGGTCAGGATCCAGTGGACGGAAGATACTGCGGGTCACACCTGGCAGGGAAGCTTGCATCGCATTAAAAAATATGATCAACAGACCCGAACCCTGACGATTGTTGTCAGAGCGGATAATAAAGCCACCATCAATAAAAAAGGGATTCTGCCGTTGGTGGAAGGGATGTTCTGTTCTGTGGTCATTCCCGCTAAGATAATGCGGCAGGTCTACCGCCTGCCCCGCTGGGCGGTTGGATTTAATAATACGGTCTTTCTTTTCGATAATGGGCGTTTGAAGACTGTACCCGTCACTGTCTCACGCATCCAAGCGGATGAAGTCTTTGTCAGTGGCGGTTTGACAACCGGTGACAACGTGATCACGACCCGCCTGATCAATCCCCTGGAGAACTCTCTGCTGGAAATCGTTACTCAGAACTGATTGCACTATGAAAAATATTATCGCGATCTATGCTCGAAACACCGTCTTTGCCAATATATTGATGGTCATTGTGATCCTGTCAGGGCTTGTGGCAGCCAGCACAATGATCCGTGAGTTTTTTCCTAAATTTTCACTGGACATCATAACGATTACAATCGTTTACCCAGGCGCAAACCCGGAAGAGGTCGAAGAGGGGATCAGTCGCAAGGTGGAAAGCGCCATTGAAGCCATTGAAGGTGTCAAACAGTATACGACCAAGTCCATGGAGAATGTCAGCGTTACCGTGATCGAGGTCACAGATGGTTACAGCGTCGACAAAGTAATGGATCGAGTGCGGAGTAATGTTAATGGTATTGCTACCTTTCCGGTGAATGCGGAAAAACCGGTGATCACCGACCTCAGCACCCAGGAATCGGTGATGATCATGGGGTTGTCCGGAGATATATCCGAACGTCGTTTGAAAGAGTGGGCTGAAAACATGAAAGATGAGATCGTAGCTCTTCCCCAGGTGTCACGGGTGAATATATTTGGTGTCCGGAATTATGAGATCGCAATCGAAGTTTCAGAAAAGACCTTGCAGGCCTATGGTCTGACATTCAGCCAAGTGGTGAATACCATCCGCCGGGAGAATCTAAACCTGGCCGGGGGAACCATCAAAACGAAAGGGGAAGAGATTCGCATTCGGACGGTGGGACGAAAATATACCGGCGAGGATCTGAAAAATATCATTATTCTGGCGCGACCCAGCGGTGAGATGGTCACATTGGATAAACTGGCGGTGATCCACGATGGATTTACCGAAGCGCCGATCCTGGCGACCATCAATGGGGAACGGGCAGTGTTAATGAGTGTAATAAAAACGTCCATTGAGGATACACTGACCATCACCAACGCCATGAATAAATTTATTACCCAAAAAAGGACTCAGTTGCCTGAGGGTGTTGGTATCACAATTATCTATGAAACCAGTGATATGCTGAGGGCCCGTATCAATCTGTTGCTGAAGAATGGTCTGATTGGCTTGGTGCTGGTGTTTCTGATTCTGTGGATGTTTCTGGACCTCCGTCTCAGTTTCTGGAGTGGGATGGGAATTCCCATTTCCCTGGCCGGGGGCTTTGTTATTCTCTGGGGTGTGGGGGGCACTGTTAATATGATCTCCCTCTTTGGTTTTCTGATGGTACTGGGTATCGTTGTAGACGATGCAATAGTGGTAGGGGAAGCCATTTTCTACCATCGTACCCAGGGTAAGTCAGCTCTGAATGCGGTTGTGGAAGGCGTCACAGAAGTGGGAATGCCGGTTGTAGCAGCGGTGACCACCACTATTGTTGCATTTCTACCCTTGCTGTATGTGGGCGGTATCATGGGGAAATTCATTGCGATTCTGCCTGTCGTCGTGATCGCCTGTCTGGCGGTCTCACTGATTGAATGTCTGCTGTTGCTGCCGGCACACCTGAATCATCTGCCGGATCCCAGAAGAGAGGTTCTGAAGCGGAATCAGTTCTCCCGCTGGATCAACTCCTTTCACGAACTGACCGCCAAAGGATTACTCTGGCTGATTAAAAAGGCCTATATTCCCTTTCTCAGAAAAGCACTGCACTGGCGGTATATCGCCCTAAGCGTTGCAATTTGTATTTTATTACTCTGCGTGGGATTTATCCGTGCCGGCATTATTAAGTTCGAGGTTATGCCTGAGGTGGACGGATTCGTTATGATTGCCAATGTCGAATTCCCCAATGGAACTCCCGTCGCTATCACCCAGAAAGCGGTTAAACAGGTTGAGGAGGCTCTGTTACGGACGGCAGCCAAAACTAAGACCAAGAACGGAAAACCGCTGCTCAAAAACCGGCTGGTGATGATTGGGCAAGCTGCCACTGGCGGAAGCAGTGGACCCCATCTGGGTGGAATAATTGTGACCATGATCGATTCTGAGCAGCGAGGTATTCACTCCAAGGATATCAGAATCGCCTGGGAAAAAGAGGTTGGCGCCATCCCTGGCATCAAGACGCTGAAATTTTCAGGCATGGGTGGTGGCCCCCCAGGTGCTCCCATTGAAATCTGGGTTCAGGGGCAGAATCTGGACCAGATACTCCTGGCCTCAGAAGACCTGAAGGCCAGATTGCGGAAATTCGATGGGACTTTCCAGATACAGACGGACTTTTCACAAGGCAAAAATGAGATTCGTCTTGAACTCAAACCGGAAGCCAGAACCCTGGGCCTGACCGTCAATGATCTGGCTACGCAAGTGTACGCAGGTTATTTTGGAGAAGATGCAGTTAGAATTCAGCGGGGACGAGATGATATTCGTATCAAGGTTCGATATTCAGCCAGTGAAAGAGAACGTCTCTCCGATTTCAGGCGGATTCGGATCCGCACCAACAGAGGGTATGAAGTCCCGTTGCACTCTGTCGCCCGGATTAAATTTGGACCGGGATTTTCAACGATTACACGCTCAGACGGCATGCGACGGGTCATCGTTAGTTCCGAAGTGGACAACAACAAGACCAATGCCAATGAAATCGTCTCAGAGATGCTGAAATCATACATCCCCGACCTTTCTGCCCGGTATCCAAGTTTACGCTTTACGTTTCAAGGGGAGAAGAAACGGATGAGTGAATCGTTCTCCAGCCTTTACATTGGTTACCCCTTAGCCATGATTGGCATCTTCTTCATTATTGCCACCATGTTCAGATCCTATGTCCAGCCTCTGCTAATATCGATGACCATCCCGTTCGGCGTGATTGGGGCGGTTCTGGGGCATCTGGTACTGGGATACAATTTCACCATGATGAGTATTTTTGGCATTGTGGCATTGGCAGGTGTCGTCGTCAACGATGCGATTGTGCTCATTGAACGGGTCAATGAAAATCTGGCAGAGGGGATGCCGTTTCTGGATGCAATTATTAATGGTGGGGCCAGGCGTTTTCGGGCGATATTTCTAACGACTATCAGCACGGTGGGTGGACTGGCACCCCTGATTCTGGAAACCGATTTTCAAGCCAAATTTCTGATTCCCATGGCGATTTCTATGGCGGCGGGTGTCGGCTTTGCAACGGTGTTGACGCTGATTCTGTTACCCAGTCTCTATATGATTCTGAATGATTTAAGGCGGGCTGCTTATTGGATGAAACACAGGACGATACCAGTACGGGAAGCTGTTGAACCCGCTTCGCAAAGAAGAACCAGGGAACCTGAATCGGAAACCCTGCCATCAAATCCTGCCAATCAGAGCCGACACTGATAGATGCCATGGATCATGCTCTCGTCTTCTCTAGCGACAATTCCTTGTTAACATTTTACTCAATTAATTGAAAGCTGTGACTGTTGCTACGAGCACTGTTTTCATCACTCGGGTCCTTTTCCTGTGTTGATTGAGGTTTGCTGGATGCTTGGGCGCCCATCTCAATAAATGGTTGATGTGTCGAAACTTTCAGTATGGGTCTGTTTCTGAAAAACAGGGTGAAACAATCTGAACTGGGCTCAACCTTTATCATAAATTGACCTTTTAGGGGATGGTTGTTTCTTAAGCGTTTGTAGATAAATCGTCCTTGAATGGCTAACCCTCTGAAAGAGTTCCATCTAGCAGTCCTTGCCTTTTTATATAAAAAAAAAGAAAAACGCAAGGGGCTTTCCCTGTTTTCCCACATTATTTCCCAAAAACGCCAAAATAAAAAGCAATCTGGGAACTGAACCCTTTGTTGTTTAGATTGAATAATGCTTTTTATTTGACAGGGGTTTTTATGTACTTGATAATTGAATAACTCAGTTTTGGTCCATTTGGGATCACTTTGCAAAAAAGCATTGAGTATGAAGGATGCCATGTGTTGTCGCAGGTCGATCCCCGATTTGCGTGGTACAATTTCATCCGTATCAATTCGGCAGTGATACTTTCTGGCTTGAACGGGTTTTTTAAATCGATGAAAAGGAGGCTCATTATGTTAGGCTTAATGCAGGATCGACCCTTACTGATTTCTCAAATGATTGAGCATGCCGCTCTGAATCATGGGGATACAGAAATTGTTTCCAGATCGGTGGAAGGTCCGATTCACCGATATACATATAAGGATTGTGCTGTTCGTTGTCGTAAATTGGCCAACGCACTCACAAAACTGGGCACCCAACAGGGTGATGCGATTGGAACACTGGCTTGGAACGGATACCGCCATCTGGAACTCTATTTTGGCGTGGCTGCGATGGGTTCTATCTGCCATACGGTTAATCCCAGACTTTTTCCGGAGCAGATCGTTTACATTATCAACCATGCAGAAGACACGTTCTTTTTTACGGATCTGACATTTGTGCCGTTGCTAGAGGCTGTAGCAGATAAACTGTCAACGGTGAAACAGTTCATTATCATGACCGACCGGGCTCATATGCCTGAGACTAAACTGGCCAACGTCCTCTGCTATGAAGAACTGCTGGAGGCTGAGAACGATGATTATGACTGGCCGCTGCTGGATGAAAACACAGCGTCATCTCTCTGTTATACCTCCGGTACAACTGGAAATCCTAAGGGGGTTCTATTCAGTCATCGATCTACGACATTGCATAGCTACGCCGCCTGCATGCCGGATACACTGGGCCTGTCAGCTATGAACGTCATGCTGCCGGTGGTACCCATGTTTCACGCCAATGCCTGGGGGATTCCTTATGCCGCCGCTATGTGTGGTACCAAGCTGGTCATGCCGGGCGGCGCTATGGATGGTGAGTCGATTTATGAACTGATGGAAAGCGAAGAGGTGACCCTCTCTGCTGGGGTTCCCACTGTCTGGATGATGCTGCTGGACTATGTCAAAAAGAACAATAAAAAATTCTCACATATGAAGAGTACCATCATTGGTGGGGCAGCTGTTTCTCGTTCTATGATTGAAACCTTCCGCAATGATTATGGGGTGGATGTGCTTCACGCCTGGGGCATGACAGAAACCAGTCCCCTGGGTACCGCTTGCCGCATCAAGCGTAAACATAAGGACCTGAGCAATGATGAGAAGAACACCCTCAATCTCAAGCAGGGCCGTGCTGTCTATGGTGTTGAAATGAAGATTGTGGATGACGAAGGCAAGGAACTGCCCTGGGACGGTGTGAAATTCGGGAACCTGCTGGTTCGTGGTCCCTGGATTACCTCAGGTTACTTTAAAGGTGAAGGGGGACAGGCTGTCGATGCCGAGGGCTGGATGGACACGGGTGACGTGGGCACTATCGATCCTGATGGTTTTATGCAGATTACGGATCGTTCCAAAGATGTCATCAAATCTGGTGGTGAGTGGATCTCGTCGATTGATGTGGAGAATGAAGCAGTTGGCTGCCGTGGAATAGCTGAAGCTGCGGTGATTGCCGTTCCCCATCCAAAATGGGATGAGCGGCCTCTGGTATTGGCAGTGAAAGAGCCGGGTTCGGACGTGACCAAGGAGCAGGTGATTGAGCATCTCAAAAATACTCTGGCCAAGTGGCAATTACCGGATGATGTGATTTTCGTTGAGGAATTGCCTCATACCGCTACTGGTAAACTGCTGAAGAACAAACTGCGGGTTGAGTACAAGGATTATAAACTGCCATCTGCGTAGATAAAAGCGCTGACTAAATATTATCAGCCGGACAATGAGTGTTGTCCGGCCTTTTTTTACCGGCCTTCAGTTCTCAAACCGTTGGGGCTCAGGTGTGGACCTTCTGTCCGGCTTGATTCCGATCAGGCTGCCTCCGCGGGTTTTGTGACCAAATTCTGTTTCTTAATTCTTACGGAACCAAGTCACCGTTTTCCCGATCCCCATCCATTTAGGACCCACCGTTCCTTTGACATTCAATGTATTAGTATCTTCCAGCCACATGCGGCAATCATACGTTTTGCCGTCCTGCGGATTGTAAATGAATCCGTCAACCCAGCGGTTGTCGTCAGCATCATAGGTAAAATCGAAAATCATATTCAGACCGAGGATTTTTCTGCTTTTGAGTGATTCCTCAGGATTTTCTGTATCCAGAGCATCTGCTTTCTTTGTCCAGGCAACCTTGCCACAAAATTTTTCGCCACATTTCACAATTTCAATCTGGGTGGCTTCCGGCTCCTTGTCTGTCAGCCACAAACCTAATACAGCCTCAGGATCTGCTGCATATAAAGACGTCGTTCCTGCTACCAAAAAAAAGAGAACACTCAATAGGGTATACACTCGTTTTGCCATTTTCTTCCTCCTCAAATATGATTGATAAACATTTTTAGGTTATCAGAATAAAACCACCGGGAAAACCGGATTTGATGAATGCTGTTTATATATAGAAAAAATCCATTTTTAGCAACCCCTTTTCCAGAATCAGCTTTCGGGATCAATTCTCAGAAGTGCTGATTTTTATGTGGATCGGATACTCTTTCCCTTGGTACATAAAAAGAAAGGGACTCTTTTCATAATCGATCATGGATGAGAGCTTAAGCAGGCTCCGCTCTGAAAACTTAATCTAGTCTTCGTTGACGAGTGTATAAAGGCTTTCTCCAACAACAAAAATTTTTTCAGGGTTCAGCGGAAGACGTTGCCCCGTATTCAGGTGCAAGGTGAGAGGGAGTCTTTTTGGGAACAACAATCTCTGGTTGATTGTGATCAATCAACAACTGTTTTCCTATTTCCATGTTCATGGTCTTTTTCACTTCCTGGTCACCGTAATGGACGTGGTTTGATCAAGTCACGATATGATGGGCAAGTTGATTCTGGTGTGTGAAATTGGATATTATCGATTTACCGGTTTTCTGTACATTGTCAATCGACGTCTCATCGGATGTGAAGTTAACAATTTCTTTTTTTCCATAATTTGTCTAAGATGAATAGACGGCTTTGGAATGGATTATTTTTAATGGTAGTGCAAATTTAAGGAATAACCATCAAAAAGATGCGATTCAAAACGATTCAGATTCCGGCTTCAAATCCGATGGTGCTTATCGCTTATTAACCCAGAAACTAAGGTGTTTCAATGATTCCAACTATCAAGAAAATTTTATTTACAACTGATCTGTCCGATCATGCCAAAGAGGTTTTCAAGCAAACGATTAGACTGGCCGGAAGCTGTCAGGCTTCTATTACCATGTTGCACGTTATCGAGGAGACCAGATCAAATTCAAAAAATCTTGTGATTGACCTCATGGGGAAAGAAGTTTACGAAAAGATTGAAAAAGAGAATGAGGCTTTTGCACAAAACATTATGCTGGGCAAACGGAAAGAAGCCCCGATTATCCAGGAAACACTGGAAAAACTAGCCCAGCAGTCCAAATCGATGGATGATGGTAAAAGGGTTCAAGTCGATAAGTCGTTGGTCACTATGGGTAATGTCGCGGAGGAGATTGTTCAGCAGGCGGAAGTTAACGGCTGTGATGTCATCGTTATGGGATATCATGTCAAGAATATCATCGTTGAACTGATGCTGGGTGGCAAAACCAGGCAAGTGATGCGACACGCCACAATTCCGGTTCATCTGGTGCCGATTCACGATTAATAATGCCGTTTGCCAGCGGTATGATATTGGATTCAGGGAGATGTAGAAGAGCAAAGGTCAGTCACTGACGTTGTAACCTGCTTTTTTGTAATTATCGTTGGCCCTGCTTTTGAGGTGACTGTCGTTGGTTTTTGCAGCGTGTGTGTCAGCGAGCTCTGCGGCATGGCTATGCATGCCTTGTTTCTCATAGTTTTTTAATCGTTTTTCGACACTGGTGGATTCAGCAGAGATTTCGACAACAGCCGCACGGCAGAGAGAGACTGTTTTTTTCACCGGTGCATGACAAGCGGGACAGTTTGTGACGGGATTGTCGTTCAATTTCTGGAACTGCTCAAATCCATGCCTGCAGAAACGACATGGGGATTCGGGATTGTCGGGGATATATTCGTAAATGGGCATGATGTCTATTATTTTCAGGCGATCTTCAAACCGGAGATAGTGACGGAAATATCGGGCATGCCATTAAACATCTCTTCTCCATATTTCTCTGCCAGGACTGCGGTGACCTCGTCCAGTGCCATTGAATAACAGACACGCTTAAACTCGCTGCTATCGGGATCTTCTGAAAAATCCACATTGAACGAGATCATGCCGGCATCTTTGACCTCTTCTTCATCCTGATCCGTTAACAAGGAGCTATAGCTGAATTCTAGCTGAGTCATGATGATTGCTATCGGGATTGATGGTTAAATGGAACACACGTTTCTCCCGGCCAATGGGTGGAAGGAACAGGTCATGGGATATGTTTTTCAAGGAATTTGAAGAACTATTCCCCAGGATTATCAAAGTACGTCAAGAGATAAGTCAGTATGCCTGAAGGGGCTGGAAATATCAACCGGGAAAGCACTTTCATTGAGCTGGATGATTTGATGACCACTGCTGTTCGATGAGTGAGGCTCTATCTGTTTGACCAACATCCCTTTGTGATGGGAAAAGAGAGAGAGGAGTATGGTGATATTTTACGAACCGATAATACAGCGCATGTCGCTTCTCCCATTCAGACTTCAACATGAATATCCTGTTCAATAATGCAACCACTTCCTGGGCTGGCATCAAGACCTGGATGATCGAATTGGCTGACTTTCTGCAGTCAAAAGGGCATCGACCTTTGATAGTCTGCCGGGAAAAAGATCTCCTAATCGAGAAATGCCGGGAACGCAATCTGGATTGCCATCCCATCCAATACGGTGCAGATTACTCGCCCTTTGCGCTCAGGCGTTTTTTCAGGATTTTCCGGGATCACGGCACGGAACTGGTGATCACTAACATATCTAAAGGGATTCGGACGGCCGGGTTGGCGGCCAGACTTCAAAAAATTCCCCATATAAATCGGGTTGGCAACTACGGCGATCTGAAGGCGACTGCCAAAGTGAAATGGGAATATACTAAACTGATTGACAAAGTGATCGTACCCTCTCAAGCGTTATACGACCATTTTGCGGGAAAAGAATTTCTGCGAGATAAACTACGCATGTTTCATAATGCAGTCAATGCGCCCCCATTTGTGGAAAAAAACAATACGGTACCGAAGTTTGCGGTGGTGGCGAATCTCAGTGATCGGAAACAGGTGGATAAAATTATCGAGGCCTTTGCCCAATTAATTGACCATAGCTGGGAGTTTCATGTGGGAGGCTTCGGGCCGGAGTTGGAAAGCCTGAAAGCTCAAGTTCATCGACTCGGTCTGGAAGACCGTATCCATTTTTGCGGTCGGGTGGATCCCGTGACATTTTTGCGTGATAAAGATATCGGCCTTCTTTACTCCTCTCAGGAGGCTTTCGGCTGGTCGATTATCGAATATATGGCGTCATCCTGCGCCGTGATCGCCTCCCACATCGGCGGTATTCCGGAGATCGTCACCGATAAAAACCAGGGGATTCTGGTAAATCCTCAGCAACTGGAGTCTTTAATTAAGGCTCTGAGAACCTGTCTTACCGACCGGAGTCGGGTCGAGCAGCTGGCACGAGGGGGGTACCAAAGGGTGCAGGAAGCCTTCAACCAGGAGACGATCTTCTCAGCCATAGAAAAGGAGTTCCAACTCACCATTGACCAGAACCGCGTTGAGGAAAGGGAAGTCGCAAACTCCCCCTAGATGCTTAATCGGGGAAGAAAAAATGAAACAACTGGACACGGATTCGGGATTTAAGCTATAGAAAACGAATGCTAACCGAGAACTTTTGATAACGCGCAAATTGTAGAGAACTAAATGGCGGAAAAACCACGGATTTTGATTGTTGACGATGAGCCGATTTATCTGGATATTCTGGTTGATGCACTGAAGAACGATTATCAGATAAAGGTGGCCAAAAACGGAAAGGATGCCCTGAAATTTGCAAAAGCGGCTAAAACCTTAAACCTGATCTTGCTGGATGTGTTACTGCCCGATGCCAACGGGTATGAAGTGTGTCAGCAATTGAAGATGGCAGAACAGACAAAGCGCATCCCCATTATTTTTATCACAGCTGTCAGTGATGTGGGGCATGAAGCGAAAGGTCTTGAGCTGGGGGCAATTGACTATATCGCAAAGCCCTTCAGTTTGCCGATTGTCAAAGCCCGTATCAAGCATCACCTGAAGCGGGAATTGTATAAAACCCATTTGGAGGAATTGGTCCAGCAACAAAGTTCAGAGCTGGCCAAAGCGAATAGCAGCTTGAATGAGCTGATTGCTAAGGTCAAAGATGAACTGCGCATCTGATTCGATTAGTGTCTCCCCACCTTCAACTATTTACACCTTACCTCAAGAAACCTGGTTAAAAGAGAGCTATTGAAACATCAGGATGATAAAGGGGGGCAATCTACCTGTAACGCAAATTCAGCAGGCCTGTCTGAATTTGTGATACTGTATCAGATTATTGATTATGCGTGCTGTTAACGAGAAATTTGGAAAAGTCGCAATCTCATCCTGGTTAAACAGTTCCACCATCTCCTCTCTGATGAAGGCAAGTTGAGGGTTTTCTTTTTGCTCAAGGGAAATGAAGAGCGGCTTTTGCAGCATATTAACGGCTTGAACAATCGATTCAATCAAGAGAAGCAGTTTTGACCGGCTCATGCCTCTATATATCCAGGCCGGGTTGAGATTAAAGATGAGTGCATCCGTGTTGGTATCCTCTCTCAGCAGTTCAATGACCCGATGAAAATTGTTCTCATTGAAAAGTACCGCCATGATATCCAGTGGATTTTTAGAACTACTCCCCTGCACCGGGATAAATACTTCCAATTGTTCTATCGTTTTATCAGATAGTTGAGGAACAGAAAGCCCTTCTTTCTCAGCAACGTCGGTCATGGTTACCGAACCGCCACCGGCACCGCCCAACAAGGCAACTCTATTCCCGGTCGGTAAAGGCATCATTTGTAATGCCTGCAGGGTGTTGACCATCTCATCCAACGAACTGACGGAGATTATTCCTGCTTGTTTACACATGGCATCCCAGATGGCCTGTGATCCTGCGATAGCTGCTGTGTGAGACTGTGTCGCTCTACTACCGCCTTTTGTCTGACCCCCTTTCCAGATAACCAGCGGTTTTTGAGGCGTGATGCGGCGAGCTGCTTCGAAAAACGCCCGTCCGTCACCAAGTCCTTCTATATAGCCTGCGATGACTTCTGTCTTTTCGTCTTCTGCCATGTAGCTCAGGAATTCGTTTGCTTTGAGATCGCTGGCGTTTCCAAAACTGACCGCTTTGCTAAAACGGGGTTTCAGAGATTCGCTGTTCCTGATGATATCGGAGGCCAGTTGGCCACTCTGAGAGAAAAGTCCCACGCTACCCGGTGTGCTTGGGAGTTCTGCATTCCAGGAGAGTCCGCCGTCCGGGCAATACACACCCATACAATTGGGTCCGACCAAACGGATTCCGCCAGCACGCGCCACCCGGACGATCTCCTCTTCGACTCCTTTGAATTCATCTTTGCCCGTTTCACTGAAACCTGCTGTAAGCAGATGTACGAACTTGATCCGTTTTTTGATACACTGCTTCAGGACATCGATGACACCAGACAGAGGAATGGTGAAGATAGCCAGATCGATTTCCGCGGGGATATCCAAAATAGATTGGTAGGCTTTGTAGCCCATGATCGTGTCAGCCTTTGGGTGTACCGGAAAGATAGCCCCCGGTAAGCCCATGGCTAGAGAGCCAGCAATCCATGAATTTCCGCTGGACCAGCCCCATTTCTTTTTTGTGGTAGCGCCCACAACGGCAATATTTTTGGGTAAGAAAAGATTATCTAGTGAATGGGTCAAGGTTATTCTCCTAATGAAAATTTTTAACCTGCTTATTTGAAAATGGTTTGTGTGCCAAGGCGGACGAAGGCGAGTTCAATCAGTAAGCGGTTTTTTTACTCCGAAGTTTACAGATCCATGATTAAGTCGACAAGCCCCGACCGATCTAATAAAATTAGAAAGCCTTTTTTCAATAGTAATTAGTCGGGTGTTCAGAGTCGAAAGCTCGATTGTTGAGTTTCTTGAAAATAATTGCTGAAAGGGCAAATAATCTTGCAAAATTTAAGGGTGTGTGATAGACATGTTTAACTTTTTTACGGAATAAGCGTTTAGGGGCTTATTCTTTTTCGACAGGCAAAAATTACGTCGGTAATGACCTATTGCTGGCTTTTCAAATAGGAGAGCATGATGAAATTGTTCAAATCTTTAGTAACATTGTTTGTTATGTTGTTTACAACTGCCGGTTTGACGTTTGCAGGCGAAACGTTGGATAAGATTAAGGCTGACGGTTATATCAAAGTGGGTGTGAATGGTGGCGTTTATGGTTTCAGCGCCCCGGACTCGAATGGTGTCTGGAAAGGGCTTGATGTTGATACGGCCAAGGCAGTTGCTGTGGCAGTATTTGGTAACTACAAGAACCGTATTCGTTATGTCCCATTGACAGCTGTGCAACGATTTACCGCTCTGCAATCCGGAGAAATTGATGTTCTGACACGTAACTGTACCCAAACCCTGAGTCGTGATACCGCATTGGGTTTGGACTTTGCAGTTGTTAATTATTATGATGGCCAGGGATTTATGGTGGATAAAGGGCTGGGCGTTTCCAAGGCTTCCCAACTCAGTGGTGCTACTGTCTGCGTGTTGCCTGGAACCACAACCGAACTGAATGCTGCGGATTTCTTTCGCACTAACGGTATGAAGTGGAAACCGGTTGTCATCGAAAATACGACAGAGCTTTCCAAAGCTTTTTTTGCAGGTCGCTGTGATGTAATGACCTCCGATATCTCACAATTGGCCGGTATTCGCTCCGGTGCTGCCAAGCCTGGAAAATATAAGATCCTGCCGGATATTATTTCCAAAGAGCCCTTGGCACCTGCTGTTCGACATGGAGACAACCAATGGAAGGATATTGTTAATTTCGCTGTTCTCACGTTAATCAATGCAGAAGAGCTAGGCATCACTTCTAAGAATGTTGATAGGATGCTGAAAAGCAAAGACCCTAAAATTCAGAGATTTCTGGGCGTAAATCCTGGGAACGGAAAAGCGTTGGGTCTGGATGAGAAGTTTGCCTATAACATTATCAAACAAGTAGGGAACTACGGTGAAGTCTTTGAAAGAAATGTGGGTCCTAAAACCAAAGTTGGACTGGAAAGAGGCCTGAATGCTCTTTGGACCAACGGTGGACTTATGTATTCACCTCCTTTCAAGTAAGGATTGTTAATGTTCAGGTTGAAACTGGAGAAATTGCGTCTTCGGTTTCAACCTGATTCTCGTCAAGCAAACGGATATATGAGTTTTCAGGATACGAAACAAGCAGAAAAGACCTTTTTCTGGTATGACCCGGTCAAACGGGGAATTATATACCAGGTTGTGACCCTGCTGGCTGTGGGTCTGGTTAGTTACTTTCTCTTATCGAATGTACAGGCGAATCTTGAGCGGCAGTCTATCGCGACTGGATTTGGTTTTCTGGAAAAAGAGTCCTCCTTTGAGATTGGGGAATCCCTGATCGAGTACTCTTCTGCGGATACTTATGCCAGGGCGCTGGTTGTAGGGGTTCTCAATACGCTGAAGGTCTCTTTTGTCGGAATCGTGCTGACTGTATTCCTGGGTGCGTTCATTGGTATTGCTCGCCTTTCCAGTAATTGGCTGGTATCCAAAATTGCCTCTGCGTATATTGAGTTTTTCCAGAATATTCCCATTCTTCTGCAGCTTTTCTTTTTTTATGCCCTCTTTTATGAAGTATTCCCGTCGCCTCGCCAGGCTCTAAACCCCATGGGTGGTGTTTTTGTTACGAATCGAGGGATTGTTTTTGGTGTTCCGGCGGCTCACGAAGCCCATGGGTATATGCTGGTTGCCTTTGTTGTGGCTTGTGTGGTGGTGTTTTTTCTGAACCGCTGGGCGAAAAGTCGACAGGCCAGGACGGGAGAGATGTTTCCCGTTTTATATTCTGGCTTGGGAATTATTCTGGGGCTGCCCCTCCTGACCTGGCTGGTGTATGGTGCGCCGACAGCAATGAATGTTCCCAAATTGGAGGGGTTTAATTTTGAAGGGGGTGTGAACCTGAGTCCGGAATTCGGAGCACTGTTGTTCGGATTGGTGCTATATACGGCAGCTTTTGTGGCTGAAATTGTCCGGGCTGGAATTCAGTCTATCAGTAAAGGGCAGACCGAGGCGGCTAAGTCGATTGGACTGCGCCCGGGTCAGGTCATGAAACTGGTAATACTGCCCCAGGCCTTGCGAGTGATTGTCCCACCGCTGACAAGTCAGATGTTGAACCTGACGAAGAACAGCTCACTGGCGGTAGCCATTGGTTATCCAGATTTTGTGGCTGTGGCAGGAACATCCATTAACCAAACAGGTCAGGCTATTGAAGGGGTTGCCATGATCATGCTGGTTTATCTGACCTTGAGCTTGTCTACCTCAGCCTTTATGAATTGGTATAACAAACGAATCGCCCTTATTGAAAGATAGCAGAGACTATGAAATCGACTGTTCCAACAGAACCCGGTGAAGTATTAAAACCCCCTCTTAGTGAAACGGGGGTTCTTGGCTGGGTCAAGCACAACCTATTCAATGGCTATTTCAACAGTGTTCTGACTATTCTGATCCTGATTGCGGCCTGGCAACTGATTCCACCGCTTATCAGTTGGGCCTTTATCGATAGTGTCTGGAACACCAGCGGAGCAGCTTGCCAAGAAATCAAAGGGGCCTGCTGGTCTATTGTGCCTGCAAATTTTCGACTGGTTATTTTTGGTTTTTATCCGATTGACCAGCAATGGCGGCCACTCATGGCCATGATTATACTGGTTGGACTGTTGCTCTACAGCAAAAATCGAGATCACTGGAAAAAACGACTGCTCTATATCTGGTTGTTTGCATTGGTTTTGATGGGGTTGTTAATGCGGGGTGGTCTTTTTGGCCTGGTGTCCGTTGAGAGTGCCAAATGGAGTGGGTTGCCGTTGACATTGATGCTGTCGTTTTTCGGTATGGTCGCAGCCTATCCCCTGGGTGTTGTACTGGCGCTGGGACGTCGCTCGAAACTAGTGGGTATCCGGTCACTGTGTGTTGTCTATATTGAGATGATCCGGGGAGTCCCCCTGATTAGTCTACTGTTTATGTCGTCAATCCTGTTCCCGCTTTTTCTGCCAAAAGATCTTAGTATTGATAAGATTCTACGGGCTCAGGCGGCGATTATCATGTTTACTGCAGCTTATATTGCTGAAGTAGTCAGAGGCGGGTTGCAGGCAATCGACAAAGGACAATATGAGGCGGCGGAGTCCATTGGCCTGAACTATTTCCAAAGCATGCGGCTGGTTGTTCTGCCTCAGGCCCTGAAGATTGTCATTCCCCCCTCAGTGGGGATACTGATTTCAGCTTTCAAGGATACCTCACTGGTCGTTATTATTGCCCTGTACGATCTTTTGAATACAACCAAATCAGCGCTTTCAAATCCCGAATGGATGGGAGGCAGCAGTGAGATTTATATATTTGTGGCCTTGATCTATTTTGTGTTTTGCTACCTGATGTCCAGTTACAGTCGGCGTCTGGAAGCCGAGCTTGAATATAAAACAGACTAAACAATTCTCAGCAGGGAATATACCCTGAATAACAAACGATATCCAACAGAATCTTATGGTTACGGACAGTCAAAAAGAGAGTCCTGCAGTGACAAATGACACCATCATCAAAATCTCTAACATGCACAAATGGTATGGTGATTTTCATGTTTTAAAGGACATCAATCTGAATGTGATAAAGGGGGAGAGAATTGTCGTCTGCGGCCCATCCGGTTCTGGCAAGTCCACTATGATTCGTTGCATTAACCGCTTGGAAGAACACCAAAAAGGGGATATCGAGGTCAATGGCATCCAACTGACAAACGATCTGAAGAATATTGAAAAGGTGCGGGCTGAAGTAGGCATGGTGTTCCAGCACTTCAATCTTTTTCCCCACCTGACGATTCTGGAAAATCTGACCCTGGGGCCGATCTGGGTTAGAAAAACACCCAAGAAGGAAGCGGAAGAAGAGGCGATGCACTATCTGGAGATTGTCCATATTCCGGAGCAGGCCCAGAAATACCCGGGGCAGATCTCTGGTGGGCAGCAGCAACGCGTGGCTATCGCCCGCAGTCTTTGCATGAAACCCGAAATTATGCTGTTTGACGAACCGACTTCGGCACTGGACCCCGAGATGATCAAAGAAGTATTGGATGTCATGATTGAGTTGGCCGAGGGCGGCATGACCATGATAGTTGTCTCACATGAGATGGGATTTGCCAAGACGGTGGCCCACCGGGTCGTTTTCATGGATTTCGGGGAGATTGTGGAAACCAATGAGCCCTTCGCTTTTTTCGACAATCCTCAGCATGAGCGTACCCAGCTCTTCCTCAGCCAAATTCTCTGAGACGAATGATCGGGCACTGGTTTATGTCCGATCCCCAACCCGTTTCACTTCCACCCGTGATTCATGGAAAGTGCTACCTTCTCCCAAGTCAGTTGTTTGTTGGGATGTGAGATCGTTGATGGCTGTCTGGTCAGAAGTGGCATTTTCCCAATAAATTCCTTCTGCCACAACCAGGCCCGGCTGAGTATCCACTGTTACCCGGGCCTTTCTGATCGTTTTCCCCCGGTGATTTTTAAGCTGGACGCGGTCCCCGTCTGTAATTGATCTTGTAGCTGCATCTTGAGGATGAATCAGCAAACGTCCTGTTTCATCCGGAAAACACTCACCGAAAGTACTATTCAACAGGTGAGTTGCAGGTGGCGTAATCAGCTTCAGGGAGTAGCGCGAGCTTAGATCCGGATTGTCAAATTCAAGATTTGGCATCATACAGGGGAAAGCAGGAGTTCCTGGACCTGTCTGTCGACTGACAAAATGAAACGATTTTCTGTTTTCAGGGTGGTCTGTCTCTGCATGGATGGACTGTACCCATTTCCCTGCTTCAAGAGTAGAGATGTTGACTGAATCATCAATGCCTGACATGCCTTTTAAATACTTACCAATTCGGTCTTCCACCGTCTGCTGAAAGGGCGTGTCGGTATATCCCATTTTTTTGGCCAGTGTCTGAAACAGGTCAAAATTACTGACTGCTTCGCCAACTGGAGGGATGACAGGCTGAGTGATTCCCATGTGGAAGTGCCCGTAAGCCGTATAAACATCACTGTTTTCGAATGATGTGGTTGCAGGCAGCAGTAAATCAGCGTACCGAGCCGTGGGTGTCATGAGCTGTTCATGAACGATGGTGAACAGATCCGCTCTCTCCAATCCGCTTCTGACTCTGGACGAGTCCGGGGCGACACTCAAGGGGTTGCTGTTGAACACAAATAATCCATGAACTGGCGGTTTTAACTGAGTTAATGCCTGACCCAACTGAACCATATTAATTTGTCGAGTCTGTTCTGTTGCTAATGACGAATGGACTAACTCCTCGCTGTTCCCGTAAAATGCCCGTGAAGAGGCCAATACACCCCGGCCCTTTGCTCCATCAAAAAGACCTAAAGCTGCCGCCAGGCTGATGATGGCTCGTATCGACATGGCGCCACTGGTATTGCGTGTCAACCCGATTCCAAGACGGATGAAAGTACGGGGATTCTTTTCCAGCAGTCGGGAAAGTTCGTCAATCTGTCCTTTAGATAATCCGGAACTCTGTTCAATGTCATCCCAGCCGATACCAGCCACATAGGCACTGAATTCACCAAAACCCGTGGTTTCTGTTACGAGATATTCGCGATTTTCGGAGTTGTTCTCCAAGATCCGTTTTAGAAGCCCCAGGGCGAGGGCAGTATCGCCACCGGGTTTTACTGGAAGATAGAGGTCTGCCGCTTTGGCGGTTTTATTACGGTAGGGATCGATTACGACCAGTTTCCCCCCTTTTTTTCGGCCTGCTTGAATGATTGGCCAGAAATGGATATTGGTTGTTTTGACGTTTATACCCCAGGCAATGATCAGGCTTGAATCAGCGGCTGTTTCAGGAGAGGAACCCGCCTTTTTCCCGCAGTGTGCTTGCCAGGCTGCTCCAGCAGCGGTTGAACAGATGGTTCGTTTCAAGCGGGAAGCCCCGAAACGGTGAAAAAAGGGCTCCCCAGCCCAACGGCTGATGTGTCCCATATTTCCAGCATAGGAATAAGGAAGCAGTGCCTCACCGCCATAGTTTTCCTTGATTTCATTCAACCCGGTAACCAGGATTTCCCAGGCCCTGTCCCAGGAAATACGTTCAAACTCTCCGTTGCCTTTGATTCCGGTTCTGAGTTGTGGGTAGAGAATTCGGTCAGCAGTGTGAATCCGGTCAACATAATGCCTCATTTTACGGCATAGGAACCCCCGTGTGAACGGATGGTCTGGATCGCCCTGCAGGCGGGTGATGCGTCCTTCTGCAAGAGTCGCCACAATCCCACAACTATCAGGGCAGTCCAAAGGGCAAATAGTTTTTTGTTTTTCGTTCATGACTGAGAGACGTTAAGTTGGATGAGATTAGGGGGAAGCTGATGTTGTTTTTAGAAAGGGGTCTTCTTCAGATTCTCTACCTCGTTGGAGTTGGGATAGTACTTTTCAATCACAGTGATATGCTTTTCATATTGCTCAAGACTTCCTTTTGATTTCTTGAGCACCATCGCTCTCCAGTAATGGGCGTAAATATTTGTTTTGTGAAGGTTGATGGCTTTGTCCAGAGAGATGGTGGCCAGCCGGTAACGGCGTGTCTCCGCCAATGCGATACCGTTTTTAAGGTGGAAAAATGTCTCGATGGCGGTCTCCGCCTTCAGCGGTGCAAATAACCTGTCCAGTTCTTTAAAATATCTGGACTTGTTATTGATCATTGCTACGGAGTTGGCGATGACATTCTTCTTGAGCTCCAGATCCTCGGCTCCTGTATTGACAGTCACCGTGACATCCCGCCAGGAATTTCTGAAAAGAATCTCATTCCAATCGAGTGCTTTGCCAACGGCATAGACCAGAAAGGCGAAACTGAAATAGTCGAACTCATTTTTCTGGGCAAAGTTGTGAAAGACAGAGTTGCTGGAAACCTGGGGAAAGCGATAGTTTTCTGAAAACAGGATATGGAGTTTGCGGACATTCTGAAGCATAGCCGCCGAATTAGCAGATGCGCCTTGCATCTCGTTCACGGCCCAATCCAGGATTTCTGAAAAATTATTAATAGTACGGTCGGTGAAATTGGGGACATTGAATATTTTTGCAGCCTGAGTAATCAATGATACAATCAGTGGAGGCAAGTTGCTGCTCTTGTTGTTACTGCTTTCGAAACTCACCTCATCTGCCTGGACCTCCACTTTCAGCAGATTAGAGATGCTCATTTTATAAGCATCTGAGAATATCAATGTTTCCCAATGTTGAGAGAGTTCTCCAATATCCTTGCAGCATTCATCGAAAAGCTGACTGATATTGTCAATTTCCCGTTGAGTTTCTGTTGGGGACATACCAGGCAAACGGGCCTGTTCTAATAGAGAAGTATGTATGTACTGAATGAAAGCGATAGCGTCATCTCTGTGATCGTCATCAGTCAGCCTGATCAAAGACTTGATCACTTGGATAAGTGTGCCGGGAAACCGAGTATATAGATAGTTGATCAGATCTCGAATGGTTGCCAGGTGATTTTCTGAGAGAAGTTTGATCAGCTCCTGCACATGGGTTTTTGACAAAAAGAGCATGCCCAGTATCATTTTGTTTAAAATGGGTAGGGTGTCCGGGTCTGAAGTGATTGAAATGTCACTCAGGTAACGGACCATATTATTGAGCAGGTTGGCGTGCCAATTGACGGTGGATTCGAATTTTTGTTTATCCAGTCGTGTCTGCTCAAAGATGTGATTGAAGATCAGCCTGAAACGCTCTTTATCTGTGGTCAAAAGTGATATAAAAGGGATAAAATCCTTTAAATAGGTCACCGTACTGCCGTCTGTCAGATTGTTCATGAGCGTCAGTTGATCCCTGATCTCCTTTTTCTGTCTGATTGGCATCAGGATATTCCAAATCTCTTTTGCCTTGTCATCCTTATCTTTAGCTTTATCGAACTGACAGATGGCATTGAGCAGCGGCATCCAGGTATCTATTTCGCTGTCTCGGAATATTTTTTTTTCATACACGGATTCTAGCAGGTCGGCCACATACTTGCTCAAAGCCGAAATCATCAGGTAAAAATGAGACCTGTGTTTCTTATCGGGCGGCAGATAATTCTGATAGTAATACGTGATGGATGAGGTAAACTTATCCAGGTAATCATCGGCTTGCTTGCCTGAATAGTCGTAGATAGCAATCAGTCCTCTTCGGACCACTTCCAGCGGAATTCGCGATAGAATGTCCCCAGGGGAATCGATAAATATTCTCTGAGTCAGGAGGTGCAAAAAATCATCGGACCGAGAAATTAAAGATTTCAGAATATTCGCAAGTTGATGGTTAGCCGGCTGGAGTTTGTTCGGTGGTAGATGGTTAAACTGTTTCTGAAAGATATCCTGCTTCAATTCCAGTCGAAAAAGCTTTGAAATTCTCCTGATATATTCAAGCTCGGCTTCACTCTTGTCCCTGGCCAGAAAAATGAGGGAGAATATATTGATAAAAGCTTGATTATTGCCTTCGGCACCTAGCAGGTCCGGAATAATCTCTTTGATGATCAATGCTGTTTTGTCTTGATTAAGTGCCAGCAAAACAGTTGCTATCAACTTGGCCATCCTCTGAGAAGTCGCCGCCTTCTCAAAAATATGGAGCATTAAGCGATTGAAAGCTTGCTTTTTTCGATACAGGTTCAGTAGATATGAACGGATGTTCGGGGCAGTGACCGCGGTTATCGGTTGTGCCATATCTATCATGCTAACCAGATTGTCGATCCGTTTTCTGAATACATCATCTTTTTTGATGCCATTAAGTATTTTCAGAAGTTGTTTAATCTCATTATCAGATCCGCCGAACTGATTTATTTTACGGATCGCCAAACGCTCGCTTCCGCGCATGCGGTTGGAATTCGTGATCCCTTTTAAGATCCCACTATGTTTTCCGTGGAGTAGCTCGACAAATTTGGAAAAAGTGGCCAGTTCATTATCCCCTTTGGCCTGCCTGACGGATTGGTTGACTTCGGCTCTGACCCGTTGGAAAAAGTCATCTACTACGTACTTGGGTTTTTTCACAATTTCTGACAGGTAACGTCGCAGAACATGAACCAGAATAACCAGCGGGTCATGGGGATTTTGTTCTTGTTCATCCTTTAGTATGATCGTTGGCTTCAGAATACCCTTTGATGATGCCGCCATTTCGAATTTCTATGGATTTCAGTCCTATTTCACAAAAAGAACAATTCCCGAATATTGCCCTGTTAAGTAGAATATTGGGAGATGTTGAGCTGGATTGTTTTTGGGGTAATGATGATTCCTTTCACAGATGACCCTCTTGATGGATATTCTAGTGAAAAATCATCTGACCGGCAAATGGTTTTTTTAATTTAAATCTCTATCGGCTAAGGATGTATTCGACAATCCGTATCCGGTCTTCCTGGATGTTTTTCTTCATATTGCGCACCATAGTCAGAAGGTTTTCGCCGTAAACCATTTTCTGATTGAGAATTGGCTGACTGTCCTTGCCCCGATTTGCTTTTTGCTTTTCAAACCAGTCCAGCGCATTTTGGGAGATATCCTGCCAAAATATTTCCGAGAAGCCTGCGTTGTTGACCTGCATTCTCAAATCAGACTATGAAACCAGAAAACTGAGAGTCTGATCGTGTGCCCAAGGTACCGGATAACTGACCGGGCTCTGTGAACCTGCGATGACGTCATGGATCAGGAGGCGCCCCCCTTTTTTCAAGATGCGGAAGTACTCTGTAGATGTCGCTGACAAAATGGGACCGGTTTTTTTGATTAATGTAGGTTATTCGTGAAATCTAACAGAATGTAGCTGTGTTGTGCTGTGAAAATTGTTGTCTGGTAAGAGCTATAATACCGCAAACCGGGGTGTAAGCTTTTGATACCTTTGCCTAAACGTTATTTAAGAAATAGGTGCGGAAAATCGACTAAATTAGACTACCTAATTTTGGCTTCTTTAAAATAATCGATTATTTTCACTCACATTTTTAAAATCAATACATGATGACCAAATTTTTCGGACATATTGACCCATACCTTTCTTGAGGGGTGATTTTTTGGCCGCATTAAGAATCACAAGATACTGAATTTATATATTATATAATCTGGGCATGGTTTTAGCAGTATAGAAAATTCAAAAGACAAAAGAGTAACAGTTTTTAAACATTTAAGGAGAAAAAATGAAAAAAAAGTTTGTAAACAGAAGACGATCCAGAAAAGGCGCCCTTTCTTTCAGACCTGATCGTCAGTATATCGAACAAGCAGTGGCGGCATTTTTGGAAAAAGGTGGTAAAATAAACCATGTAGAAGCAAGTGAGAAGAGTTTTGAAAATTCATGGATGATTAACGATGTTAGTTCTGACGTGGATGAATTTTTGAACGGTCAGTAGTCAAATAATACAAACCTCATATTGAATGGATGTAGACCGTATGTTTCAAGCTCCAACCAATACCCCATCCTGACAGCAGTTTTTCAATCACGATGGGGTCACTTCTCTGTTGAGCCCCCCCCCAAAAAAAAACACGTTCCCCGCAAAATTCAGGTCGGCTGATACGGCAATAATCATTATTGGATCTTCACATCTGAAATTCAGCAGACCATCGCCGGATATTTAAAAATCACTGATACAGGTGTTAGACTTTCGATTGATAATTTCCTATAATGGCCTATGGAAAACAAGTGACTCAATCCAAACAAGTTGGAATTCACTGACTATTCCTGCCTGTAAGCAACCGGATGCGCGTGAATACAGCTATAACGAGTTTTAACTATCATACCGAAAAGGTTGAACTCCGGTCAATGATATGCCGTTGCAAAGACATTGATAATCTATAGGAAAAACCATGAAAAAAGTGATTGTTTACTCAAAAGGATATTGCCCGTTCTGTGTCAGAGCCAAAGAGTTGTTAAATTCGAAGGGAGTCATCTTTGAAGAGATTGCTGTCGATATGAAACCTGAGGAACTGGGTGTCATGATCGAAAAATCGGGAGGAAGTAGAACGGTTCCCCAGATTTTTATAGACGATTTTCATGTAGGTGGTTGTGATGAACTCTATGAAATGGAAAACAAGGGGGAACTGGATAAGCTGCTTGCCCTGGAAACGAACGAAAATGATGAGAATTATCACCGGGTGATTATCCTCGGCTCAGGACCCGCCGGTTACACTGCAGCGATATATGCCGCTCGCGCTAATCTCTCTCCATTGCTGATTTTCGGCCCGCAGAAAGGCGGGCAGCTGACAACCACAACAGAAGTAGAAAATTTTCCCGGATTTCCGGAAGGGGTTGATGGAAACATTCTGATGGACAGCATGGAAAAACAGGCAGTACGGTTTAACACTCAGGTTACTTTTGGGGAGATAACGAGTGTGGATCTCTCGCAACGGCCGTTTAAGCTATATCAGGAAAACAAATTGTTTACCTGTGATTCACTGATCATCTCTACGGGGGCATCTGCCCGTTATCTTGGATTGCCCAGTGAAACCCGTTTTAAAAACAAAGGGGTTTCAGCCTGCGCAACCTGCGATGGATTTTTCTTCAAAGGACAGAAAGTGGCAGTAGCTGGTGGTGGGGATACTGCTTTGGAAGAGGCCACTTATCTGACTAATTTCTGCGAAAAAGTATACCTGATCCATCGTCGGAATGAATTCCGGGGGAGTAAAGCGATGCAGGATCGTGTCTTGAAAAACAGTAGAATTGAAGTGGTCTGGGATTCGGTGGTAGATGAAGTGATTGGCGATGACACCAAAGGGATGACAGATCTCAGAGTGCGTAATGTAAAAAGTGGGGAGAAAAAATTATTGGGCGTCAGTGGCTTGTTCGTGGCAATTGGACATACGCCAAATACCAAACTTTTTGATGACATTCTGGACATGGATGAGAACAAATATCTGGCCCCGACACCCGGAACAACCAAAATGAATATCCCAGGTGTTTTTGCCTGTGGTGATGTGATGGACAGTCATTACCGTCAGGCTGTTACTGCTGCGGGAACCGGATGTATGGCAGCCATTGATGCGGAGCGCTGGTTGGCTGAATTCGTATAATATTTAAAGTGTCTATTCGTAACTGATGCTCAGATTCTGTTATCGGGCATCAGGTCGATTCCGGTTTATGGGATGACTTGTGCATTGAAAGTTGGACCCCAACCGACTTGAATGGTCTTCGAATTACCCCCTCCTGAAAGCATTTTTCATAAAAATTTAATTCCTGATTATCTGGTCTTTTCTTTGCATTTACTTATACAGATATTTTTTTGTATAGGTCTATGAACTGAATTTAACGGTCAGCCAAGAGGGTTTACATGTCAGTCAATATGTTTGATAAATCTTTGACTTTATTGGAAAAGACCATGTCGTTACGGTCTCGTCGCAACGACATGATCGCTTCCAATATAGCCAACCGTGAGACACCAGGTTACCGTGCGCAGGACGTTGTTTTCGAAAAGGAATTGGAAGCCGCCTTTCATAGCGACAGACCTGGACCACTTAAAACTACTAATCCCCGGCATTTTGACGGTGTGAAGCGAGAACCGTTGGAATTGGTGACCGGGACACAGATCAACAGTTTTAACCCTGACCCCAAAATGGATGGCAACACAGTGAACCTGGACAAAGAAATGGCAAAGTTGGCGGAAAACCAGCTGATGTACCAGGCAGCAGTCAGGTCCGTGAATTGGAAGTTTCAACAATTGAAATCTGCGATAACAGGGGGTAGATAATGTCAATGTTTGATACGATGGAGATCAGCTCATCCGGTCTGTCAGCACAGCGGCTGCGGATGAAGGTTATTTCCAGCAATATTGCTAATGTGAATACGACCCGCACACCCGGTGGCGGACCTTATCGCAGAAGAGACACCATTTTTGCAGCCTTGCCTGCGACAAAGAGTTTTCAGGATGAGTTGCTCTCTCAACAGAAAGATGATGGTATCCGACACGTAAAAGTGGTAGGTATTATAGAAGATGGGCGTGCACCAAAGCTGAAATATGATCCCACCCATCCTGATGCCAATGAAGAAGGGTACGTTGAGTTGCCCAATATCGATGTGGTCGAGGAAATGACCAACATGATGGTGGCAAAGCGCTCTTTTGAAGCGAATATTGCGGCCCTGAACGCAACTAAAAATATGATTAATAAAGCGTTGGATATTGGCAGGTAAATTGAATTGTTAAAAGTATGAATAGGTGCGAGCACTGATGCTCTCCAGCTGATGGCTGGCCATTAGGCACGCTAAATCCCAGTTTTTGAATAATAATAAAAATCTAGGTGCAAAGTAATGAGTGAAGTGAATCGAATTGGCCTACTACAACCGGATGCCAGGATTCAATCAACAAAAAATAGAAAAGAACCCGTTGCATCCGGCAAAGCATTTGAAAATCAATTACTTGAAACTGTTGAAAAGCTAAAGACGCTGGACAGCGAGGTGGACGCAATGATGGAGAGTACAAAATTGCAGAAATCGGACGCTGCGAAAGCCTCACTTCAGCTACAGGGCAAGAAAGAGGATGTGATTGCGGAAAATTTTTCCGCTGCCCAGAAAACATCCGCAAAATCAGCTAAGTATGCGGCCTTACAATATGAACAGGCAAAAAAGTAGATTCTGTTTCTTTACAATCGTGACACGGAGATAAAATGATTAAATCAGTTATCAGACAGCCGTTGATGATTCCGCGGAATCAGCCCCAGGATACTTCGAATCCCACTTCAGCGGGTAAAAAAATTGTCTCTTCTTTTCAAAAGATGTTCGATGAAGTTAATACCGAACATTTGAAGGCGGAGAAGATGGTGACTGAAATGGTCGCAGGTAAAAACAAAGATATTTCCGGTACGATGATCGCAATGGAAAAAGCGGATGTATCGGGTCGTATGCTGATGGCAGTTCGAAACAAGATTGTAAACGCATACGAAGAGATCATGCGCATGCCGGTTTAGTTTTTATCGTGCTGTCTGCATTTTCACTAACCGAATCACCCATTTATTCAATAATTCGCTTCTAGTTACAAGGTAATCATAACATGGCCGAACAAGCAGCTGATCTGGTATCGAGTTTTCAGGATCAATTTCAAAACTTTTTTCAGAGCCTGAATACATCAAGGAAAATTTTTCTGTTCTCCGCTTTAGGATCTGTTCTGGTTGGTTTATTCGCGTTTGTCTACTTTTCACAACAGGTAACCTGGGCACCGTTGATCAGTGGCGTTACACAACAGGATGCTGGAAACATCGTACGCAGGCTGGAAGAGATGAACATTGAATATGTTTTACAACCTGGTGGCAATACGATTCTGGTTCCTGCCGACTCGGTGGACAAAGTTCGTTTGGAAATCGCCTCTTCTGGCATTCAAATGGGCGGAATTGCCGGTTTGGAACTGTTTGATAAAAACAATTTCGGAGCAACTGAGTTTCAACAGCGGATACAATATAAAAGGGCCCTCGAAGGAGAACTGACCCGGTTGGTTTCCCAGATAAAAACCATCAATTCAGCCAGGATTTCATTGGCGCTGCCTGAAAAATCACTCTTTATCGATGACGAAAAACACCCTACTGCTTCAGTGGTTTTAGAAATGGCAAATGGTCAGCGGATATCCCAAAAGGGTGTCATGACGATTCTCAACCTGGTTTCCGGATCTATTTCTGGCATGATGCCGGAAGATGTACGAGTTGCTGACCAGTCCGGGAATCTGCTCTCCAAAGGATTGACCAGTCAATCCACTGCGGAGCTGAGGGACAAGAACTATTTTTACCAGCAGCAGGTAGAGCAGCGACTGCAACAGAAACTGGTGACTCAGCTGGAAAAGATTACGGGTAAAGACCGGGTAGAGGTCCGAGTGGCGTTAAGAATGGATTTCGATTCCAGTGAAATTGAAGAAGAAGTCGTTAATCCCGATGGTTCAGCGATTCTGAGTGAAGAGGTGGATACCGAAAACTCAACCGGATCACGGTCCATTCCAGTGGGTGTTCCCGGAGTCACCTCCAATTCCCCGGAAGTTCGGGCAGGTGCCAGCGAAGTGGCAAACGTCTCCAATATCAACAAGAAAACCAAACGCACCAACTACGTCAACAGCCGCAAGCATATCAAAAGCATGAAATCAGCTGGTAGAATCTTACGTATGAGTGCCGCCGTCTTGCTGGACGGGCATTATGAATATGTACGGAATGAAAGCGGAGAGGTCGTTGGCAGTCCGGTATACAAACCCAGGACTATTGACGAACTTGCCACTATCAGGCAGATTGCGATGCAGACAGTCGGCTTTGAAGCGAGTCGCGGAGATACGATTGAAGTCAGAAACATGAAGTTTAAAAAGCCACTGGTTGAAGTTGAAAAGCTGAAGCAGCAACAGCGTGAGACTACCCGAAAATTTGTGATCGATCTGATCCGTTACGTATTAGTTGGGGTCATTGTTGTCCTGCTGGTCTTTATGGTGATTCGTCCAATGGTACAGAAACTGTCTGCCAAGCCTGAAGATCTGGATCTGCTTATGGGTCTGCCGACAACCATCGGCGAGCTGGAGGGCGAAGAACTGGAAATACCAACAGAAAAAGAAACCGGTATCCCACCACGAGACAAGATTATCGAAATTGCCAGACAGGATCCGCTCAAGACGGCTACCCTGGTTCGCAACTGGCTGCGTGAAAAGAAAGGACCATCCTAAACTCAGGAGAATAAGTGACAACGGAATACTTCAAACCGCCTGAATTTGGGAAGCCGGAGGTAGAGCAAAACGGAGCGGCCGACGCTCATGATTTCGCGGTCCGTCCCAATGCAGCCGAAGATCTGAGCGAAGCCGAGACCTTTGAACTGGAAGATGTTGAAGATAAAAAAAAGATCAAACGGCGAAAAAAAATCGATTATTCCCAGTTCAACTCTTCCGAATTTAACGAGGTCGATTCTCTACTGACCAATGTCGAGGATTACACCCAGAAAATTCGGGAAGATGCCGAACGCTATGTTCATCAGATCAGGGAAGAGGTCGACCTGCTGAAGTCCGAGATCGAACTTGAGTTGGCCAATGCCTTGATTAAAAGGTTGAATGCAGAGAGAATCGGTCAGGATATTGTCACGGCGGCGGAAGAATCTCGATCAGAAGTTCAGAAACAGGCATGGGAAGAGGGTTTTACAGCCGGATTTGCAGAAGGCCACCAGGCTTTCAAATCGCAGAACGAAGAGGTTACCGGTCATGTGATGACTCTGCTGAACGAACTGCAGGGGCTGAGAATGGGGATATTTCAGGAGTATGAAAACCAGATCGTGAAACTGAGTCTCCTGATTGCTAAAAAAGTCGTGCACAACGAACTCTGCACTGAAAAAAAATTGGTACTGCAGATGATCAAGGATACCATGTCTCATTTTGAAGGGATGGGCAGTGTTCGCGTCAAAGTCAATCCGATCGAATATGATATGATTCTAACCCATCAACAAGAGCTGCAGTCTTTTCTGGATGAGGAACAAGTCATCAAGGTCCGCTCTGAAGCCGGTATCCCCCCAGCTTCGGCGGTTATTGAATCTGATTTTTCAAAAGTTAATCTGGATATGCAAAAACAATTGGCCGAAATCGATGGCCGACTCCAGGATTGCACCGATGATCGGAAGATCCTGTTTCGAGTGAAAGAGAAATAACTTCTGAAGGATAACATCAACTCAGAACCCCTGTCCCAAACCCACATTTAAAACAAGGAGTTCACTTGTTCTCGCTGGATCCCTACATCAATCAGGTTAGTAACCTCAGAGCTGAAAAAGTCGAAGGAAAAGTTGATGAAGTGGTTGGATTCCTGATCAAGGCCTATAATCCTGGCCTGCAGGTCGGGTCTAGCTGTATGATCGTCAATTCTGATCTTGACGATGCGGTTCCTGGAGAGGTGGTGGGTTTTAAGGGGGATCAGGTGCTGGTCATGGCCCTGGGTGATATCAGGGGCATCGGACCTCAAAGCAGGATTGTTCCTGCGACGGGAAAGCCGCGGGTTGATGTCGGAAATGAGCTGCTGGGTAGAGCGATTAACGGCATGGGAGTTCCCATCGACAGCAAGGGAGTGATTGATACTGATGAAAAAGTGCCGTTGTATGCAGATCCGATAAATCCATTGCAACGTCGGCGAATCGACGGTTCACTTGATGTCGGTATCAGAGCTCTCAACGGTATTCTGACCTGTGGTAAAGGGCAGCGTCTCGGAATTCTCTCCGGTTCCGGTGTGGGAAAATCAGTCCTGCTTGGAATGATGGCCCGTAATACGACGGCAGATGTCAACGTCATCGCTCTGATCGGTGAGCGGGGCAGAGAGGTCAAAGAATTTATTGAGAAAGACCTGGGTGAAGAGGGGATGAAACGTTCAATCGTTATTGCTGCAACATCAGATCAATCTCCCCTGGTCAGGCTGCGTGGTGCGTATCTAGCCACAGCAATAGCTGAGTATTTCCGAGAAAAAGGAAAAGATGTGCTACTGATGATGGACAGTATCACCCGATTTGCCATGGCCCAACGAGAGGTCGGTCTGGCCGTGGGTGAGCCTCCGACAACCAAAGGATATCCGCCTTCGGTTTTTGGGTTGCTGCCGAAACTGCTGGAGCGGGCCGGAAATTCCGCCTCTGCTGGATCTCTGACGGGATTCTACACGGTGCTGGTGGAAGCGGATGACCCGCTGGACCCGATTGGAGACGCGGTTCGTTCCATTGTTGATGGCCATATTCTCCTGGATCGGGAGATTGCGGCTCGGGGACACTACCCAGCTATTGATGTCTTGCGATCAAAGAGTCGGGTGATGGTGGATGTTGCCTCACCTACCCATCAACTGAATGCCCGTAAATTGATTAAAACCCTGGCAGTCTATAAGGAAGCTGAAGATTTAATCAACATTGGTGCCTATGTCAAAGGTTCCAACCCCGACATCGACTACGCTCTAAAAAAAATAAACGAAATCAACGGTTATCTACAGCAGGGAATTGAAGAAAGTACCCTGTTGTTGGAATGTGAAGCCCGGTTAGAGCAAATGTTCCAGGATTTTGTTGCTGATGTTGAGAATCCGGAAACCACGACTGCTTGACGCAAGCTCTCTTCAAAGCCCAAATTCACCGTGTGATAAAAACAGAGTTGTTCTATTGGTCCCCGATAAAAAACGGACGATACTCACTTTCTGGTTTTTCCAGTGCTAGTTTAATTTTTTCGAGTAATTCCACGCTGGCTTGAGGGAGCTGGCCTTCAATGTTCAGATAGTTGGTATAGTGATCGCTGGCAAGATAGGAATTGACGCGCAGTTCGCCGATCAGGAGAGCAGTTTCACGGAGGATGTCGTGGGGTCCTGCCATCGTAAACTTCCCGTCGTTAATGTCTTGCAGAAGGGGAGTCCCCACTTTGGGTACGAAAGTACGAAGTCGGATAAAATGAGGAGAAATCTGGTTCAGGACGCGCGCCGTTTCCAAAGCATGGGATCTGGAGCATGTCTGACCGCCGATCCCCAGAATGACGTACAGACTGAGTTCGATTCCTGCATCCATCACCATCTTACCCGCTTCAATCTGCTGCTGGCTGTTTGTCCCTTTCAGAATCTGTTTTAGGATATGGTCATCCCCCGATTCCAACCCTACATGAATTCTTGACAGACCTGCCTCCGCAAGTTCTTTCATCTCTGTGGCGCCCTTTTTGTGGATATACTGAGAGGAGCCGTAAACGGTGATCCGTTCCAGACGAGGGAATAGATCGTGAGCATGCCGGCAGATCTCGGCGAGATCTGCGGTTTTCATGGCGATGGTGTTTCCTGCCGGGAAGAAGATGGTACGGATGTGCGGCCCACAGTCGTCGGCTGCTTCCTGCATATCCTCTTTGATCTCCCGGGTCTCTCTGACCTTGTATTTGGGGCCGTCCTTGTATACCAGGCAGAACGTACACCGGTTGTGGGGACAGCCGACAGTGGCTTGGATCAGCAAGGAGTCAGCCTCACTGGGGGGGCGATAAATGGGGCCTTCGTAGCGCATGTCTGGCAGTCCTATTCGAAAAGAGAATCGGCAAATATTCGGGCTGAAAAGGGTTGCAGGTCATCCAGTCCCTCACCGACACCGATATAGTAAATGGGGACCTCAAATTCATTGACGATGCCGATGACCACACCACCTTTGGCTGTGCCATCCAGTTTGGTGATAATCAGTCCATTCAGGCCGATCAGGGAGGCGAATTCTCTGGTCTGTATGATGGCATTCTGCCCGGTATTGGCATCTAAGACCAGCAGGGAAGCATGGGGCGCAGCGGGGATATTTTTTTTAATCACATTCTGCATTTTTAAAAGTTCTTCCATCAGGTTTTTTTTCGTGTGGAGCCGGCCGGATGTATCGCAAAGCAAGACATCGTAGTTTTCAGAGACCGCCTTGGCGGTTGCTTCAAACATGGTGGCGGCGGGATCGGAGTTGATCTCTTTGGCCATAATGTCGACTCCTGCCCGGTTGCACCATTCAGCAAGTTGCTCAATGGCGGCAGCTCTGAATGTATCTCCTGCAGCCACCAATACTTTCTTCCCCTGCTGTTTATACTTGGCTGCAATTTTTCCAATGGACGTGGTTTTTCCGACGCCGTTGACACCGACGAACAGGTAGACAGTGGGACCCGACTTGGCGATAGGTAGAGATAGATCACCATGGTCGAGAATGCTATGGATGATCTTCTTGACCGTTTCGATCGCTTCTGTTTGAGATTTAATCTCAAGATCAGAGACTTTCTGTTCGATTATCCGGATGATTTTTTCTGTTGTCGCCAGCCCTATATCCGAGGCTAATAAACGCTCTTCCAGGTCGTCCAGAAAATCATCATCGACAGCGTCCTCTCCTGACAATTCCATCAAGCCACCGACCAGCATATGCTTCGTCTTGCTCAACCCTTTTTTAAATTTGCTGAACAGTGAACCTTTCTGTTCTTTCTCCTGATCTGGAAAATCGATCTCTTTTTCCAGGATCTTCTGTTGGGATTGATACTCTTTTTCAGCAGAGTCAATTTGCTCAACGATTGCCTGTGCTTTTTCTTCAGCCTGTTTTTTGATCTGTTTTTGTGCTTCTTTTTCTTTTTTCTTATTTTTATTGAATAGCATTCGTTTTGTCTGAGAGATGATTTGTGAAACGGCTGGCCTTCCAGTTTGGTGACTGTAGAAACCTGTGTGACCTGATTTTATCCTCTTGCAGTGGTTTATGCCTTTCAATTTACTCTTTGCAGACTATTTGAGCAAGCTTAAGGATCTGAAGCCAGTCTTTGTTTGGAACATGCAGCGGATACCATCTGTTCAATTAGCGGTTGCCGGAGTCTATTTTTTTTACCACTATGGGATAAAGGTCAGGCCAGTATTTTTTCTGTTTTGACAAAGCCTGCAACGGTTATTCATAATCGAACTTACTTATCCACTCTGTTTGACGAATAATACACTGTCTTTTGATTACTTAATGACCACCTCTGTAAAAATCGAAGGGAAATACCTGAATCTGATCAATCAGATCTGCAAGCTTCTGAATTCCAGCGGAGATCTGATGCGAAATATGAACATGGTGCTGATCATGCTTCAGGAGTATCTGCCTGTGCGTAATCCGACATTGTTGATTCGTGATAATATTATCAACAAATACTTTATTGATTTAGCACCGGAAATTTCAGAGGATGATAAGAACCAGTGGAACCAAAGAGTTGCATCCATGCCAGGGGATCCCGCGCTGATGCTGCAGCATGAGATGGTTTTATATCCGGACGAGCCCGACTATCTGAACCTGCCTTGCTCCAACCGCCTGAGGGAAAGTGTGGTAGCGACCATTATTCAGCCAGTGATCTATCAACAACACAATTTGCCACTCTGTATTCTCAGCCTGATGGTGACGGAAGCGGACCCCCTGAATGAGATCAGTAAAATCGTGCGCTTTATCGCCGATATGCTGGCGGTGAGCATGATCGCCCGCAACTTTCCGGTGGCTCAAATCCAGGACGCCTATCATGAAGCGATCCAGATTCCCAGGATCATCGACAATATTGTGGGTCAGAGCGAGAATATGAAAAGACTGGCCGAGGTGATAAAAAAAGTTGCGGCGAGCAAAGCCACTGTCTTGATCTGCGGTGAGAGTGGAACCGGTAAAGAATTGTTGGCCAGAGCGATTCACAATAACAGCCTGCACCGCAAGGCGCCCTTTGTCGGTGTTAACTGTGCTGCCCTCTCCGAAAGCCTCCTGGAAAGCGAACTGTTTGGACACGAGAAAGGGGCATATACCGGGGCTGCTAATGCCAGAAAAGGTCGATTCGAGCTGGCAGACGGCGGGACACTTTTTCTGGATGAAATTGGCGATACCTCTGTCAGTTTTCAGATAAAAATTCTGCGGGTCCTGCAAGAAGGTCAGTTTGAACGGCTGGGTGGAACACGGACCATAAATGTGGATGTGCGCGTGGTTTGTGCTACCAATATCAATCTGGAAGAGGCGATTGCAGAAGGAACATTTCGCGAGGATCTCTATTACCGGCTGAACGTCATCCGTCTTGACGTACCACCGCTACGGGAGCGCCTGGAAGATGTTCCCTTACTAGTACGCTATTTTCTGGACAAACTGAATCAACAGGCGAACAGCGACATTCAAGTGAGCGAAGAGGACCTGACACGGCTGCAGAGTCTCAAGTGGTATGGGAATATCAGGGAACTTGAAAACATTGTTCACTCTGCCTTTTTAATGCAGCAAAACAACGAGCTCCATTTCCAGGAACTGCCTAAGTCTGTCCCGTTAACACAGAAAAAAGCCATCAAAACGAAAGCTCCCCTCTTGGCTTCGCAACCGTCTGTAGATAAAACCGTTCTGGAAAAAGAGGAGGTTACCATGATCGAACAAGCCCTGGCCAATAGCGGGGGAGTCCAGATCAAGGCGGCGGAAATACTGGGTATCAGCCTGAGGCAACTCCGGTATCGCATCAATAAATATGGAATTGTAGTCAGGAAAATTCACTTTGCAAAACAGGTTTAACCGATCCTTTGACAAATCTTAATCAACCATGTTGTCTCGTATATTTATTCAAAATCTTGCCACCGTCGAGAAACAGTCGATCGAATTCGATGACGGATTTACAGCCTTGACAGGCGAAACCGGAGCTGGTAAATCCATAATTATCAAGGCGTTTAGCCTGATCCTGGGGGGGAACTGTCCGAAGGATCTGATTCGGGCGCAGGAAGATTTTCTGTCGGTAGAGGCGGTTTTCAGTATCCAGGACAATCCTCCGGTGCTTGAGTTGTTGGCTGACCTGGATATTGAACATGACGGGGAGCTGACGATTCGTCGCAAAGTCCATCGTAATGGGAAAAGCACAGTGTTTATCAATGATTATACCTCCCGTCTCTCCCAATTGAACTTGCTCGGGCAACACCTGATCGATCTACACGGACAGCATTCCCAACAATCTTTGCTGCAAACCGCGACGCATATCGATTATCTCGATCAGTATTCAGGTTTGAAGGATGCGGTGGCTGAATTTCGAGAGCTGCACCAGAAACTGAATCATAAACAGAAAGAGAAAGTTACCTTTGATCAAAGCCTGGCAGATCGGACCCGTCAACTGGACTTTATTCGTTTTCAGATTGATGAAATTGAGCGTGCGGGATTCACTGAGGAAGAGGAGCAGCAACTGTCCGAAGAATACCGGCTGTTGACTCACGGAGAACAGATCATTGAGGCCGTCTCTCCTGCAGCTGGATGGAATGACGGACAACACTCCCCCCTCTCTGAAATCTCTACGGTTTTACAAATGCTGCGGGAGATGGTGAATATTGCACCAGATCTAAATCCTATCGTAGAAGAGATGCAGTCGGGATTGATCACATTGGAAGAGGTTGCTACCGAAGCTCGTAACTATTTAAGCCGGATTGAGATTAATCCTGAACGACTGGGCTTGGTCAATGAGCGGTTGGCCCTGTTGGATGGATTAAAACGTAAATATGGAAAAACACTGCAAGAGGTCCTTGAATTCCAGTCGGATCAAGTGCTTGAGCAGGAAAGGTTGGAAAATCTGGAGATTAACTCTGCAAAACTGGAAGAGGAGATCAGAAATCTGTCTGAACAGGTGAATGAAAAGGCCCGATCACTGTCTGAGATCCGACGCAAAAAGGTACCTATCTTTGAAAAGCTGGTGCTGGCAAATTTAAAAGAGTTGGGGTTGGAAAGGAGCCTGTTTAAAGTTGAACATCTTCAATTGCCTGAAGATGAACTGACCGGGCAGTCCTTCTCTCAAAAGGGCCAGGATAAAATTGAGTTCTTAATCACGACTAATCCAGGCAATCCATTGAAACCCCTGGTCAAAGTCGCATCCGGCGGTGAAGTTTCACGGATCATGCTGGCCATTAAAACAACCTTGAATGAAGATATCACACAGGGAACTATGATTTTTGATGAAGTGGACTCCGGGATTAGTGGTAGAGTGGCTGAAACTGTTGGCTACAAGCTTGTTAAATTGGGTAGTCATCGACAGGTCATTTGTATTACCCATTCACCGCAGATCGCTTCTAAGGCACCAGCTCATTTGAAGGTTGAAAAAGTTTTTGCCGATAATGTCAGTCGGACTTTTATCACTCACCTGAAAAAATCAGAGCGTATCGAAGAGATTGCCCGCTTTCTGGGGGGAACCGAGATCACAGAAAAAACCATCTCTGTGGCCCGGGACATGTTAAAAGAGTAACCGGACCGACTTATGAACTATTTTTCGCCAAACTTCCTGATTATATTCGGCATCGCGGTCCTGGTGATTATATTGAGATCCCGTAGCAAAAAAAAAGGGAGTCAGCCGCCGCCAGGAAAACATATCGCCATCGTCGGTCGGCAACTGATAGCACCTTTGGGTCTCAATACGCCATATGCCTGCTTGCTGGATGACGAGAGGAAATTTGGAGACGGTTTTCAGGAAAAACAGGAACCGGAACTGCCTCACAATGAGCAGTGCCAATGCGAGTTCCATAGTGTTGTACAAAGAGATTACGATATTTTCACTAACAAACCGCAGCCGGAACCCCAGCGCTCTTCGGATCTGGGTCTATTGGAAAAGACGGAAGCCCGTTATTATAAGTACATGCTGATTATCAATCACAGAGATGCAGCGGCAGACGACCAGGAGTCTTATACTGACCTGGCCACTCGGTTGAAAGTCGATTCAGACTTCAAGGAGACAGTGAGCAAGCACCTGCGGCTCTCTGGCTAGACCTCCCGGGAAAAATAACTTGGCTAATCCACAATGTATTTGGTGGGATTTTGAGGAATTTCATTCTGCAGAACTTCAAAATGTAGTCGTGGGCGTGTTGTGTGACCCGTATTACCCGCCTGGGCAATAATCTTTCCTTTTCTGACGATATCCCCCTGGCTGACCTCAATTCTAGCGAGATGCCCATATTTAGTCTTGAAACCGTTGCCATGATCCACAACCAGAAGATTGCCGTAAGTTTCATCGGATAACAAAGCGACAGCGATTCCGTCTGCTGGTGCGTATACTGGCTGATAGGATCGTGTCGCTATGTCGATACCATCCTGAGGGGAAATTTCACCAGTGAAAGGATCACTATTGGTTCCGAATTCGTTTACCAGATATCCTTTGACTGGTAAAACGGAAGGTATACGGGTAAGGGGGTTGGGTTTCTCATTGAAAAAATGAACCAGATTCTCAAAGCGGATCATCTTTTCGTATTTCAATTCTGAATCAATTTCTGATGAATCGGTGGCGATAACGTCCAGAATCCCCCGTGTTCTCGATATTTCAATTTTCTGGGTTTGTTGCTCCTCTTGTCCCCGGTCGACTTCCGGCTTTTTTTCAGGACGGGTTCGAGTCATCTGTTTAAGCTTTTGGTTGAATGCTTTCAGATTTTCAAAATGGAGATCAAGGGTTTCATATCGACTGGCAAACTCGTTTAACTGTTTTTTTTCTTCCTCAAACTGTTGCTGAACTGTTTCATAATCCAGGAGTTGATTTCGGATTTTGATGTAGTCCATCACCATATAGCCCCATGCTGAAATCAGGGAGATGATCAGAATAGCGCTGATGCCAAATATAAAACTAGCGATACGGATTTTTTTGATCTTGGATGTCCGACGGGGAACAATAACGATGGTGAAGAATTTTTTAAACAAAGTGATACCGCGTATACTGTTATCAGGAAACTGTGTGAGTACCGATTTTAAGAATGATAATGACCAGACCCGTAATGCCTTCAATCATGGCCAGCTTTTTGACATTCATGCGAGGGAAGATGCTATGCAGCATGGACTCGACTTTTGTCAGATTCAACAACGTGAAACAGGCGTCAGATATCATTAATACTGCGATAATTGTGATGATCATATGCATGGCGGTTTTCGGTTTGCCAGTGTCGAATCGGGTCGCGTAATTGGTTTGACCAAGTGTTGACTGATTCTAACAGTCGGTATTAAAAAAGAACAGTCTCGAGACACGGTTTCCTGAAAACGATAGTGTTAATACCTGAATAAACAGGATTTATTCCACCGGGCAGGGGTCAACTTGCCAGATGTCCCTGCAATACTCGTCAATGACCCGGTCAGTCGAAAATTTCCCCATCCGCGCAACATTGAGAATCGCTTTTTGATGCCAGCTTTTTTGATCGAGATAGGCTTTGGAAATATTTTCCTGACAGGAGATGTAAGCTCGATAATCAGCCATTATATAGTAGCGCCCGGTACCGTTGTAAAGTGCATCAAAAATGGGAGCGAAAGTGGATGGATGGTTGGGTGAGAAGAAGCCATCTCGAATCTGATCCATCACCTGCCTCAGTTCGGGGTCCTTCTGGTAATATTCCATTGGCACGTAACCCGCTTTTTGGATTCGAATCAGCTCATCCGCGGTATTCCCAAAAATAAAGATGTTCTCTTCTCCTACTTCTTCCAAAATTTCTATATTCGCCCCATCCAGAGTTCCAATGGTCAGGGCACCATTTAAAGCAAATTTCATGTTGCCCGTTCCAGACGCTTCCATCCCGGCGGTCGATATCTGCTCAGAGAGGTCCGACCCCGGGAAAATTTTTTCTGCCAGAGAAACGCTGTAATTGGGTATAAAAACTACTTTGAGCAGATCCTGGACCGAACGATCCCGATTAATCAGATTTGCAACCGCACAGATCAAGTGAATGATTTTCTTAGCCATGAAATAGCCGGGTGGTGCTTTTCCACTGAAAATCACAGTCCGCGGGGTAAAATTCTCTGTCTGTCCGGCTTTGATCCGGTTGTAAAGGGTGATCACATGAAAGATGTTCAGCAACTGCCTTTTGTATTCATGCACCCGTTTAATCTGTACATCAAAAACTGAGTCGGTATCAACTCTGACCTGACAGTGATTCCAGATAATGTCTGCCAGTACTTGTTTATTGCGCTTTTTTACCGACTGCCATTCATGAACAAAATCGCTGTCATCGGTATAGGCTTCAAGCTTTTTTAATTGAAACAGGTCTTTTGTCCAGCCGTCACCGATCTTTGAACTGATGAGATCAGAGAGGAGGGGATTCGCTTGCTTCAGCCAGCGCCTGGGAGTTATTCCATTGGTTTTATTGTTGAATTTTTCAGGGAAGAGCTCGTAGAAATCACGGAAGATGCCTTCTCGTAATAATTTTGAATGCAGTTCGGCCACACCATTGACAGAAAACGATCCCACAATCGCCAGGTGAGCCATCCTTACATTTTGTGGGGTCCCTTCCTCAATAATGGACATGCGGGCGCGGCGTTTAAAATCGCCGGGGAAAATGGCTGCTACCAGATCCAGGAAACGCTGGTTGATTTCAAAAATAATCTGAATATGACGTGGCAATATGTCTTTAATCAGCGGTACCGGCCATGATTCGAGTGCTTCCGGGAGTACGGTGTGATTGGTGTATGCAAAGGTGCGGGTCGTAATATCCCATGCCTCATCCCAGCTCATCCGGTTTTCATCGAGTAGAATACGCATCAGTTCCGGAATAGCGATGGAAGGATGGGTATCATTGAGCTGAATGGCGGCCTTCTCCGGTAGACTCGTGATGGGATCCCCACATTTACCGAGACGATCAAGAATGTCCTGTAAAGAAGCGGAAACCATGAAATACTGCTGCTTTAGTCGCAGCTCTTTCCCCTCGTAATTGTTATCATTTGGATAGAGGACTTTGGAAATCGTTTCGGACTGGCTTTTGTTGAGAATGGCGCCGATATAATCCCCGGCGTTAAATGTTTGTAAATTGAATTCCCGGGTTGAAGAGGCCGACCAGAGCTTTAGAGTGTTCACGGTCTCGGTTTTGTACCCTGGGATCGGAATATCATAACCCAGGGCAATCACAGTTTCAGTATCCACCCATTCTGAGTGGTTGTGTCCATCCTTGTCCTGATAATTGTTAATCCGGCCCATAAAATGGACCTTATAGCGTTTTTCCGTTCGTCCGATTTCCCATGGATTTCCGTATCGAAGCCAATTGTCGGGATACTCCTGTTGCTGCAGTTTTTTGATCTTTTGCTTGAACATCCCAAATTCATAACGGATGCCATACCCGTATGCCGGTAGCTCAAGTGTGGCCATGGAATCGAGAAAACAGGCCGCGAGCCTTCCCAATCCGCCATTTCCCAAACCGGCATCCCACTCGATTTCAGCAATCTCCTCCAATGCGTACCCTAGATTTTCCAGTGCTTTTCCAACCACATCAGCAAGATCCAGATTTATCAGGGCATTATTCAGTGTGCGGCCAATCAGGTATTCAAGGGAGAAATAGTAGATGCGCTTGGGGTTTTTTTTGTAGTAGGTATCCTGCGTTTGTAGCCATTTTTTGATCAGTTCGTCCCGGATAGCAAAGGCAAGTGCCCTGAATTTGTCGAGGGCGCTTGAGTACTCCAGATTGTGTGCGATCGACAACGCCATGCGCTGCTCAAAAGCCTTCTGAATCTGATTGATTTTTTCATTCACTATCAGGTAATCCTGTTGTGTTAAGTCCTCCATATGTCTTTCCTGGTTATCGGCTCATCTGGTTTGTTATTTTAGGGAGGTGGTTGTTCGATGCAGCCTGATTTTGCAATGTCAGTCGATTCGTCATAATTTAAAATTCTGTCACATCACCATTGGCAGAGCAGGGTTCCACTTTCCAAATTTCTTCTGCGTACTGCCGTATGACGCGATCTGATGAAAACTTGCTCAACCGTGCCACGTTCAGAATGGCCATTTCGTGCCATTTGCGACTGTCCTGAAAAACAGCAGCGACTCTATCCTGGCAATCAATGTAAGACCTGAAATCGGCCAGGTGAAAATAGTAATCGCCCTCATGTACCAAATTATTGAAAATGGGAGTAAACAACCCGGGATTGCTGGACGAGAAAAACCCGTCGCGGATCTGATCCAGAACAATTCTCAACTCCTCATCCTGATCATAATAATCCTTTGCCTGATATCCATTATGGCGCATCTCGGACAATTCTGCTTCGGTTTTTCCGAAAATAAAAATATTTTCCTCGGCCACCTCTTCCATAATCTCGATATTTGCGCCGTCAAGGGTTCCGATGGTCAAAGCGCCGTTCAGAGAAAACTTCATATTGCCGGTTCCGGACGCTTCCATACCAGCGGTGGAAATCTGTTCGGAGAGGTCGGATCCGGGGAATATCTTCTCTGCCAATGATACCCCATAGTTGGGTAAGAAAACCACCTTTAACCGATCTCCGATTTCCGGATCTCGATTGACCAGATTGGCCACTGAGTTGATCAGGTGAATGATATCCTTGGCTCTCTGGTATCCAGGTGCTGCTTTTCCACCAAAAATAACCGTTCGGGGCACTAAATTGTTGTTGTTGCCCGATTTCAGCCGATTATACAAGGCAATGACATGCATGATATTGAGCAGCTGCCGCTTGTATTCGTGGATCCGTTTGACCTGCACATCAAATATGGATTCAGGATTTGTTTCCACATGACAGGTTTCCAGAATGATACGGGCCAATTGTTTCTTGTTGTCCAGCTTGACCGCCTGCCATTCGGAAATAAAACCGGAGTCTCCCGAAAATTTTTCCAGGGCTTTTATCTCTTCAAGATTCTTGATCCAACCATTTCCGATTTTGCTGGAGATCAAATCCGAAAGTCGGGGATTGGCCTTTTTCAGCCAGCGCCTCGGAGTGATCCCATTGGTTTTGTTATTGAATTTTTGTGGCTGCCATTGATAAAAGTCTGAGAAAATGCCATCTTTCAGAAGCTTCGAATGCAACTCTGCGACACCATTCACTGAAAAACTGCCGACAATGGCCAGATAAGCCATGCGAATCTGTTTGTTGTCGCTCTCTTCAACGATGGACATCCGCTGCCGTCGTTCCAGATCACCCGGAAATGCAACACTCACCTCGTCCAGGAAGTGGTGATTAATTTCATAAATGATCTCAAGATGCCTGGGCAGCAGATTCTGCATCAGATCCGCCGGCCATTTTTCCAGGGCTTCCGGCAGCACCGTGTGGTTCGTATAAGCAAATGTGCTAGTACAGATTCGCCAAGCCTCACTCCAGTTCATGCGATATCCGTCCAGTAGAATTCTCATCAATTCGGGAATGGCGATGGCGGGATGGGTGTCGTTCAATTGAATGACGACCTTGTGCGGCAGATCCTGAATTTTGTCTCCACACCTTTCGTGACGGGCGAGCAAATTTTTTAGAGAAGCGGAAACCATAAAATACTGCTGTTTTAACCGCAACTCTTTGCCTTGGTAGCTCGTATCATTGGGATAGAGAACCTTTGACAGTATCTCTGACTGGTGTTTGTCGATGATGGATCCAATATAATCACCCGTATTGAAACTCTGCAGGTTAAATTCCCTGGATGATGTCGCAGACCAGAGTTTAAGAGAGTTGACTGTGCTGGTGCCGTAACCGGGGATGGGAATGTCATAAGCCAGGGCGACTACATTTTCGGTATTTACCCATTCCGAGCGCCATGTGCCATGTCTGTCTGAATACTTGTGTGTCTGCCCGTAGAATTGAACCAGTTCGATGTCCTGTGCCCTTTGAAACTCCCATGGATTACCATAACGTAACCAATTATCGGGTGATTCTGTCTGCTGCAGCTTTTGGATAGCCTGTTTGAACATCCCGTACTCATAGCGGATGCCGAAACCGTAGGCGGGTAGATCAAGGGTAGCCATGGAGTCTAGAAAGCAGGCAGCCAACCTCCCAAGTCCCCCATTTCCCAACCCTGCGTCCCACTCAATCTCTTCCAGATCTTCGAGAGTGTATCCCAGTTCGGTCATAGCCTCCTTGACCTCTTCAGTCAGATCCAAATTGAGCAGCGCATTACCAAGGGTTCTTCCCATTAGAAATTCCAGCGAAAAATAGTAAACCCGCTTGGGGTTCTCATGATAATAACTGTCCTGGGTTTTGACCCAGCGGGAAATGATACGGTCTCTGACAGTATGGGCCAGAGCCGTGTAGCGGTCCAGTGCGCTTGAGTTCGTCAGATCATGGGCAACAGTCAAAGCCATATGCCTCTTGAAATCTTTTTTAAGCCGCTCGATCCGTTCCGATTGCGAGTTTGTATTCTCCAGGGGCTTTGTTTCCATAATCGAACCTCAATTAAGGATTAAGGGTTGGCGGATCTTTTTCCCGAATCTAATTTGAATGATGGGGAGGGGCTAAGTTGATTATTTATGACTGTTTTTTGTTCGAAATCGTTTGTTAAAATAGTCTCTTGATTTTTGCCAGTTTAACTGAAGTCACGAATATTTGCAAGGTGATTGGCTTTTTTTTAATCCGCGGTGTTTCATCTCATCAAGTGGGATTAATTTGAGTCTCTTTTATATTCAACCTAATATTGCACCTTTTTCAAAACAATGGCAGATAAGGAAAACATTTTATTGCAAAACTAGCAAAATCCGGGTTATACTAAGTTTATACTTGCTCGGTCTGACAGAATGACCGGTATGAAAGTCCCGACATGAAAAGCGATCGAAGATCCAAAATCGTCGAGCAACTGTTTTGCGCTTATTTGAAGACAATCGTGCCAGGGAAAGAATTGTAATTCTCAACATGTAACAGGCTTATGAGATCAGATTTTAAAGTACTTATTGTTGATGATGACTCGATGAATATTGACATCCTGAAGGATGATCTGGAGGAAGAGTATATTGTCGACTCGGCGGAATCTGGTGAAGACGCTCTTGAGTTGATTCCGAAGTTTATGCCGGATGTGGTTCTGTTGGATATTATGATGTCCGGAATTGACGGTTATGAAGTGTGTCGTCGTATCAGAGCGGATACGATTTATGATAATATTAAGATAATTCTGATCTCTGGGCGGGCTATGGATGATGAACGGCAGAAGGGGTTCGAAGTCGGTGCAGACGATTATGTCACCAAACCCTTCGATGTTGATGATGTGGAAGCAAAAATTTTACATCTGTGCCAGTTGAAAGCGCAATCAGGTTAATTCTGTCCAGGATCAGAAACTTAAACCAAGGGTCGCGTACAGATGAACGCGATGTTGCGAAGCGTTGATATTGTTATCCCCGCCACTCTTACCTCCCTGATCGTCCATCGGCTGCCAGAGATAATCAGCCGATCCACCCAACCGCATATCCAGCATCAAAGGAGAAATCCGTATTCTAAGTTCCGGTCCCAGGTTGAGACCCAGGATCAGATTGGAAGTGTCTGTATTATATTTTTCGTCCCTTGCGATGAGAGTGCTTCCAGATTGATTCACCAGTCCCAGTTGAAAATCATAGTTAAGCCCCAGTGTGAGACTTCGGGCCAGTATCCGGGCTTTGTAATTTTGAATATCCAGCAGGAAAAACCCGCTGTTGATATATTCGGTTTGGGTTTTCTGCCCAGTCATATTCCGGGTATCCCACTCCACCTTTAGTCGCTTCCAATGGAAATACACCCCGATTTCATTCATCCAGCCGGAGTGATATCCGCTTTCAATAACTCGGGAACCGATCTGGAGGTCGGTTGTAGCGATGGTTTGAGGAACTAATTCCTGGATATTGTTGATTATCAAAAGCTCAGCCTGTGTTTTTTTACCGGATGAGTAGTTAATCTGAATTTGGACTTGAAAAGCTTCATCACGAATACCTATAGCTATAGCGGCGCCGTTTCTAGCTATGGTTTCTGCCTCGAGTACATCACCTGCCCTGATCGTGGTCTGATCATGTAAAAGATGCATGCTGAGCACATTTTTATTGGCGCCACCGGCTTTTGGGAAATCAAAGCCATAGCGCGGAAATGGAGGTAATGATTCGACTCTGGATATTTCAGCTTCCATTTCCTGGCTTGAACGCTGCAGTAGTTGTGCGAAATTCATGCCGGTGGTGTTTTGCAGGATGATATCGGAACGGGTTCCATCAATGGTTCTTTCCCTACAGCCGAAATGGACGTACTGACGGCAGAAACTATCCTCTGTGTGCTCGTCAATTGTCCAGATATGAGATGATCGAGAGAGATTTTCGATAATGTTTGCAATAGTTTCAAGGCCGTGATGGGCTTGAATCCATTGAAATACCCGAATTCTGTCTGCTGTAGATGAACTGTCCGGCAAATTACTGGCGTTTTCGCTGTCCCGCGTCAGTCCGATTCCTGAAAAAAACTGGCTTAAACCTGCCAGGATGTCGGTGTTTTCTGAATTGGAATTCTGTGCCAGAAGCTGTGTGGCAGAAAACCGCCTCGTGAGCTCTTCTCTGTGATGGTCGGCTTCAAGAATGGCCAGATAACTTGCGCTGTCCATAGCGGTGTGGTTCTCCATGATCTCCAAAGCAAAAAATCCCGATAGGCCGTCAATAAAACGAAATGCGTGGGAACTGACCGGGAGGCGCTCCGGGTTTCCGTACGCGAGGTTGGCGCTGATGATCGTGTGCAGGAGACTAAACAGTGCAAACTGGTTCGCAGAATCTTTGAGAATGCCAGTAGCAACAACAGGAAATGGAAAAATCATCGTTTTATGATCCTTGGAGAAAATCGGAAATTGATGATCGCCGCCCTTTAACGATTCGATAGGGATCAGTGGGATTTCAAACTGGCGGGGACCCGGATTCAGGTGGTATTGTTTGGCCAGGGTCCGTTCACTTTCTATCAAAAAACGAAGTAGGGTTGCTCCTGTTTCGCTCAATGTCTGTGGCCCTTTGACAGTGTAGCTCCCCTGTTGATGGAGGAAGCCGTTTTCGGAAGTCAGTGACATTTGGGCTGCCTCTGAGCCGGGATACCAGTGAAAATAAGTGGTAGCTGAATTTGAGTATTGTGGATTGGCCGGAATGGGTGACACAAAAAAGGGGAAGAGTAAGACGAGTACGAAAAACGAGCGGGCGGATTTCATTGTTTCTCCCGATGATTAAGATGGATTTTACTTGTTTTGAAAATCAAAATATCACATCGGGAAAAACACCGCAATCCTGCGCAAACGATGATGCCCGGTATCTTAGATACAGATTTGGCTGAAGGTGCACTGTCCCGAAACGCCTGCCTGACGAAGTGTTCGCGTGATGAGAGCCTGACGTAACTGTGTTTATCCTGAAAATTTGACACTATCGGATTGCCATAATTGAATCGACATTATATTCTGAGCACGCTCAAGCAAATGATAAGGCGGTGAAATGGAATTTCGACACCTGCTACGACAAGCACAATAAGGTTTTTCCAAGCGAGGCGTGCATGAAAGGTTTTTTAATGTGGATGGTTTTTTCGATCTTTTTTCATCAATCGATATTGGCAGTAGAAGGTGTTTGTATCGAAGGCGACTGTGTAAACGGTAAAGGTGTATACGTTTGGGAGGACGGTGGCCGTTACCATGGTGATTGGAAGAACAGTAAAAGAGAGGGGCAGGGTGAAATGCTCTCTGCAGATGAGGAACTCTATACTGGAAGTTGGAAGGGCGGAAAACGCCATGGGCGTGGTACTCAGCTCAATCAAGAAGATGAAAAGTATGAAGGTAATTGGAAAGCGAACAGACGCTCTGGAACCGGGACGATGATCTATTTAAACGGCGAAATGTTCAAGGGCGAATGGAAAAATGATCAGTGGCATGGGAAGGGAGTGTATACTTTTCCAGACGGAGTCCGTTTTTCCGGGAACTGGGTCAAGAACGTCAAGCACGGGTCTGGAAAGAGAGTATATCCTGATGGTAAGGAAGAAATCGCGGAGTATCAAAACGGGGTCTTAATTGAAAAACATGAGTGAGTTGTTCTGACGGGATTCAGAGCTGCTGCTGGCTTTTTTCAAGGGCATATTTCGTAAGATTTGCCAATTCGTGGCGAGTATCGTGTATCTCCCTCTTCGCAGATCTCAATATTTTTTTTGGGACTACCCCGGTGCATCTTTTTAATCTGAAAATAGAATTCAGATTTGACTTGGCACGCACGGTACGTCCCGTTGGTAGCCCGATATTCTAGCCTATGGGTGTACCTGATTTCGGCCCGTGTTTTACAATTGCGTTTTTGCGGGGCATCCTGCGCGAAGGTATTCCCTTGCGCAATTAGCATGAACATTGACAATAGTGTGATTGTGATCTGTCTCATCTTTACCTCTTCACCAATACTTTTCAGTACATTGATCATGTGACGTTTCGCTTTTTCCCAAAATTCAGTCGCTGAATCCGTTCTCTATTGAAATGCAAATGGGATACCGGGGCTAAATTCAAATTTCCCGCAATAGTTCCTGCTTCCGTTTTTTTATTTCGTAATTGTCTTTTGCCCAGCCGATTACTTTTAAGGAATAGGTGTCATCAATTCCTACTTTCTTACCAATATATTTGAAGTAGTTCACCTCCCGCTGAGACAGGGACCCGTCAATGACAGCAATATCTGCAATATAAAAAAGCATGGACCGCGCGATCAGGATATCTACATTTGTATTTTGCAGAGGGGGCGTTTCCCGCTGCTTGACCATTTCGACAATGCGGTTGATATCTTCAATATTATCCAGAAAATCGATGGCTTCCCGGAGAAAGGCAACCTCGTCATCGGTTACTGCCCCATCGGCTGTAATCATACCGACGATGGCATTGGCAAACCAGAATTTCATTTCCGGTGAGAGTTTTCCAATATTGGTATCAATCATGGGCGTTTATAAATAATAATGTGATTCAAGCGCCCCAAAAACCGGCAAACTGTCCTGGGTTTTAAGGTGCTGTTGGGAGCAGGAATGTTTCTTTTATACAGCCCCATCATCTCTTAATCAACTGAGAATGGCAAAGGTT
>Ga0075122_10000168_pt1 | contig 52957 bp, 64 predicted proteins | sample AntAceMetag02UKB_FD_69790 | JGI IMG/M metagenome (GOLD analysis project Ga0075122, IMG submission 69790) | Saline lake microbial communities from Ace Lake, Antarctica - Antarctic Ace Lake Metagenome 02UKB | ecosystem: Environmental > Aquatic > Non-marine Saline and Alkaline > Saline | place... | reverse complement strand
AGCCGAGGACGAGGAGCTTAGGACCGTGAACTTGAACGAGCTTACGATCGTGAGAATAAGTATGATATAGTATGATACAGTAAGACATTAGAAAAAGAAAAAAAGAAAGAAAAAATTATATTAATTTGTTTCTTGTTCTGTTTGCATTTAACACTCGTAACAGATCCAATCTACATTGTTGGCAATTCTCTCGTGTACCACCCATGGAACTATAATACACAACCCTTTCATGGTTTCTAATCTTCACCATTACTTTGAGCATTGCATCATATGCAAAACGTGACATGTTATCATGCCATATTTTAAACATCGAATAGAATACTGCCTGTCTATAATGCATACTCTTCTTATCTGGGTTACCAAACACTGACATGTATTCTGCTAAGAACGCCCTAATATTCTTGTAGTCTTTCTCTGTCAATCCTCTTGCTTCTTCTATGAAGTTCTGAGCACTTCCTCTGTAACCACCACTGTAAGTAGGATTCTCAATAGTTAAGTATCCACTGACGAGAGTTTTGAATTCCATTGATTTAGTAGACCAAGTTGGGCCAACTTTCCATGGGAATTCTTTTGCCAGCATTTTAACAAGAGGGATTGTATCCCAGTATTGTTTGACAAAATCATTGGTGTTTTGTTTGGTTCCTAGATTCCATTTGGTGTATATGTTTCGTTCTTCCTCTATGGATAAGTCATTGTAGTAATGAATCCCTACTTCTACTTTCCGTCCAGGATGTTTCTTCAAGTATGTTTCAATGGCTTCTATTCTGTGGTTACCGTCAAGAAGTCTATGTTTCTTTCCCACAAGATTAGTTACCAATGGTGTCTCAAAGTGTAGACCTTGTTCCAACACTCTGGTTAATCTATTGACGACACCTGATCTAACATCTCGTCTGTTGCCAAGCTTAATGAAGCTTGTAATGTTGTTCTTATCTAAGACTAATCTCATAGTCTTATGCTGCAATCTGTGTACTGCATCTTCTCGCATTTTTATTCTTCTCCCTTACGTGATTTCACCTTTGTTGTCATAGAGACTTAGGGGCTACTTTTGTAAGCATTATAGTAAATGTGCGGTGATCTTATCACCATGTAATTCAAAAGCCTTTTTAATACTTTCTGTTATCTTAGGTATGGATGTCTTGGCTATAGCACATGAGTCTGAAAAGAATATTATATTTCTTCTACTTATTTTCCTATTAGTCACAGGATCTCTCATTTGCTTAATTCTTTTACTCCAATAATAACTACCAATATGTTTCTGACCATCTTTGAGAATAGGAAGACAATCAATATGTACCCAAACATAATCAGATGTTTTATACGTAACTCCTTTCCAATGCATCTGGCCATAAATAATGATTGCCACTCCATCTATCTCCTTATGGCAGCCTTTACAATACTTCTTGTGTTTTGACTTCCTTGGTTTCGAAATATTAATACACTTCGATAGTTTGTATATCAATTCCATCCACCTTTATCCTATGAGATAACTGCATCTCATCTATTGTGTAAACTCCAATCCTGTTAACTCCACATATTATAAACATATAATCAAAAAAACCTGCTTTATTATATGAATTAAAATGGATTGCATCTAATGGGCTCAATCTACATAACCCTTTAGTCATGAATCCTGCATCAAAATGTGTATGTATCTCACCATCTGCACAACGAGTATCATTCCACATAATTTGATTAGACTGACCAATTATAATATTATCATTATAATCATATACATGTGTTCCATTCATCTTAAGACATACACCATATTCAATTTTCTCTCTAGACGCTGAAATCCAAACATCATTAAGATGTTTCAACACATGAGGTTCCATAGTAACTACTCCATCCCTATATATAACATCCTTAACAAGAGTATATCCATCTGGGACATCTACTTGGCCAATATTATAACCCATGAATAAAGCTAAGACTATAGTTCCAACAACCATTAGCTCACCGATAATAAATTCCTTAATTCTCCTTTTCTTCTCAGGTGTCATCTACAATCCCCGCATCAATCAATAATTGTTTGTTATGTTTTAGTAGATTAGTAGTCTTCTTAGAATATATCTGCTCTCCACCATCTTGATGTAAATGTAAGTGTTGGTGAATTTCTACATTCCCTCTTGAGTTTGCAATAGATGCTCTCTTGATAGCCATTGCTTCTTGATACCCTTTCAATGCAATAACATAAGCTTCTGATGCAACAGGATCTGCATTGTTCCATGGCTTAGGTGTTCCTAACCAATCCATAAACTTCTCCCATTTAGGATAATCATCTATAGGTTTAAGAGCTTCTTCTTTCTTTTTCTCTACCCAGGCTTGCGCCTTATCCGGGTCTCTTGGTATGTGCATATGATCACCTTTTGGTTTTCTTTTTCTTTCTAGTCTTAAGATAGTTCTTTATCACATTAATCAATGCTTCATTAAGGTTACTTCCTAAACCATCTTCCTTGTACACTTTCTTAAAATCTTTCCAGGCTTTTTCATCCAAAACCTCTAATAGATACTTTCTAATTTTATTCATGTTCGCACCCCTTTGGTAATTTCAGTGTGATGATTAGGACATAGATACACTAAATTATCTGGATGGTTTGATCCCCCAGATGCATGAGGTACCTTATGATGTAATTCAAGATTTGCTTGCTCTATACACCCAATAGCTCCACACTGTTTGAATTGTCTTTCCATAACAAAGTTTTTTGTTTTGTCAGGAATCCACCTTGATGTTTTTCCATCAGGTAGTTCTTCTTTGTTTTTAAGTGATGCACTGACTGCACCAACCATTAACATACCAGTTAATGAAGCTAATATTAGAAATGCATTCTTTGTTCCCCATCCGATAAGGAACAATCCCACTCCCATTAATAAAAAATATTTGGCCTTCATTTTCTCATCCTCCACAAGGAACTTCTCTAGTTCCATTGAATACTTTCTCTTCATGTAATTCTGTTATATTTTCAAAACTGAATAATACAATAGGATCTAATGCATGTGGTGTCCAGTCCATATTACCTAAAGGGTCTTCTGGGTAATCCTCGTAGACTTTATCCACTTCTCCCCTTATATTATCTGGATCATTAACTACATCATAACATAATTCATTGACATCAAAATTTATACCAACACCACCACTAGTCCAAGTCTCTGGAACATGATAGATTATATGAGATAGACAAGCCTCTGTGCACTTCTTTACTTTCCAATCATATTTCTCAGGAATTTCAATATCTTCAAGATAATGTGTTTCATCAACACTGCATCCTGCAACTAAAAACAAAATCATAACAATCAATATAGCCTTCATAATAATCACCTTACTTAGTAAGTAATTAGAACAACTATATAAAAGTTTCGGTCTAGATTGAGAATTCATAAGGTATATAAATGATGTCGGTGTATATTATAATAGACCTACCGACACCTCATACCTAGGAGGGACTCGCTCCCTCCTGCTATTTCTATTATACGTCAATAAGACCTTCTTTCTTGACATAGAATCCACATTCACCTTCAGGTAAATTAGGTGAATCTATTAACTTAGCAACCCTTGATCCTTTCTTCCCTTTTCTTAAATAGATCCTGAATGTAGATGCATGGGCTACAACATGGCCACCTATAGGTAATGTAGGATCTCCAAAGAACATATCTGGTTTAGACATAACTTGATTAGTCACGAATACACAAGCATTGTGATTATCAGATAACTTAAGTAATGCATGCATATGTCTATTGAGTTTCTGTTGTCTTTCAGATAACATCCCTCTCCCTATAAATTCTGCTCTGAAATGTGCTGTTAATGAATCAACAACAACAAGCCTTACATTAAGCTTATCCTTATCAACTAAATCAACAACCTTCTCAGCTAATAACATCTGATGATCTGAATTGTAGGACTTTGCTACTTTGATGTTATCAAGAACTTTCTTTGGATTTAAACCTGCACCTTCTGCAAGCTGAACTATCCTTTCAGGCCTGAATGTATTTTCAGTATCTATATATACTGCAATTGCTGTAGGATCCATTTTCTGAAGCATCACACATAAGACATGTCCTATCTGTGTTTTGCCAGAACCGAACTCACCAAAACATTCTGTAATAGCAGATGATTCAAAACCACCACCTAAGAGTTCATCAATAGCTGAAGACCCACAAGATATCTTAGTTATCTTTTTACGATTTTCCATTACATCATTCCCTGAGATAAACCCCATTTCCATTGCACTTCTTGCAGCAGCAATTACTCTTTTACACACAGGTTCTGACATACCACTTATATCAGTAAGTTCTCGAGGAGTTATTGTGGCAATAGCCATTAAAGATGTTACACCAACACCCTCTAATTTCTCAAGAGTTGCGGGACCTATTCCAGGTAGGTCCGCTATAGTGATCTCTTCATCTTTCTCTTTATTCATTTGTTTTATTGCTGCATCTGTTGTCTTGCTCATTTTAAACCACAATCTCTTCTACAGAAGGCGCTTCTTGTCCATCAATTTTAAAGACAAGATATTCGTATGCTTTTTGTGATACTAAGGCAAGTTTAGGTAGGTCATTTACCCTCATAGAACTAGTAGTTTTCCAGTTACCTTCTTTATCTTTGTATTTCCTATCGACAGTAACAGTCTTATATTGTGTTACCTTTCCGTCAAAGGTGCTTTCGTTGTTCCAAACTGTTGCAGATATTCCACCTGCAGAGAATTTCTTTTCTGGCATATTCTTACCAGATACTTTATTGTTTTCCATTTTCTTTCCTCCTTGCTTTCGCTTCTTATTTCATGACATCATACGATGTCGGAGCAGTATATAGAAATCAAGACAACTATATAAACGTTTAGTATGCCTGTCCAGTGTCCAGTGAGGAAAACGTTTATATAGTTGAATTGATTAGTAGTAGTATATGGCAGATAATAAGATCATTATGGTGATTGTGTTGATTGCAATAATAGGATTTATGTTTGTGGATGATCCTAAATCTGATGATAATGAAACGCCAATAGAACAGCCACCTTCTCCTCTAAATAACTACTCATCCTCAATTAGTATTGCATCATTTAATATACAGATATTTGGAAAGACAAAGGCTGATAACCCTGATGTTGTTGCTGACCTAATTGATATAGTAGATAACTTTGATATTATTGCAATACAAGAATTAAGAGATGTGACTGAAAAAACTATGCCTTATTTTATGGTAGAATTGAATGCAAGAACAAAGAATAATTATCAATATGTTGTAAGCCCCCGCCTTGGAAGAACCTCAAGCAAAGAACAATATGTATTCATTTATGATCCTGATTATGTAAGATATATTGAATCTGATATTTATCCAGACAGAGATGATATATATGAAAGAGAACCATTCTTTGCTAGATTCAAGGCAGACCAATTTGATTTTGTATTAGTTAATATCCATATCAAACCTAGTGATGCTGTACGAGAGATAATGTATCTTGAAGAAGTGTATGATTATATTGAAGAAAAATACGAAGAAGAAGATATTATTATTTTAGGAGACCTTAATGCAGATGGGTCTTATTTTGATGAAGATATCTTTACAGGGATTAGGTCTGATGAATTCATTTGGTTGATTGATGATGAACAAGACACAACAGTAGCAAGTAATGATTATACTTATGATAGAATGATTATAAAGAATGGAACTGTTCAAGAATATACAGGGGATGTGTTTGTATATAAATTTGATAAGAAACCATTAATATCCCCAACACCAGAATTAGTCTCTGATCATTACCCTGTATTCGCTTCTTTCTATACTGATGTAGATGAAGACGAATAAAGCTTGTCATGATATTCTTTGTTATTATTCATAAACATAAACCCTCCTTTCAGAAATGCTAATTTTCTTTCAAGCCTAGCTTTCTCTTTATTTATCTTCTCAATAACTTCTTCCATAGCAAGAAATGCCTTATTATCTAAGTTCTCAGAAGCTTCCATTAGTTTTGACTCAGTATATGGAGAATCAACAACTGATACTTTCTTAAGTAATTTTACATTATTAATATGAAAATTATAACGGTGCTCATCTAATAATGCCCTTTGTCCTTTCTTTATAGTGGGTTTAGCATCTTTAAATGGTTTGGTAAATTCGACGACATACATATCTAACAGCCCCCTTTATAAGTATATTAAACTTACTTATTGGTTTTACTAAAAAGGGGTTTTATGAGTATATAAACATTTTTACCTATTTCATAATAGAAATGGGGAAGATAGCAGAGGCAGGATTTGAACCTGCGCACTCCTTTCGAAGAATGGGTCATGAGCCCATTGGAATTGCCCATGCTATCCGACTCTGCTATAAGTCTTCTCCTTTGTTGTCTTCATAAAACGTATCTGATTCTTGAGAATCTTCAAAGCCCCAATCCTCGCCCAGCCACTGTATTAATAACTGGATAAGTGCCCATGGAACTGCTTTACTTCTATAGGAAGGATACTTGTATTTAAATTCTTTTCGGATTTTCTTAGCATCGGCTAGTATTTTCTTCATATTTACTTTAGCTTCAACATTAATCTTGAAAGTATGACCTTTCATCCAAGGTGGAAGTGTTTCATTATCTGCACTAAATACTAATCCTCTCTTTCCTTTATGGAAACCTTGATGGCATGTTTTACAAGCAGTTACACAATTTCTTGTAATCCAATCCCCACCATTCTTTTGCCACTTAACATGATGAATAGTTAGAGGACTATCTGGCCATTCACATTCATGATTTTGACATTGGAACTTATCTCTTTGTAAAACTTCACACTTCACAGTATAATGTTGATACAACCTATCCTTATCTTTTGGAGAGATTGCGCCCATAGTTTCCTTTTCCCATGAATTGAAGAACTCTTCTTTTGTTCTTAACTTTCTGAAGGCTCTGTAATTATTGTCTTGTTTAATCATATTTCAATGCTGGTTTTTGTACTTTACTTAACCAAAACTCCTCAGTATTAATATCCATAATACATAATTTACCTGTCCATCCTGCTCCACAATCCAACATATATAAATTGTTGTATATTAATGGATGCATGTGATCCCCACAACTTTGTGTTGTTGTATGTCCTACAAATACTTTCTTATAATGTGGTACTGGATTATATTGTGCAAATCTTATTAAATCACGATCCCATAATAATGTATGTTTATCATTATCTTCTATTTTCTTTTCAGGATGAAACCCCCCATGTACAAACATCATACCATATTCATAATGATAATAAACTCCTCGATTAAAGAAGTCTTGATGAGTAACTGGTATGTTTAAATTTGCTGTATGTACAAAAGATTCCCCATATGATGTTTTACTCTCTTTTACACTTGCCCCATAAGAACGTAGTGTATTAGATCCTCCTTGTTGTAGCCATATATTCTCAGCCCATCCGGAACTAATATGATTCATAAACCACTCATCATGGTTACCTATAATATAAACTATATTTTTTATCTTTAGTAACTCTTCAACAACTTCTGCAGTATTGTATCCTCCATCAACAACATCTCCTAATACAATTAACTTGTCATTCTCATAGTCAAAACTACTTAACTTCAATACTTCTCGTAGGGCTTCAACCCGTCCATGGATATCTCCAATTGCTAATGTTCTCATTTTAAAAGGGTAATAGGCGAGAATTGAACTCGCTCTCCCAGGACCACAACCTGATGTGCTACCATTACACTACTACTACCAAAATACTTCAACTATTTAAAGATAGCCCTGGTCGGATTTGCACCAACGTCCCTGGACCCAAAATCCAGGATGATTGTCTACTACACTACAGGGCTAAAAGTGACCCTAGTGGGATTCGAACCCCCATAATCTCGATTAAAAGTCGAGTGCATTTCTAGGTCTGCCATAGCCACTTAGATTTTGTATTGGAATAAGCAAGTATTGCATATTGAGATTTTGTAGTCATACTCAAATTCTATTTTACATTCCATACATTTGCATTTGATCATTTGAATTCATTCATCTTATCACAAGTCTGGCAATATTGTTTTATTATAGCATTACTATATATCTCTCTGTTCGTCATAAAGAATCCAACTTCTTTACCACATGATTCACATCTCCTAATTACTTCTCTATTGCTAGGTTTGTCTTCAAGTATTTTCTTCTTTCTCTTTTTGGCCATAAGCCACCAATGGGATTCGAACCCATATCCGAAGATTACAAATCTACTGTACTAGCCAGATTGTACTATGGTGGCATATACGGAAGGCAGGATTCGAACCTGCGATGTGCATCTCATACAACTGGATCTTAAGTCCAGTGCCTTCGACCACTCGACCACTCCCGTATGAATGCGCAAAGCAGGATTCGAACCTGCACAGCTACTTAAGCACCGGTTCTAAGCCGGCTCCATTTTCCAATTTGGTATATGCGCAAATGTACCAGATGGGATTCGCACCCATAGCCTTCTCGATGCAAACGAGACGCTCTACTGTTGGAGCTACTGGCACATATAAACTCTGAGTTTACATACTTAAACTAACGCCACAGACAGGAATTGAACCTGCTAGATTCTTACGAACCATATGCGGTTAGCAACCACATCGAGATACCAAATCTCCCCTGTAGCAAACGCCCACAGCCGGATTCGAACCGACAAGCCTTCGTATGAAGTACAACAGGGTTCAAACCTGCCAAGCGACCAGACCGCTTACTATGGGCATATGGTGCCCCTTGCTAACCGTTACCTTAGCATACACTCATCGCGTTGAGTGGATACGGTTCAATTAACACGCCGACATATTAATTGATTCATCCTCTTAGGGCAATGGGACTGACGAGATTTGAACTCGCGCAGTACTTGAATTTCAGTCAAGCGCTCTCCCAGGCTGAGCTACAGTCCCAAAGTTACGTATTATGTAAGAAAGTTTCCTATTCTTACAATATGTGTAATAATTGATCAATATACTAACAGATCCGTAAATGGGATTAGTAGGAATTGCACCCACATCTCATGGTCTGGAGCCAAGTATGCTGCTGTTACACCATAATCCCTAAATATCCTTATCAGAAGTCGCCACAGATTCAAGTGGTATTGAATAATTTTTAAAGAATAAGTGGCAGCTTCATATCCTAACAGGATAGTGAACTAAACGCTTTAGTCAATGCCTTTGTTGCGCCCGCAGGACACCAGGTTAAATTGAGCGTTTTATTTGCCATACAATGTATACATTGCATACATATATATAAATGTTTCTAAAAAACCCACGGCAGGCAACATTAAAGAGGTTTACCTGCAGTTGGGAAAAAGAGGTGATAGATTGTCTAAGATAGTATAATAGTATACAAACAACTATATTAACTTTTCGGTATTATTTAGTCCATACACGTTTTAATATCAAGAGAAGCAATACTCCCCCTCCTAAAATATACCATATATTGAAGTTGCTTTCTGGATCATCAAATCCAGGAAGAGTTATTTGTTTATTACTACCAGTGGTAAAGATGTCTGTATGGCAAATCCCTATATCTTCATTACATGTAAATGTCTCATCTAAATCTTCACATTGACTATCTGAAGTACAACCTATGTTGACTTGCTTATATGGAACAAATTCTCCAGTTACTGGATTATAAACAGAGATAGAATCCATACATTGTTCTGTAACTAGATCCCATACTTTATCTACACCACAATCAACATAACTAGTTGGGTCTAATAAACATTCATTCTTGTTTGTGATAGTATTATAGTCAGGTTCAACACCACTTTCACAAACAAGTTTGGATGAAGGATTTATTTCACAAAGCTTTGTATCAAAATTATAATCCATATCATCCCCACAAATAGATATTATTGAACCATTTACATTACAATCTCCATTCCCTGTGACATTATCACAAGAAGAGCCTACTGGACTTTCCCATGTACAAATTTGACCAGTACTACATTCTGCATTACATATATCTTCTGGACATATTTGACCTATTGGACATTGAGGACATTCATCCCAATTACCACTACATTCTGCATTGTTTTGTGGTTCTTCAAAATCAAAACTTGCTGGACAGGTATAATCTTTGAAAGGTGGAGAAACACATATTTCTCTATTAATACTATAATATCCATTATCTCCACAATCAACTTGTAAAGGAGGATTATAAATACATAATTCAGTTGCTACATCATACCTTCCTATACTACAAACTTTTTCAGAATCTGGTTGAACAACACATGTTCCACTTAATGCATCATATTGCCCTTCACTACATAGATATGTAAACCCAAGAGTAGACATACATAATTCATTCTCAACATTCAAAGCTAAACCATCTGCTGATTTACAAACTGTAGGAAGATTATGATTATTCTCAATAATATAAAACATAGTCATTGTTTCTCCTTCTGGAATTGTGAATGTGTTATCATCTTCCAAATCTTGATACACTGTAGTTGTAGTTGTACTTTGTTTTAATTCATCATTAGTTATGATTGCTGCATGTGCACGACAGAATCCTTTAATTGGATATCTTGTACTTTCTTTAGTTATTGTTTGTCCGCCAGTAAAAGTTTCTGCAGCTAGTAAATCATTCTCATCATAATGGCATGTTTTCTTAATACGTTCCCAACCACCTTTATAATCAGGTATATCCATACCACAGAAGTTCTGAGTACCATATCCTCCACTTCTGAGATTAACTCTTTTACAACCAATAGAATACCATTCTGGACCTAACTCCCTAGTACAATAATCAGGCCCTGAACAACCAGAATCACAAGCACATGTATAACGACCTAAACTTCTTTCTAAGTATCTTACCATTTTCCTAACAATAGTACATCCTTTCTCATCAGTACTAGAATAAGTATACCCTTGAGCAGTGTATTGAGATACGTCAATACATTGTTCTTCATAATACTCTTCGAAAGTTCCACCTGATCCTTGCCTTCCTTGATTAGAATTTATAAGAAGAAGTATAGTAATCCCTATAATAATGTACATCAATGTATTATCCTTCTTCTTATTCTTTCTTACCATTTTCAATCAAGTTGTAATATAGTGTGTGCTACAATATCTGCAAATCTTAATACAGGAATAAACAAAAGCACATTCTTTAAGCTAAGTACTATTCCATCTTGCCATGAAGGGAAGTAAGGCAAAGCCCATAAGATTACTACGGCTATCAAACCTAAATGAAGCCAGTAGACAGGTTCGTCTACTTCAGGCTTTAACCATTTGGGTTTATTAAAGAGCTTCATCTACGCTCCCCTAATCTACCAATACTATATGCTGAATCAACTGCTGGTTCACTTAATACAATTGGACCACCTGGATTCCCTTGAGCTCCTCCATGAACACATACTTGACACCCATTAGGTGTACCATATATATCAGTTCTCACTCTTATTTGACCAGAAGGACAACAATATCTCATCCAACCTGGACATTGAGCCCATTTTGAACCCATATTAAGTCTTGTGAATCCTGATTTACATGCAGGGTATTTGCTTGATGCTGTAACTGTAGTTTGTCCGAACCTATTTCTTGCTCGTGTATTAGTTCTTGTTAAACTTTGTGCAGTTACTTGAGTCTGTGCCCTTTGTTGAATTAGGTTTCCATCGCCATTGCCTTGGTTATCATTTCCAGTTATCTGTCCTAGTCCTGTGCCATCATCTGAACACTCATCAAATTTACAGTCATTTTTAGGATCTCTAAACACTTGAGTTCCATCTGGACATATTTTTGCATCTGCTGGACATGCTATTACTTTGGATGGAGTTGTATCTATAACAACATCACATTCAAAACTACAAGAACAATCAGGTGCAGAAGAACCTTTAATATCCCAATCCCCAACACATGTTGGAACTGTTGCATCTTTAGAAACATCAGAACAGAAAGTCTCACATGATACTTTTTTAGTAGAGCTAGTAAATTCATCCTTTGCCCTATCTACTGCATCATAAAGTTCTTTATCAATAGTAGTCTGTGCTACATCTATTTCTTTAATCTCTATAGTTACTCTATTCTGGATTGCTTGTTTGACTTCAATATGCATCTCTTTATTATTCTGTAATCTTACTCGTATCCTTTCTTTAGTTTCTTTATTAGTAGATGAAGATTCTTGAATTTTTTCTAACTGAGCCTCAACAAACTCTATCTTCTCTTCTTGTCTTTCTAATACTCTTTCTGCTTTTCTAAGCTGTCCTGCTTGTGCAATCTTAGCTGCAAGAGTTTGATATTCTACTCTTCTCTTGTCAAGCCGTTCTTCTAGCAAGACTGTCTTTTTCTCCTTTGAAGCAAAGACGTATTCAAAGAACTCTGGAAGCGTTACTTGAAACCAGTATCCTGATTCATCTGGTGTGATTACTCTTGCTGAACTTGTAGCTCCTCGTGAGAGGTCTGTTGCTGCAAATACAGTTGGCATGATCACCAACAAAGCCAAAATCATTACTATTATTTTTTTCATTTTCATCTACCTCACTTATGTTTAAAATCTTTTTATTAAGCCTTGTATTAATAGTAACCCTAAAAATACAGACCCTATGATTATAAATAATTGAGTGTTATCAGACTCACTAGTTATAGTTCCGATAAGCCCTGCCCTCTTACAAAATCCTACAGTCTCTTCATCAATGATTTCATCGACACATTCATATTCATCTGCACAATAATCTTCAACACCTGCAGCACATGATTGTCTTACAAAACTTTCATCAGTTCCTATAATGACTTCTTCAAACTCTGTCTTAACACAATAATTCTTACCATCATCTCCTTCTCTACATACAGCTTCAAGATATTCACATTCTGAATCTTCTTCACAACCTAATTTTGTAATAAATTGTGCACATTGCCCATCACTCATACACATATAATCTATAATTTCATTTCCTAAAGTAAGTGTTGGACATCCTAATTGAACACATGATAGGTCCAGAATATCATCTCTTATACATATTGTTGAATCAAAAGGTGAAGCTACATACCCATTATACGCTTCACAACCTTCTTCTGGTTTTTCTAAATAAGTTGGTTTAGGAACAACTAATAATACTTTCTCTTCTCCTGTTATTGTATGAATAACTAAAGTATCATCAGGACAATTCTTAACATTAATTGTACGTCCATCATTACAAGAACCTGTATTAAAGCCGAACACATCATCTTTCTCTAAAATTATTTCTGCAACAGGTTGTATGAAGATATTAGCACCAACTTGCTTTGTAGGAATTGTGAATGTATATGTTGATGAACCAATAGGTAAATCAAGGTCTTTTATTTCTTGGTCTGTAAAGTCTGTTTCAATACCATCAAATCCTTTCAAAGGTATTCTCATATTCATAGTAAGTTTTATTTTCATTGGCCTATAATTATTAATTACTTTCAACTGGATAGTTGTTTGTTCATCCTGTTCTACTAATTGATTAAAAGATAAATATTCATATTCCAATGTATCTGTTGGAAGACTAAGGAATAATTGATTTTGGAATTGAACACATTGTCCTGATGTTCTTCCTTGTAATTTAGGATTCATACCTAATCCAATATCAAAACCATCATACATAAATCTTTTAGCTCCAGTTTCATCATTATCATTAAATGCAGGTTGTATTCTCCACCAATCTTCTTGATAAATAATTTCCCCTTTATCTTTAATTACTGCATTTACTTCACAATACTCATTATATTTTCTGATCCCTGTTGTTACTTCAATATCTCCAAATTTCATATACTCTGAAGATATAATTCCTACTTGCCAAGGATCTGGACCATTCCAAGGAGTATCATCAGTACCACCAACATATTGTATTCCCCCTGTAACATTAGCTTGTCTAGGAAAAGAAATTAAAATAAGGAAGATTGCTGCAGCTACAATAATGTAAGTCAGTATTTTATCTTTGTCTTTTTTACTCAAGCATTTCTCCTCCGTATCAATATAAAGAATAATACTGCGCTACCAATTAATATCCATAACCAAGGGGTTTCTCCAGAAGCTAATACAATTTCATCTCGTCCAGTACAAGTACCAACCATCTTTCCGTCAACTTCTCTGTCTTCACAATCATGCCCTTCTGTACAATAACTACTAATCAACTCTTCACATGTTGCATCAATAATAGTAACCTTAGGTGGTGTGATTATTTCATCAAAGATTGTTTTTACACAAAAATTATCTCCTTCAATATTTTCTCTACATACTGCATCAAAACCTTCACAATCAACATCAGTATCACAACCATGTTGTAAAATAAACTCTGAACATTGCCCATTAGACATACACATATAATCTACTGTTGCTCCAACTGGGCAGCCAATTTGTAAACAAGATAAATGATCAAGGTCTTCTCTAATACATATATCACTATCAAACTGTGCCCTTCTATAATTTTCATAACCTGAACAAGACCCATTATCACTTGGTAAGTATGTTGGCTTTGGTGCAACAAGTATTTGTTCTTCATCTCCCACTAATTCAGCATAAACTATCTTACTGGGCACTAGTCCTAAATTATTAAGAGGCATCATACCATAATTACTTCCTCTGACAACATTAACACCGGATACAAAACTCCCAGGGGAATAAAATCTTATAGATGGTTTAACAAATATTTCAGAACCTTCTTGTTCTGTAGGTAATGTAAACTCCACAATATTTCTTCCAACATTTAGATCAACATCTTTTACTTGTGAATCTGTAAACTCCTTTGTTCCTTGGAAGCCTTCAATAGGTATTCTCATATCCATTGTGAGTTCTGCTTTAGTTTCTTGGAAATTATTAGTAATTGTAACTTCTAGTTTTCTTACTTGCCCTTCTATAGATACTGGTTCAAGAGCTTCAAACTCATATTGGATAAGTTCTGATGGAACTTCCCAACTAAAATAATTCTCATACCTGGCACAACTTCCATATTGATACTTAGCACTATTATAGAATTTCATCTTCACTCCACCAGGCATTGTGTACCAACTATTTTCATAATTCACAGTATCTTCTGTCCACTCTAGACATAAATCAGTTTCTAATACATTAGCATACCAATATTCTGCATTCTTTCCTTCACCACCATTAGCATATACACCATCCCAATATATCTCTGGGAAGTAAATCCTATATCTGTTTAAGAAAGAAGAATCTGTGTGATTAATAAGTTTGTAATCATCACCACAAGAATCACCTTTTGCGACTGTTTTGTAATCACCAACTAATGTTAGATCAGTTAATCTATAGCCTGGATAGTTATTTTCTGGAGAATCAAAAATTAGCTCCCCTCCTTTTTCTACTTTGAAGTCAGCTACACACCCCCAATAATCACCAAATCCATCATATGACTTGCCACCATATTCTTGACCATTATAATATTGCGTACATATACATGAGCCCCAATTACAACTATGTGCATTACCACCTGGCCTTCCATTAGGACAATACCCTAGTGCACTACAATCTCCACGATGGCTACATTGTGACCAAGAAGAACTTGTTCGTACATCCCATCTTGGACAACCATCAGTACCAACACCTTTATAGAAATTTACTGCAACAATACCTCCTTGCCCAGCAGTAGGTTTTGGTTTACAAGTATAGAATCCCCATCCTGCTCCTTTAGATGAAGTTATTTTCAAATCTCCAAATTCTGCTATGTGTGATTTTGTTAGTGGTCTAACATAATCATCTTCTGCCCCACTACGGAATTCATGACCCCAATCAATGACTCCATTAATTTGTGTGAATTTATTTGTAGCTGCAGAGAAAGACGCTTGTCTAGATACACCAACTATAGCAAAGACTACTACAGCTATGATGATCCACATCCCAATGTTGCTTTCTTTCTTTCTTCGTTTTGCCATTTTATCTTTTTCTAAATAAAGGTTCTAATGAATGTAAGTTATCGAAATCCCTTGTGTTGATGAACTTAGTTCCTATATCTTCTCCTTCATCCGTTTTTGCATCCACATATGTTGTATGACGACCACGTTTGATTTTAACGAAACCTTTTCTTTTCCGTTTATGCTTCTTCACACTAATAACTTTTTTACCTTTCTTCCTTGTGTGTCTTTTAACTCTTACCATTATTCACATATCCAACAGCAACATACTACATCGTCTGATACATCAACTATCCCTTGGTTAGTTGCTGCACATTGACTGAATGCATGCGCTTCACAATTATTATTATCTGCATTTATTTTTGCAATACCTACTCCATTTCTTTCGGCTGCACAGTAATCTTCACAAGTGAAACAGCTACCATTTGAACAAGTATCTCCTATATCACATTTGATTTCTTCCCCAGCCCATTTATTTTCATTACAAGAACTTTCATAAACTGCCCACGAATCAAAACATGAGTCTTTCATCCTAGCTCCTGCACTTGTAGATACTGTTCCAAATATATAAGGGTCTTTTCCACCATCAGTATCTATACATGCTGCTAAAGGTAAGTCATCCAATTGACCTGTTGGTATTGGTGCTGCATCAATAATACTTGTATCTGTTACATCAGACGCACCTATTCCTAACATTAAAGCTAATAAAATAAATGGTCCTGCTCCGTATGATTTCTTATTTGATTTTTTTCTTACCATATTAACCCCAACTCCATTTAGGCTTTGGCCCTTTCATATATCCAATATAAATTACTATAATAACAGCTGAACCAAGATATGTGAATATTTTATCTGTGTGATAATTTGCAACATAATAAGCGAATGCTATAAGTGCACCTATGACTAACCATCCTTCAATAGTTATAGGAGTCCATCCCCAACCATATTTTTTTCTCTTGAACCACATTTTAGTCATTTTATTTGTGCTCTTGGAAAGTCCAAGCCCCTATTTACTATCCTAATATCTTCTTCTCCTGGTTTAAACGCTCTTCTTAATCTACGAACTGCTTTGTCCGTATCGAAATCCCTACATGAAAACATATCGATAAACGCATAATTCTTATTTACAAATGTATGGATTGTTAAATGTGATTCTGCTATAATGACAACACCAGTTACACCATCATCTTCTTTTATCTTTCCAGAATATGGAAAAACATAAGGTGGTGCTACTTTAGTCATACCCATTTCAGTAGGCAGCTCGTTCAATAAATTATATATCATTTTGGTGTCCATTAATATTTTTCTGTTACATTTTTTAAGATCCAACATTATATGTGGTCCGAATGCTCCATTCATTTTTCACCTCGGGTTCTTAGGGAAAAACTCCTCATTAGTCTTATCGATTACTGCATTGTTAACTGCAACTTTCTTTTTTATATCTCTAAATCTTGATTGAAGAATTGGTAATTCTCCAAATGTTGCTTTTGATGCAGAATCTCTTATTGACTGAGCTTCTTCACCTAAACTAATATTTTCTCTTCTTCTACTCCTAATAATATTACTTCTTTCTTTATACACAATTGGTGATGCTTTACGTTTCTTCTTTCTAGAGTGCTTTCTAACTGGAACTCTTTTCTTTCCAATCTTCCTTGTGTGTCTTCTTACTATTGCCATAATCCACTATACCTTAATCCTATTTTTACAATACCTACTTTCTGCATGAAAGTTATTCCTCTAATATGTGTAAGGATTTTATAACCTTCAGTGAGATAATCAATTTCCCCACCATTCCTATATCTTGAAAGCATATCATTCTGAAGTTCTTCAACATCCAAATCTGTTGAATAGTATTGATATGTTTGTGCACATAATCCTTTCTTTACCCAATGAACTTTTCTATCTTTTTTGTATGCTGTGAAGTATTCTTCTCCTTGATAATCATGTTCTGTGAAATGGAATACAATATAACCATCTTTGAATAGATCCAATCCTTCTTTGAATGCTTCATGTGTCTGTACATTATCTTGTTCCCAAAGAAGAGTATCTTCTCCTGAACACATTTCGTTTACTTGCATTCTATCTATTTCCATTGTCTTGTCTACTACATCTGCTTGTTTAAGTGTGTGTATTTTTGGCACCCAATCAAATGCCATAACGCTTGTTGCCATGAGCAACACCATCAATCCAAATAACAATGCCTTCTTCATTTTTTGCCTCCTAAAACTCGAAAAAATAAAACGCTAAAAATACTCCAACAATTCCAAGAATCCATGGGTTAATCCCAAACGAGTCTAGAAAATCTTGTAGTGGTGTAACTAAATATGCAACAGATATACCTAAAAGGATGTATCCCCCCCTACGTCTTACTTCATGTTTTGTGATCTTGAACATATTATTTTTCATTCTCCTTGGTGGAGAAAGTGCAGTTGCAGTTGCAGTTGCTATTTTTGGAAAATTACCAGTAGATTTTAAAACCATTTTTTAGTCACCTGTTTCATTGCTTTTTTAATTTTAGCTATATTTATCTTGTAATGCCACATAAGCAATAACAATCCTAAGATTACTAATGCATACATCTGTGGTCCAAACCATTTAATTAATGTGAATGTAAGTATATCATCTGGTGTTCCTGTTGGAATCAATATCCATCCTGCAAGTATTATTAATAGTACAGTTCTTTTCATGTTCTCCACACCAATCGTTTATAGTCTCCTTTCTTATTTTCTTTTTTGGTTATTTGATAAATAGCAAATATTATTATTAAATAAACAAATCCTGTTGCTGGTTCCATTATTCGCCAACCTCTGGACTTAATCCTTCTTCTTTATATCCACCACATGCATCAATGAACCTACCAGTTGGATAATCATATTCTGCAGTACAAGTTCTTGTACATGAAACATCACAACAATATTGTCTTGTTGTTCCACATACTTCTTCTACTTTAAGTCCACATTGATTAAATTCTATGAAAAAAGTATTTCCTACTTCTTGTAATGTTGACCATGAACAGACTCCCCCATCATATGGATGAGGATCACATAATATATTCCCTTCCCCATCTCCTTCGCATGATGTACTTATCCTACATATTTCCTTTCCATAAATTGAACAACCAAAATAATCTGTCTTACCAGTTATTCTACCATCACAACTATTTGGTGCACATCCTTCTTGGAAGATAGGATCTTTACTACAACAAGCAAACTTAGCTTTTGCAAATCTACCTGTAGGAATATTTACATCTGAATACCTTTGAGTATGTTGTGCTTCATCTTGGAAACAAGTATACTCTGACTCTTGCATGAATAATGTAAACTCATCTAGATTTTCTTGATCATATTCTTCATTATCTAATACAACTGAATATTCATATTCTTCACAGAAATCAGATAGCTTACAATATTCAATAGGAAAATAACCATCATCTACATCAATTGTAGTATATGAGATTGGTAATCCCATTTGGATACAAAATCCTCCTTCTGGTAGTATTGCTTTCATTTCCTTTGGTTCCTCAGTTGATAGATATGCTAAATAGATAAGACATATCACAATAATTGTCCAGGTGAATACCTTTGTTGTGTTTTTCATTATTCAATACCCACACCTGCCACGAATGCATAGTTGGCCTTCAAAGCATTGTCCGTTGTTTTCGCATGTTCTTACACAATAGTTTTCTCCTGTTGTAGAAAACCTTGCAACATTCTCAGTATCGCATACATTAGTTAATCCTTCACAATCAGAATTAACTGAACATGTGTTTAATAAATAATATTGATAATCATAATTTACTATTGTTTCTTCACCACTCGTCTTCTTTAACAACACTGCCAATCTAAAAAGATTAACTTGCGTTTCTTTTCCTACAATAGGAAGATTTGCTGTCTTAAATAAATATGATCCACCTGGACTCACAATATGTCTTATGATACGTCTATTAAGTTTCTGTCCATTTCTATATAAATCCACATAAGCAACCTCTACTGATTCTTCAAAAGGATTATCAATTAATATTCTAAAAACCATTGTATCATCATTGTCATCAAGGGGTGCTGATGCTTGTAAGAATGCATTTGTTAATTCAGGTGTTGCTCCAAATATATTCTGCGCAACTTCTAGACTAGCTGGTTGTAATAACTTATCCCCTCCTGTGTGAACTCCTCTTGCATTAAACTGTTCAACATCAACAATAGGATTTCCTGATATTAAAAAGAAGTATATGGAGAAAATTATTCCAATCACAACGACTTGCATTACTTTTGTCATAGTATCTTCCTTTGCCATTAACCCACCAATGTATTAAATATTGCTAAATAATAATTTTGCATATAATAAAATGCAGCTATTCCTCCAGGAATAAATATGTACCATTGTTTATTAGGAACATCATCAAAAACATATGTTCTTGTATTAACTTGACCAGCTTTTGGTTCTGGTAATATAGATCCTAAGATAGCATACATAATAAAATGCGCCCAAGCAATAGCTCCAACATACATAAATAATATATTTTCAGGTCTTAGGTAAAATATTAATGAGAACAATATTACATTTACAACCAATCCTCCAACCCTACTCTTTGCTCTTCTTGCAATTGCAGTTGGTGGAAATAATTTAAACTCAATCTTTTCTGGTCTGTGACCCATTTCGTGTAGGGCTATCACTATCATAATTGCCAAATACAATAGTCCTATTGTCATGATGTCCATTGTTGTTCTCCTTGAGTTCTTGGTTGGGTAATGATGGGACCTCAATGGAAACACAATGTGATTATGACTTCTTCTTCTTGACTAAATTCTTGTTAAATAATTGCACTTTAGATCCACGAAAGTTTCCCATATCATCATGGGCTACAAGGAATGTGCCTACTTTCTTAAACTTGATGTTCTTTCCAAGCTTCCTATTCTTTCTTTTATGTGGCTTAACCTTTCTACGTTTACCTTTGATTTTACGACTATAACCTTTTATCTTCACCACTGACATGTTCCATCAGCTCCGCAACAGGTTATTATGGGGTTGCTTGTTAATTCAGGTACTGAGATTAATCCATCATAATTTGAAGGTGGACTAGATAAACATTCTAAATCTCTTTGTGCTGATATAAAATCTGCACAATCCTTTCCTGCATCTGGTGTACCAGAATAGTCAGGAAGGCCATAATCAGAGAATCCACATGCATTTATAGTTGGTGGGACATATCCATTATTATCACTATGATTGATTGTGTCATCATCACTATCATATAAGTCATCTTGAATAGTGTCTTGCTGCAAAGCATCTGATGTTGATGTATCATCCCCACCAAGACTAATTGGTGAACACCCACCACCTTTGAATAAAAATATAGCAAGAACTATAATAGCAATAAATATCATTGTTTGTTTACTATCAGGTGAATTATTATTTTCTTCTGACATTTTAATAGCCTCCATCTTCAATAGGAATATAACAGATTCCAGTAGAATGACATTCCATATCATCTACACCAAAGTAATCTGTACAATCATCCTTTCCTGTACAATGAAACTTATCCAGTATTAAACCATAGTTTTTACCAAGATCATCTGTTACATAATCAAAACTGATTGTATCATCAGGTGTTAATTCTTTAGGTTCTGTGAATTTTTCTAGGAAAGGGAGTTTATCTAAAACCCATGCTTTACCTGTATCATATGTATCTGGAACAAAATATGCAATTGCAACAATAATAAGTATAATTATGATTGTATTTTTTAAAAAACTCATTTCTTACCACTCCTTGGTTCAACAGGTGTGATGTTGATCTTGAAAGGTCTTTTCCTAGCTTTATTGATAATGACATGAAATCCCATATCCTCTAGTGCTTTCTTATAATCCTTTCTCCAATTGGGTCCAAATGTCCCTTTGTACTTTTCAAAGAAGATTTTCATTAATTTCTTCTCTGAAATATTAGCTAGCTTCTTTGTTTTAGCTGTCTTAATAATAGTAAAGGCTTCTCCATTCTGGAATACTACTTCTGCCTTTTGTGGCCTATCTTTAATCAAAGCCACTATATCATCAGGAGATGGTGGATAATATGTCTTGAAAGGATGTGTATGATAGAATACTTCATAATCATCAGAATTGAATTCTAACTCAGCATTCTTACCACCATGGACATCTATTCGTTCTATTGATCCATCCTTCTGGAAGTCTATAGCACCACCATATTCTACATTATGGACTTTAGAATCAGATATTTGATTGAAGATACGTCTTTCAGGAGCAGTTATCACTACATGCTTCTTAGGCTTCTTAATACCTTTATTGATAAGAACTCGTTTTCTACCTTTCTTAGTCCTTATGTTTCTTGTGTGTTGTCTTTGTTTTCTTCCCATTTAAACATACCTTTTAGCTTTTAGGTATACAAAAACGAGAAACACAAATGTCAGGATCGCAATATCCATGACAAACTCATACAGACCAGTTGATGTGCATGTATCCTTGTCTATAAAACATTGGATATAATGCTTGAATTCAGGTTGGCAGTCTTGCGGACAAACACTAGCTGACTCCTCATTTCCACATAAGGAATCTCCACAAGTTGCATAGATGGGACTAATTACAATAAGTAAAATACATACATACATTATAAATCTTTTCATTTTTTATCTGATAATCTTGAAGATTTTTGCCTTTTTCTACGTTTCTTCTTTTCTTCATCCTCATCAATAATGATAAGAAATCTGAACCTGTATAAAACATATAGTATCAATAATAAAGTAACTCCTAATCCAATTGCTTCTCGCCACATATAATCATCAAAACATCTCTTTTGATCAAACATACAAGATCCGTAATCAAATATTGTTGGTCTGCAGTCATGACGACTATTGAACCTATTCTCACCTAGAGTGTATTGACAAATCCCATCCCCAATGATAAATGCCCATTCTTCTTTCCTACCATATTTAAGAATATTACCACCACCACTATCCCCTGGAGTGACTACTGCTTCTGTTGGATCTGGGAACCACCCTATCTCAGCTGATGTATTTTCTGTATTTCCAGGTTCTCTTGTCTCTTGGAAAGCAGTTGTCTGGAATCTTGCAGAATAAGTGGGTGTTGAACCTTCACCACCTTGTTGTCCTAAAGATGTGGCGGTTACCGAATAGTTATCACTATTTGTTGAGAAGGCAGTTACATTTACTATCATTAATAATAAAATCAATAATACCCATATTTTTTTCATTTTTTAGTTTCCCTATTATATGAATAAATGAATCCAGCAATTATGATAATTATAACCCAGAAATAATTTGGAAGAGTATATTCAGGGTCTACCATATTCATAACAGCAAATGTGTCTTCTGCTGAATAGTTCCCAAACCTCACAAACACCTTCCATTCACCAGGATCTGCATCTGAAGGAAGTGTAATATTCTTAATGAATATTGTTTCTCCTTTATAGAGGTATGGGATTTGCTCTTTTATGGTAATAGGAAAAAATCCATTAGGGTCAACTAATGAATATTTTAGTTCTCCTCCTATTGATACATTGTTGCTGAGTATTGTTATCTCCACAATCACTGCAGACCCAAAACTATATTGGTCTTCAACCACGTTTACTGTTATCTCTTGGCCTTCCTCCGCGAGAGTTGGAGGGATCAATATTAATAAAACAAAAAATAGGGCCGTAACCCATAACTTCATTATCTTTGGATTAATGTCCAGCCTTCCCCAACTGTGATAGTTCGAGTAGCTCCATCAATAATAAAAACTCCTCGACCTTCTTTTCCAGCAATAGACCATCTCACCAAATCCCAGTTTTCTCCAACTCCTTCTAATCTATAATGTTGTTCTAAATGACTCATTGATGAATATCTATTTGAATGATAATTTGTATCTCCTTCACTATATGTTTCGTAGTAACCCATCTCTCCATAAGCCATACTTGTTAAATATAATTCCCAATGACAGATTCCAGAGAATCCCTCTCTTGTTTGCATTGTTACTTGGCAAGTCTTTACTATATTACCATATCCATAAAGAGCATCATTATTTGCATCCCATACTTCTTCTATTGGTGTTTCAAAACCTTGTAATGAGATAGTGTATTTATCATTTGGAACTGGTTCATCAAAAACTACAGAAAATCCATCTGGAAATATGCCTAAAGGATGAATATTTACTTTTGTTTCTCCTTGGTCGAAGAACATTCTATTCAATTGTTCGTATGCAAAAACTCCTGATAGTAATAATAAAAAACACAATCCTATAATTATTATTTTCTTTTTCATTATATCACCTGTTATATTGTTCTACTGTGATGCTTTCTAACATTAAACATGCATCCCATGCAATAGGAATATCTGTTCCTGACGGTGTTGCTTGTTCAAATACAACCCAAGCCCTTTCATTATATCCGTCAGTCCCTGCACCTGCAACTGCACCTGTTATTGGTGCTAATGTAATATTTTGAAATACTAAATTTGTCCATCCATTCATTCCTGCTGTTGTTGCTATTGTTGTATAATTTGATGAGGCATAGTAATTATTATAACCAATTTTAATATAATCCCAATAGACATTTCCAGCAGAAATCATATCTGCACAATTTCCTATTGCACTTCCCCCAGAAATTCTAAACCTTACATGAATGTCTGCTGTATTAGCTATTGCTTCTCTTCTGAATGGAACACCAAAGGCAAAATCTGCCCACTGACATTCAAACCCCATAAGGTCAAAACAACCCCATCCTTTTTCCCAATACCCATACGTTTCATTTAATCTCATCTGTGTAAAATCATAATCAAAAAATGGATACCAATTTGGTGATGTTACCATATTCCCTCTTTCAATCGATTCCCATTTTACTGATGAACCACCATCTGTATAATCTGCCATATCATTGCCCATAAATGTTTGAATTGTTCTTCTTGTTGCATTAACTGTAAATGTATTCGTTCCTCCAGAAAAAGCACTTGATACTACAACTGTTGGATTCCCTGCAACTACTTTAGTACTATTTCCCACTAAGTCTGTGAATACTCCAGATAAAGCTACTCCATCACTTCTATTTATATGAATGGTCTTTGGATTTACTCCTGTAACACTAACACCAGTTACATACCAATCTATTACACAATTCCAAGAACTTGATGTTGTGTTCCATTTTGCAGTGTATCCGTTTGTGCATGATTGAGGAAGTTGGAATGGTTTTGAAATGGAGAATACTGTTCCTGTCAGATTAATTCCTGTTGCGTTTGTATATGTTGTGTCAGTGTCAATATCAGTCCAACTAAAATTAAATATATAACCATCGTTTCTTTCTATATGTGCTGTTTTTGTTGTTGTTCCTGATACAGAACCATTTGTTGAAAAATTATCACTACTACTTCCACCTGTTGCATCAGCAACACAAACTTTACTTCCGTTTGAAAGAATTCCAAACATCTGTTCATTTGCCGAACAGTTACCAATTAAATTTCCAAATCTAACTGATTCATTTGTATCTGTATCTGTCTGATTACAATATCCATTTTTTGCTGTACATACATGACTATCATCTATAAAAACACCAGTTGTATTTATTAACATCTTTGTTGAAACTCCTTGTTTAAATTGTAAAGGAACAATCCCTTGCATATCAAATGTGTTTCCATCTGAATAAAGATAACCATATCCCTCAAATCTTAATGGATGTCCACCTGATATATATACACTTCCGTTATCTTGACGCATCCAAGAATTTCCTAATTCTGTTGCTCCTGTAAATAAAGGTAAATAATTTATTGTTCCTGAACCATTTATCCCACTTGTACTTTCTTCATCTAATGCTGAAAATTGTATTAATGTTCCATTGTTTAAAGTTGCATTGAAAAGATTATGAGTCCCATTATGAGATACTGTTACAGAAGATAAGTGGACATTTGTATCTGTGTCGTCAAGATATGTAGCATCAAACCAAGACTTATTTATTCCTAATGTTCCAGATTGGTTTTCTAAAACTGTTGCATTGATTGGCCAGTATGTATCAGTATCTGTATCTGTTAGTGTACATAAATCACTTGCAGCATTTTGAATATCAGAACAATTTATATTCATAAATCCCCACTCTGCTGTAACATTACCATCTATAGTTACCATTCCATCATCAGGTCTAAGTTTTAAATTACTTGCATAACTTCTAATATATGGCTCATCGGCAGTTGTTCCAAAATAAAAGAAGTCACTCATATCATTATCTGGCCGCATAGCTATTTCATTAGTTGCCCATATCCCTATTGTGTTTGCATCTAAATACATTGCATCAGTTCCATCAGTTGCCCACATTCTTGCTCCTGCACCACCAAAATATATATCTCCTCCATTTTCCATAAGAAGTCTTTCAACACTTGTAATATTAGTTCCTGACATATTTAAATTTCCAGTCATAGTATCTCCCGATTCATTTACCCATATATCAGAAACAGAAGAAGGTGGATGATTTTGTACATCGCTATAATTTATTTTCCCATGAAACCAATCTGCAGTAATATTTTCTGAAGCTATAATACTATAAGTATCTATATATTCTGAAGAAATATTTTGAACATATAACCATAACCAACGATTTGGACCAGAACCTAAACTTAATGTTAAAGTTGGATTTGGTATTAAACTTGATAATATATATTGTGATATAGTTAAATTGGCATTAATAATTAAATCTCCAGTCATTGTATCTCCAGTTATATTAACATAATCACCTGATGAACTGTTGCCACTGCTACTACTTAGTGTTGAATTAGAACAAAATGTAAAATTAGCTGTTATTCCATAAAGAGTCATACAAGCTATACCTGTTGTTGGAGAATAATCAATATCTACTCTTTTAGTTCCGTTTTTATCTCCTTGAAATATAGTTCCATTACCTCGTTGATTTGTCCATAGATTAGGATTTGTTGTAGTATAATTAGTTTGATTGCCTGCTATATGATGAGGTGGATTTCCTGAAATACAAGTGCATCCAGAATATGTTCCAGAATTTCCACCTATTACACATGGGTCTCCAGTTGATATTTCACATCCATCCCCACCATTACAGGTGCTTTCATCTGCATCACCATCATCATTGTTGCAATCGAAATTTGTTGTTGAGGTACAATTTCCCGATGTTGCATTTAGACATTGAGATGCTTCCCATGTTCCTGTTCCTGAACCACAAGATGCACCATAAATTATTTCACAGCCATCTGCACCATTACATGTGCTTTCATCTGCATCTGTATCATCGTTATTACAATCAGAGTTTGTTGCAGAAGTACAATTTCCTGTTCCACCTGAACCAATAACTAAACAAGCATTATATGTTCCTGTTGCACCACCACATGATGCGCCATCATAAATTTCACAAGGAGTTCCATCAGTATCACAATCGTTATAATTAGTTCTACAAGAACCACAACTAGAAACACCCCATAGATTCTCAATACATGTAGTAGCCCTATATTCAGTAGAATAACAAGTTGCGTTTCTATTACACCATAATAAATCATCATTATTACAGAAAGGATCTGGAGTGTCATAATCATAACAATTAACTAGGAAACCACCACCATATAAGCCACTATATAATGTATTTGATGTTGCATTTGCTACAGGCGGTACAACCTCTGTCGAATTAGAACAATAAAGAGTGCTAGCACCATCATCCCATCCACAAGCATATTCAGAAAGAGGACAATCTTGAGATTGGTATGATGTTGGACAATCTACAAATTCTTGTTGCCAGTTATTATCTGCATAAGCAAAACTAGAGAAAAGAATCAATACTGCTATAAATAATATTATTTTCTTCATCTGCAACACGCCAAAGGAAATGTGTTTCCACAATGTCCTGCTTTTGGATCTCCTCCTGTAGTTGTATTAAAACGCCACCAGCTTCCCAAATAAGAACCTGCAGCTCCCCATTTATGACCATTACAATCATTCATAGGAACTGTTGCTGGAGAATATTTTTGTCCCCAATCATTTATCCATGCTTCTGCAGTCCAATCAGTAACAAGAGAAACATTATTATCATTGAATCTTCTTACTGCTTGAATATCTTCTGGTGAACATAAACTAGACCCTGATTCGAATGCATCACATATCATATCACATGCTGTGTATCCTGTAAATACACCATAAGTGCAACTTCCATTATAATTAATTGTTGTTGTGTTGAGTGTTCGTGCAATTGCATTTGAGTATATATCACCTAATGGAGATATCCAAAAAGTTCTATTAACTGTAGATCCTGTGGCATTTGTGAAAGACATATCTTCTCCATTAATCTTATAGTCTTTCCAATATTTTTTTCCATATTCTAAAGAGAAATCTGTCTCTTCCCCAATCATTACATTCCAACTTCCATTAATTATTTTATTAGTAAATGTGTAATTATAGATAAGAGTTCCCCCATTAGAAGCATCCCATATTTGAACTGTTAAATTACCTAAAGCAAGAGCTGTGCCTGTAGCTGTCTCTACAACATCAGTTCCTTGATCAGAAAAAGCCACATACAAAGCATTAGCGGATGTACTAGCTAAGATAAGTCCCATAACTAATACTAATAACAGATAACGTTTATTCAATAGGCAACACCTGCAATAATTTATACTCTCCAACTATATAAGCTTTTCTAGTCATCTCGTGCCCTCCCTAATATGGCTATTGTTGATATTACTACTATTAACATAAACACCACTAATTTTAATGAGCTACTATGGTAAAGGCATTCATCCTCACCTGCTGTAACACAGCCAAGATGTGTAATAATACTTGCCTTTGTGTCCTTATTACAATTCATATAGCTTTCCCCATAATCTAATTCTCCATTACCACAAGTGCATGGTTCTCCAATCACTTCATCAGATTCAGTAATAATAGGCCCACTAGTCATATAAATAGCTATCACAACAAAGATTGCTGCGGCAATTAATATTTCATCCTTCATTTCTTACTCCTCTTTTCAACTATGAATATAGATACTGATGCAACACCTACTAGGAAAATTAATAATACAGCAGGAAACCATCCTTGGTCCCAATTACATGCAAGGTCATCATCATACAAACAAGTAACTAATGTATCAAGATTGATCTTACAATCCGTCCAACAAGCTGTGGGATTCTCGCCATCTTGACAGATGTTATCTCCGCAGTATCCTGTTAAGTTTAATGAAGGAAGTGTAACTACTTTAGATCCTCCACCACCACCTTGTGGTGAAGAAGGTTCTTTAACAGTTAATATCAAATCTGTCACAGTTTCTGTATTTGAATTGCTGGAAGGGTCATTGAAAAAGAATTTGAAATTATATGTACCAGTGATAGTGAATATATATGAGCCTCTCCATTCATCTCCTTCACTAAGAACCATTGACCTATTGAAATAATCTAGTGCTAATGCATTGCCAGAGATACCATGGATTTCTACAGTTGCTGCCCCTATATTTCCTGAATTATCTGTGAAGTTTGCATAAATATTCCCTGCATTATTTGTTACTATTGAAGTTGCAGCAAGTCTACTTGAAACATAAACTGGATCTTCGAAATCACCTACTAATAATAAATTAGATACTGTTTCTGTATAATTATAAGTCCCATCATTAAGGATAACTGTGCAATTATATGAATTACCTTCTGAAGTATTTGTAGCATTTAGTATTTCTGTTGTGATACCCATTGCCGTTCCATTCTCAAACCAAGCATAATAACTTGTTGTTATTGGAACGCCATCTGTCTTTGTCCAATTACATGTTAAGTTTTCTGTTGCTAATGCTGGTGATGGAATGATATTAACATCAGGCAAGTCTCTGATGATTATTGAAGTTAAATTCATCCAAGATGAATAATCTAACCCATCATACGCTCGTGCACTGAATGTCCAATTTTCCCCTGCTGTTGTAGCTGAAGATGAAAGGTTGTTTATGTTCGTATTTATTCCTGACAAATAAGGTAAATCAACATCCCACCACATTGCTTCTTCCCAGATTAACCTAGAATCTGAAGAAGTTAAATCCCTCACCCACATGCTAAGTCCATTATTATAATACCCATGAGTATCCCATAAACCATCGTATATTTTAGATAAATAATTTATAGCTTGTGGTGACCCTCCAGTTCCACTAGTATAAGAACCTATAGATACCCAAGTAGAACCATTATAACATCTAGGTTGTAAATCTATTGTTGGTACTGTAGCAAGCATAGAGAATGAAATTGTATCTGAATCAGCACTCCAACATGATTGCGGAATAGATATATTATATGTATCTAATGTTGCTTGTTTAACTTGCCATAAACTATTATTAGTTGCATGAGGTGGTTTTTTATAATTAAAATATATGTGTCCCCCACTTGTTGAATAATTCCCACCATAATTGAGATTACAATATCCGTCAGTTCCTTGTTGGTCTTCGGTTTGTGTACTCTCTTGATAACACCAAGATGATGCAATATAAGAACTTTGCAATACACTTTGATTATACCATTTATATGAATAGGAAAGATTATCTGATTCATAATCAGTTGCATTTCCCCACCCTGGAATATCAGACGTATCATAATATAATCCAACTGGTAAAATAGAAACACTTTGCATTATTGGTGTATAACTAGATATTGTCTTTGTTGTTGAACTCCAAGAACCAAACTTATTACCATCATAACCACGACAAGATAAATTCCATACTTCTCTTGATGTCGTATTGTCTGCAGTAATATTATAAACATTAATTAAAGATCCTGAAGTGTAATTTGTTGTTGTCCCATTAATAAAATGAACACCACCTTTATTCCATTGCCAGCTGTAGTTGATACTATAATCTTGCTCACTTGTGATATTACACCATCCTAACATATTAGTTGTATTTGTATAAATTGTTACTGGTGTAATGTTGACTAGCTGCACAGCTGGCTTGTAGAAAATGGATGCTGCTGTTGAATTTAACCATGATGAATATGTAATTCCATCAAAAGCTCTACAAGCTACTGTCAAGTTATCTCCTGGTGAAGTGTAACTTGAAGAGATATTGCCAACATTTATATCAATACTTTCATTATATGTTTGACGAAGTTGCCAATGCATACCTTCTTCATAAAAAAGACCTTTTATATTAGATACGCATGTATAGGTCCATATTCCACCACTATTATAATATAATACTCGTGTATCCCAATTACCATCCATTGCATTATTGATATATCCACTAGCACCAGCACCATTGCATCCATCAAATACTCCTGTATCAAATAATAATTCTGTTGCATCAGAAGCCCATATTTCTGATTCATTCACTGTAGTATTTGTTATATAACCTCTTGAACTACTTGATCCACCGCCACCAGATGGACGTGAAAACATCATTAAACTAGTTGGAAGTAAATTATATTGCGCATCAGATAATGTTATGTTTTCCCTATATGATGGACCATTACTATATTTCACTTCCCAAGTTGCCCCTACTGCAAAATTTGGCTTCTTATACTCCATCCCCACTATCTCTGGAAAATCACTCCCTATATGATATTCCCCTGTGTCTAAACCACCACAAGCAGTTGAAACGTTTGTGGTTTCTTGATAACAAAGATCAGGATCAGTTGGATATGATATATTGGACTCGATATCATTTATGTACCATTTATATTCATAAGAAATATTACCCCCATCTGCATCTGTTGCATTACATAGAATTTGAAGATTGTTATCTGTATAAACAGTTGCTGGAAGGATAGTTGTTGTATTCATGACAGGAGCTGCAGCTAACACTACACCAGCCAATAATAAAAACATAGCAACAAAGCCAATTATTCTACTGTAACATTTAACCATTTCAACCTCTGTCCATCATATCCTGCAACTTTGAATTCTCCTCCTGTGTATAAGCCTTGTGCGTACCGTCCAGTCTTTGCCATATTAAATATATCAGTTCCTGAAAATATAGGTGAATCACTTGGGTGATTATGGATCTTATATGCACCACAACTAAACTTTGATGTGCTCTTCTCACTTAAAACCATATCAGGAACTGTTAATCCGATTAATTTATTTTCAATAATATCAAAACATAATCCTTTTTCTAATGTTTCGTTATTGTAAAACTCATGAATAAAATCCATATCTTTTTGCTCAATAGTTAAGGTAGTATTCCCTGTCCCAATACTCCTATGCCATTTAGTTATAGTTGTATTATAATGCACTTCTTCTGTTGTTGTTAATGTAATAGTTTTTGTTTTCATTGGTGGTTCCATTATCTTACTAACAGAAAATCCAAGAGCAAATCCCATTAATAAAATAAGAGAGAAAACCAGGAAAGTCGACCGCAAATGGTTCTGTTTCCCAGAATTCCTCTCTGTTTCCATACTCATTTTTTCTTCTTCCTCACTTCAGTCATATAAATAGATATTCCTGCAACCATCAAAAGGAATATTAATAGCGCTGCGGGAAACCATGATTGATTCCAATTACATTCAATATCATCGTCAAATAAACAAGTTACTACCGTATCAAGATTGATCTTACAATCCGTCCAACAAGATGTAGGAGTTTCACCTTCTTGACAAATATTATCTCCACAATAACCTGTTAAGTTTAATGATGGTGGAAGTGTTACAACTTTAGATCCTCCACCTCCACCTTGTGATGATGATGCTTCTTTGACTGTTAATAACACACCTACTCCTGGTGCTGAGTTTGTATTGCCATTACCATCTGCAAAGAAATATGAAAAATTATATGTTCCTGTAACAGTGAATGTTTCTATCCTAGCCCATGTATCTCCTGAAGATAAAATCATTGATCTATTCCAATCACTAAGACCTATTGCATTACCTGACACACCATGTATTTGCATAGTAGCATAGTCAAGAGACCCTGAATTATCTGTGAAGTTTGCATATATCGTGCCTGCAGTATTCACTGTAATTGAACTTCCAGCAAGCCATGAAGTTACATACTCAGGTGATTGGTTATCTCCGAGTAATGCTGTTGATGAATCTGTCCATGCGCCAGTATTTGGGAGAGAGTGTGTTGTATTTATTTGAACTCCACAAGTTATGTTATCTCCTCCAGAGAAATTACCATAACCCAAAGTCCTATTACTTATATTAAGATTGATTGTGTTCTTTACCCATCTGTAAGCTATCTGATCTTGTGTTCTATTAGTCAGCATAGTGTATGTACAGTTTGAATCTATACCTACTTGTGCAGGTAATGGTTGAAGTGCAACTGTGTATGTTGGTGTGAAGTTATTTGTTAATGAAAGATAATCAATAAATGTTGCTTGAGGAGTATAGCTGCTATCACAGATGTCGTCTCCGGTCAAATCTTCACAAGCAGTATTGTTCATCCAATAGTTGCCACCTTTGTTTTCCCCTGTAACAATATTTGTTGCAACAGATTCTGAAGTGTTAAGATATATAGTTGGTGTTCCTGCGCCTGTTAAGAAACTACTCATTGCACCAACATCGTTATTATATATAGTTGTATTTGATGCATCTGAACCTGATGTTGCATCAAATAAAGTAAATGGCCCTATGAAATAATTATTATAAATAGTATTAATTCCTGATGATTGTAATTCGAAAACATCTGTATTGTTTTGGATAGTGATATTATTATCTATGAAAGATGAAGAACCACCAACAGATGCAAAAACATTTCCTATATGAGTATTGTTTCTTATAGTTCCGTAAACATCATCAAGACTTCTTCCAAGATTAGTGAATGTGTTTGAATTAATATCAAAACTATTTCCACTCAGAGAAATGTCAATACCTGTACATGAGTTATTCACACCATATATTGTGTTATTGTATATAGTTACTGTGTCTGCAGTATTTCCTATAAAGATTGCCGACTCAGTTATATCATCACAAAGAGTCATGTTAAATCTATTATGTTGAATTATTAAATCACTAAACGTACCGGCAGTAGAAAAATGAACACCTGTATTAGAAGTAGCTGTCATCTCATAATAAATGTTTTGCACTGTAATATTAGAGACACCAGTTCTACCTAAAACACCAACTTCGCCAACACCTGCTGTAGATGTAAATCTAAAACTTCCATCTCTTATAGTAATATTATTTAAACTAGTATTAATAACAATTGCATCATCCATATTGCCAGTGAACCATTTATCATTGATATCCAAATCAATATCTGAATTGATTATTGTTAAACAATCATTACCTGTTCCTGTACCAACCATATTAAATGGAAGTGATACTGACTTATTAATATAATCCCCACACTCTGCACCAATAAATTCTGTTGATGAGTTTGTCCATCCTGTTGATTTTAAAAGAGTTGTATTAATCTGCACGGAACAAGTTATGTTTTCTCCGTTTGTGAAATTGCCTGAAGCTAATCCAATTGTTGTTGCTGGTAAAGTTGCGGTATCATTATACCATTTAAATTCTGTTGTGTTTACAGAGTCGCCACCACCAATACCTAATGTGTAATTGCATGTAAGATCAGTGTCTGTGTCTTGATATGTGCTTGGTAAGATAAGAGTGGATAGGGATAAATCAGAAACCAGAACTATAGATGAATTTAACCATCCACTATATCCAATTCCATCATAAGCTCTACAGCTAAGGGTCCAATTATCACCAGTAGAAGTGTATGAAGAAGAAAGGTTGTAAACATTAACTTCCACTCCTTCTGTGTAATATTGAGCAACGGACATATTCCACCACATTGCTTCTTCATATAGTGTACCAGATATGTATCCATAATCAAACAACTCCGTCCAGCCAGCCCCATTATAACAATACCCTTTCGCAGTTGAAAACTCTCCTGCACTATTACTTTGAATACGGAATTGTAAAGGAGATTGTATCCAACATGCGCCTGGGATTGATTTATTATGAGGAGTAGGTTGGTCTGCTGCAGCTTGCCATAAGCTTCCGGAATTTGCGTAAGTAGGTTTAGTATAGTTTACATACCAATATTCAGAGTCAAGTGCGGTTCCTCCTGTGCTCCAGCCCCCATCATAAGTATTATTTACATTAAACCAACCAGAACTATTGAAACCATAAGCTCCAGTTGCTAATCCTCCACAAGCTGTGCTTACATTTGCAGTTTCTTGATAACACCAAGAAGTTGAAGTGGAATTTATAGTTGCGCCTTCAGTAAAGAGGTCTCCTTCTTTATACATCTTCCATTCATATGTAACATCATCACCATCTGTATGGGTTGCATTACAATAATCCCTTAAATCTTCTTCTACATATGGATTTGCTGGGAGTATAATTGATGTGTTCATAATTGGTGTATAATTTATTAATGGTAGATAATCCACCAATGTTGTTCCTGCTGGAGAATATGATGCATCTGCGATGCCATCTCCATCTGCATCAGTATAGCCGGTATAATCCGCCCAATGATTTCCTCCAGTGTTTGGTCCGCCAATTATATTTGTTCTTGTTGTTTTGGTGGTGTTTAGATTTACTGTGAATGTACAAGAAGTCTCACTAAAGCTTGCAAAATCTGTATAGTTGTAATAGTAATTATCATAAAAATCTACAACGACGTTGTTATTATCACATTCAAAATAATGCATGGAATAAGTGGATGTGTTTAATTGCCTGAATGTATTTGAGTAAATAGTAGTGTCTGTTAGGGTAGTGTCTGCAACATAAAATGATAGTAACCCGTAACCTGAAATAAATGTGTTATTGGTGATATTTATATTGCTGTTTGTTCCTGATGGTGAGTTTGGAGTAATGGTAACTCCCCATGAAGCCATGTTTGTAAAATTAAAGAGATTGTTCAACAGAGAGAAATCTTGGATATCATTATTAGCATCGGGTTCTGATGATATACTAGCAAGTGCCTGTGAAGATTCCATTATAAGATTCTGGAAGGTAACGTTTGTTAGGTTGAAATATCCTATTACTGTGTTCAATAACTTGTACCCTCCACCATCAAAAGTAAGATTATTGTCATTATAAAAATAAATATTTTCTGAAGAAGTAGTGCCAGTTGTGGCATTACAATCCAAATCTCTATCCATAGTAAGTAAGTAGTTTGTCTTGGTTACGGTGTCTCCACATTCTAATCCAATATATTCTACAGACGAATTAGTGTATCCTGCTGTTTGTCCCCCAGTAGTATTAATCCATGCAGAGCAAGTGATGTTTTCTCCATTTACAAAATTAGTACTTGCAAGAGTTTCTGTTGTTATACCTATATCTGCCGTATCGTTATACCATTTGAAAAGTGCTGTATCAAAAGTGTCTCCTCCACCAATAGTATATGTATAATTACATGTAAGATCCGTGTCTGTGTCTTGGAATGTTGTTGGAGTTATTGTAACAGTATCTAATGAAAGAGATATAATAGTAACTGCTGTTGAATTTAACCAATCACTATAATGTGTGCCATCATACCCACGACAAGAAAATGTCCAATTTTCCCCTGCTGTTGTAGAAGATGATGAAAGGTTATTTATGTTTGTATTTATATTAGGAAGAACAAAAGAAGTATTTCCTGTTTCATTTAAAACATTATTAACATACCATTTATACCAATAAGAAACATTTGCTCCAAACTCATTAGTAACATTACACCAACCTTGTAAGTCTTGATCTGTTGATGGATTTGTTGGAAGGATAGTAGATGTGTTTGTGACAAGATTATTCTGAATTACCATAGCTGATGAGTTCAACCAACTACTGTATTGTAAACCATCAAATCCTCTACAAGAAAAAATCCAAGAATCTGCAACATCCATAGAAGCTGAACTAACATTGTTTAAGTTTTTATTTACCGCTTGTGTGTAATATAATTTATTGATATCGAAGATAGATGTGAATCCTTCACTACCAATTCCTTTGTATGTTGTTATATAATGAGTTTCATCAATCCTATCTATATTAGAATAAGTACCTTGATCCTCATCATATTCTTGAGTATATAACTCAGTGATTGCACCAAAATCGTCACTCCAGTTTATCATACTAACCCATGCATCCCCTCCACCTTCAAGTGCAATGATTGCATGGTTTGTATCAATAAGTCTTGCAGATAACATATTACCTTGTGCTAATGAAGCGGTACTTTCTAGATTAAGTGCACCATATGTAGAATTCCAAGAAACTATAAATACTGCTGCATTACCTGAACCAGTTATCATTTCTGCAGAAATTAAAGCATGTGTACTATCTATAAGCATGATATTACTATCATCCACATCTACATTCCTATACTCATATCTACTAAGTCCTGGAACAGAAGGTTCTGTTAATGTAAATGAATCATCCCATTCAATAATATTAAAATATCCATCTGTTGATGGACCTTCATATGCAACAACTGCATGCCTAGAATCTATCAAAACAACATCAGGTTCTAGACCATTCTCTACATCAAATTCTAATGTAGATAATACTGTTAATGTTCCGGCCACTGCATCCCATTCAATAATCTGAGCCCACCCATCATCAAAAGACCCTCCGTACACAATAAGAAACTTTTCATCATCTATCACTGTAATAGAAGGTTCTTGTCCGACTGCCGCATCAAACTCTAAAGTTGCTACTGTTACTAATCCACCAAATGTAGAGTTCCAACTTAAAATTTTAAGCCAACCATCTGGTGTTACTTCACCAGTCTCATATACGACAACTGAATAATTACTTGCTAAATATTCAACTTCTAAATTATATGCTTCATCTGATTCAAATTTATATCTTGAACCAACAATAGATTGTGTATAATTCTCATCCCACACAACTACAGTTACATACCCATCATCACCAGTGGTATCACTACTAACATAGATCCCATGTGTGCTATCAATAACAGATACATCATTATACTCCCCAGCCCCTGTAGCTGTATGTTCAAGTGTATTTAGTAAAGTCATAGAATAATTTGCAGTCTTTCCAGGATTATTTTCTACATTGTCTTCATACCATTTCCATTCATATGTGATTGTATCTGAATCAGCATCTGTGACATTACACCATCCTTGTAAAGATGTATTTGATAAAGGTGATAATGGAAGGATTGTTGAAGTGTTCACAACAGGTGGTGCATTGATATCTACTTTTGTTGAAAAATACCATGGTGAATAAGTTGTATCATCATATGATGCTCTACAAGCACCATACCATTCTTCAGTTGATGATGTGAAAGATGAGCTGATATTATATGGATTCTTAACTCCTGGAGCGACACCCCATTGTATTACTTTGATCATATCTCCAGAATCTTCTTCATATATTGCTAATGCAGATGTATTTGAAATATAAGCAATGTTTGATGAATTAAGACTACTCCCAGTACCATATATTAAAGAATCTACTTCTGTAAGAGTCCCATTAAAAGTGTATAAAGATGAAACAACAGTAATCTCACCCAAAGGTGTATAAGTAAGTAATGCAGAAGTTTTTGTTGCTGTTATCCCCAATGGGATAGTCTTAGATACATTACTACCAATTGTTAAAGTATCTCCTTTCTGTAAATCACCATATGTCGTGTTCCAATTCAATAAAGAGATTATACCTTCATCTGTATCATTTGACCAAGCAACAATAGCTGATGTTGAATTAATAACAGATATATCTATCGTCCAACAATCTGTTCCGAGTAATAATTCATCTTGAACAGTGAGAGTGTATGCACTATTCCACGAAATGGTTGCTGCATAACAATCAGTTGTATCATAATCTGCAAAACCAACAATAACAGAAGTGTCTGATATTTTATCAATCTGATGAAAGCCAACATTATTACCATTATTACTATAGTAATTAATAGATGTAAAACTAGAAATAGAAGGAGCATATGTTGTATTCCAATTAAAAAGAGTGGCTCTAGCCGTCTCACTAGCTATTTCAGTATACGCTACAAATCCTAATGTTGAATTGATTATTTTTATACCTGGATAAAGTGCAGATGCCCCATGCAGACTTACCCAATCAGTAGTTGTAGTTGTATAATATGATGAATTCCAAGTAAATCCTTCAATATAACCATAGAAATCACCAGTATCATATACTACAAATCCTGCGGATTCTCCAGGAATAAGATCCCCCTGAAAAGTAGATGCTACTGCAGATATATTCATACTTCCAGGGAGTTGTGTTAGATCCCCATATGTATTATTATAAGATATTGCATTCACCTCACAAGACCCACCTATAGGTTCAACACATGATATAGACATAGAAGTGTTATCATCGATCCTTTTTGTATCTATCCAAAAAGAAATATTAGTCACATCTAACCCTGATGAATTATATAATTCATTATTAAATACAGCACCACTTTCATTTAAAACACCATCAACAACAAACTTATATTCATATGAAGAAGTAGTTCCATAACCATCTAAAGTACATTGTAAAACAAGGTCATCTGATGTTGTAGGAAATAATGGAGTTAAAGTTGTTGATGAGAATGTAGGAGTTGCAGAAACAGAAACAGAGAAGAATGTAACTAGAAGGACACTTAAAATAAACCCTAACAGTAACTTTTTTAACATACCCATTTTGCGGTCGACCTTCCTATAAGTAATAACTTTAACTATTTAAACATTTTGGCTGCGATCTCTTTATTGTAGTTCAAGAATACTATCCCTGCCAATAAAAAGTATATCCAAAAGTCTGATATGAACTGGCTCAAATATGTCTTCAGGCCAATGAAGATCAATATATGAGATACAGTTAGTAACAATGGTCTGCTGATGAAATGTATTGGTTTGAGGAAATGTAAGTACCAAGATGGAAAGAAAAGCATAGTAACCCCTAGTATAATGAGAACAGGGGATATCCCTGAAAACCCATTTAGGTCTATGAAGTGTGCAAGACTTATGAATATTAAAACACCCGATACGGATGCTAATAAGTCTGCAGTGAGTCTCTGTTTATTCTCTTCCACTAGTTCCCACCTCAGATAGTCCTACATACCTATCATTGATTGCAGTTGTACTATTGATTGCTCAAATATTTCTGGCACAAAGTCTCTTAGGAAAAATAACACTAATAATGCTATGATGAAGATTACTACAAGAGCGAATGTGTCTTGTTTAGTAATTTCTTGATTCTTCACTAATTTCTTTGTCATCACTGCAGCTAGTACAGTTGATATTGCCAGAGGTAGTAGTACAAAAACAGGACCTAGTTTTACGTCAAAGCCTAAAGCAGAACCGAACATTAATCCCATTGCCTGGAATAATACTAAAGTCAGTACCACTAAGATAATGATAGTTGACAGATCGAGCTCAAGACCTCTTCGTCTTCCAAATGCGTCTACAGCCATTTTTGTTATCCTCCGATTATAATTTTCTATTGTATGCCGCTATGGCACCGATTGCAGTAAGTAAAGCAATTACGAATATCACTGAAAATCCTGATACAAATTCGTAGTCTAGGATCCCAGCGAAAAAGTCTCTTATTGCTGGCATTGTATTAATGACCAACATTAAGATACCAACATAATACGCTGTTCTTAAGTTTAATAGTGTTTTTAATTTCAACATTTTTAAGCCTCCGTTATTTTGGTGTTCTGAAATATAAAAAAGTCAGTAATCCTAGGAATAATAACACTGTTGGGCTGAATAAATCTTCTATTCTGAAGGTACCAAATGAGGCACCAGCTCCAAATACTAATGCAGCAACACCAATCATTATTATAGTTGAGCGAGTACTTGTACTTTCTTTTTTCATGATTACCATTTTATTTCCTCTTGAACATTTTCTTAAAAGGATGTCCTTTTACCAGACCTTTCTTTGGCCCTCTCTCAAACATTACATAGTAGATAATGAATAATACAGCAAATACCATGATTAATTTTTGAGTGAGTCCACTAGATTCTTCTGCTGGTGCTGTGTAAGTTGAAGTTCCTGTATCAGTTGTTGTCAGTATATCTGTTTCTTCTTCAAAACTTGCTGTTTCATTCACTGGATCATCAACATAATCAAATCTACATATTTCAAACCCATCATCATATTTTGAATAGATTAAAGGATCTGATGTCCTCATACCAAGATTATCATTTGAGTTACACCACCAATAGTTACCGTCTGCATAAAGTAATCTTGATTCATTTGTACCAAGATTGACAAAGTAACTTGTTGAGTATTGTTCATTTAATATACCAAGCATCTCATCACAAGATAATGTAGCCACATCAATTATGTCTAAAACACCCAATGCACTCACTGTATGGTATGTATTTAGTTCTTTTAGGCCATCTGGATGCTGTACTGTTGTGACTGCTGTCAATTCTGCTGTTCCATTATAACCATCTGTCACAATATCTAACATATCAAAGATATTGTTAGGTTCTTGAGTTTCGCATGTCTTAACAATAGCACCAAGGAAACCTTGTTGATATAACAAGAACAGTACAACTACTGAAACAATAATGAATAATAGTTTTTGGTCTTTTTTAGCTGCCATGTTTTATCACCTAAAATTGAGGCCTTTGCCTTGGTGTGCTGTAAACTGTCATGAATGCTACAAGGAATACAACAAGTCCTACAATGATTAATATGAACTTATGTTCACCCATCCATTCTTTCAGTTTAATATCTGATAATCCAGGGAAATCAAATCCTAAATCCCAATCAGATGTGCCACTCTCAACATCGTTACCTTCTACACAATATCCATTTACACATTCAATATTATTCAATAACCATCCACCACATTCTGTAGTAGCTGAACATGAATCTCCTTCTGAATTGTAATTATTATTACCAGCGTCATCATCTGCTGCAATTATAGTAATTGGAATCATTGCTTCATCAGAAGTTAATGGATCTATATCATCTGTACCATCATCGGGTGTTCCACTATCTGAATAACATCTTTCATAAGCACCACAATAAACAACATTATCTCCACCAATATTATCTGGGACAGATACTGTAAATGTGTATGTTGCTTCTCCTGCTGCACCTAATTCAACGATTCCTGTTTGGGTGTAGGGTTCACCATCAACACAATTGTCATTCTCAGGTAAGTATTGGATAGATTGGAGAAGTGTATCTGTTAACCAATCAGGGTGATCTGTTCGGTCTAAGATAGAACACTGCACATACATACGTGAAGCTATTTGGTCTTGGTTAGTAACCTTTGCTTTGATTGTAGATAGATCACCTACTTCAACTTCTGCATCGTAATCAGTTATCTCAATAAGATAATGACTCTGTACATCATCATATTCTGGTATAGCTTGCCGTCCATCTGTATTTGAAAATACAGTTAAGATAACAAATAGTCCAATGACCATCATCAAAACATTATTTTTATTCATTTTTTTTACCATGTTAAATCACCCTAGTATCTTCTCCGTGAACGTACAAGGAACATTATTCCGAATACCCCTAAAATTATATATGCGATATTTATACCGCCAAAAGCGTTTTGAATACTTTGCGTTGCTCCAGATAATAAGACTAAAAATAATCCACCAACGGAAACTGGAATTGCAACTATAGCCCCAGGACCTGTGAAAAACAATGCAATACCTAATGCAAGTAATGCTATTCCTGTGAATGCCATCCAAGCAACAACACCTGCTCTTCCAGGAGATGGGTTAAGATAATTGAATATAATTAATGCAAGGATGCCTAGATAAAACATTCTTTGGTTCTTTTTATTGTTAAACCATTTTCCTATTTCTTTTAACATTTTATCTCATCCTCCAAAACCATATTAATCCTACAATAAGTAATGCCCAAGCCCACCAAGTCATTGCATTAAGTATTCCTACAAATGCACCAACTCCCGGACCAAGTATTAATAAACCAATTGCAATTGGAATTATTGCAACTTTTGTTATTGTTGCCATTAATCCGAAAGAGCCTTTAGCAGTCTCCATTCGAGTATGGCCTCTGTTTACAAATGAGTCTATTGCAACTCTTTTTTCTTTTGTTCTTTCAAAGTCAGTTCTATCTGTTTCCCATTTCTGTCTTTGTTGTGCTTTGAATCTTTCTGATTGCGCTTCTATATCTTTACCAGCAAGGCTTCCAGCTAATTGTTCTCTTTTTAATAAAATTTCTCTTGGAGTGAGTGGTTTGCTTCTACCCATTATCTCATCCTCCTTCGTGAAAACATAAATTTATCAGCTGCGTAACCAATGTATCCACCTAATGTCATAAATACAGTATACATTTTTGTTTTGGCTAAGTCTAGTGCTGCTCCACGGCCTAATGCATCATCAATTATCCCTTTTCCGGCTGCAATAATAGAGTTAAGATCAGCACCTTGACTAATAGCGTAGTTTGCTGCAAGTGCACCTACAGCTGCACCTATCATGATTGCGCTCCCGTGTCGCCTCATATCATTTTCAAACATACGCCAATTGTATACCATTCTAAAATCTCCTTGGTTTTGGTGGTTTAAGTAACATTACAAGAAGGAATCCTGCAACACCTACAATTCCCCAGAATGTGTAAGTTAATGAATCTCCTTGAAGTCCTAATGCATCTGCTAACCAAGCTTTTGCTCTGTCAACAACTCCACGTTCTTCCCAAGCACATACACCAAATTGTTCAATTGTTTTTTCTGTTTCTGATTCAATATCAAAAATCCATGCGAAACCTTTACCTATTAAGTTTAAAGGACTTACCCACTTAACAGCATCATTGAATTGAGCATTATTTGATCTAACAATATCTTTCAATTCATCATATACTCTTTTATTCTCTTTATATTTATCCCTATCATCATTGATAGCTGCAAGACATTCTGCGCCTTCAACACACTGCACATCCCCGTAACCAACAAGACATAATGGATTTTCAGGATCTTTTAAGTATCCTTTACTTCCTTCTTCCCATACAGTTAATTGGTTTATCTGATCAAGGTCATCAAGAAATATTCCATCTTTCTTTGGATAACAAAACTCAAAGATAAGTCCTCGCTTAATACACCACTCTGATGTATCGTCTTCGCTTTCTTCAAGAGTTGCTTCTTCCCCATTAGGTTCTTGTCTATTAAACCATGCTGCAATACATTCTGAAATAGTTGCTAAACTATCACAAGGATTGATTGATCCTGCAGGACATGATTCTCCAGTAGGTACATAACAACCATCAACACATCTATTCTTAACTAATACTAAATCACCAGATTTACACATTTCATCTTGTACACAACTATCTCCAGCTGAACATAGATTAGTTATCTTACATGTGTTATCTGAACCACACTGTGGTGCCCATGTTGGACAGTCTGAATCTCCTGAACAAGTATCTGGGTTATCTATCCATTGTTCTTGAACAACTTCTTTGAATGCTTCTGCATAATCATGAATAGATTCTGTACATACAGCTTCTGTTACATCAACAACAGTTCCAGCTTCCTTAGTACAAATATCTTCTGTTGTTAACATCTTTAGGTTAGCATCTGCTTGTTCTGCAGGGATATTATCAAGTAAATCTCCTAATCCACCAACACCAGCTTCTGTTCTTGAAAATGAAAATAAGTCAAAGAGATTTCCACCACTTCCCAAAGTGAGGATATTCCATGCAGTATTCATAAAATTTGTAATTTTATTTGTTGCTGTATTTCCAAAGCTAATTAATTTAGATGCTGCTTTAACATCTCCAACTGCTTCAATATACTCTTCCATTGCTTCATTCTGTGTCTTATCAAGTTCACAGCAAACAATATCATTTGGATCAATAATTTCTCCTGTGTTTACATTGAATGGAACTTGCCATGCAGTATTTGTATCTTCATATCCAGGTGATGTGCTATCTCCTGTTTCGCTCCAACACTTATCAAAAGTATCTGCTTTAATATAACAAATAGGATCTGATGCACTTGCCCAGTTAGGAATATCTGTCTTACCATAATCTCCATTTTCGGGAACTGTTAATGTAAAAGTTGAAACTGATTTAGATTCTTCACTAGATAAAGTTAGTTTCTTTCTTTGTACAAAACTTTCTTCTCCTGCAACACAAGGTTGGTCATAATCATCAACAGATGCTGCTCTTGTATAATAACCTAAATCAGCAAGTCCTGCATGCGCTTTCAAAGGTCCACAATATATACCTACTTCAATATCTGCAATTTCTGATTCATCTTTTGTATTCTTTACAGACACGGAAAAAGATAACTGTTGTCCTGGAGTGTAAGTTCCTCCTGAGAGATGTAAATTTGTAATTTCAATAACTCCATTTGGATCTCCATCATTTCCGCCACCAGTATCTTCATCACATTGATTAGCTCCGGGCCAGCAACCATCATCACAGTATTCTGCAGTAATTCCAGTATCTCGTCCAGTTGAACTAAACCAAATTAAATCATCACCATTACATACTTTAACATGACGTTCTATTTCTTCAGTTACTTCAAGTCGACATGCAGTTTCAACCCCATACCAATTATCACATGCATTTTTATCAGAACCTGTACATGGACATAAATTATCATTGTAACCTACACATGCTGATTCATCTTGAGTAAGACATCCTTTTTCAAAATCATCATCTGAATCTATATCACAATCATAACATGCGTACTTAACTAAATAAGGTAAGTCGTCTTGTGTTGTTGAATAGCGACTAAACAAAGGTTTATCCCAATCAGCTGTCTTTTTCCATAATTCTCCAAATATATAAGATGGTTCTGAGCCATATCTATTTTCTGAATAATAAGCAATAAAATCTCCTATTGCACAAGAAGCTCCTGGTTGGAAATTTGGCCAATCAGCTGAACCTTTATATGGTCTACTTGATGAATAAGCACTTCCATCCCTAACACAACTATAACTTCCACCAATTGCAGCTTGAACTCTTTCTGGAACAAAATCTTCTCTTGCAAAAGAAGTATCTGAAATTGATTTACCTACAAAAGAATGTGCAGCATCTGTTGGTGCACCTTCAATTTTTCCATTAATAACCTTGAGTGTTCTTGGAAGGTTCACATCCTCTTCTGCTATAACTTTATCTCCACCTGATGGAACTAATGGAACGAATGCAGTTACAAGACTAACTACCATAATCATAACTAGGATCCATCCAAAGATTATTGTCTTCTTCATTTTCGGCCTCCTTTCATTCCTGATAGAAGGAAGAATACTACACCTTGGAACACAGCCCCTGCAAAGATTTGTGGTAATGGAACTTGAAACCATCCAAGTAATGCTCCACCAAAGTTATATACAATAGGAATTAATGCACCTATCATAAAATACTTCTGAGGAGTCATTTTCTTTTTAGTCATAATCATGACTGCAAATACACCAATACCTGCATATAATATATAGGACACTGGATCGAATATTTTTGTTATAAGGAATATCATAAGTAAATATATGCCTGTCCCCATGAATGCTAAATTCATCATTGGATTTTTATTTGCCATTATTAAACCACCTTGTTATTTGATTTAGGAAAGTTGAGAAAGATGATACACTTACTTCTGTAACATCTTCTGGTAAACATAAAGAGTTTTTCCCTAGAGGAGCACATGATGTTCCATCAGGACAACTATCTGCTACTGTTTGATTATTAATTCTCATTAATATTGATTCTCCAGATAAATGACAGATTGTGTCATCTTCTTGAAGTTGAACTGTTTCATATGACCAAGTTCCTTTTGGTAAATTGTAATAGTAAGCCCCATTACATTCTCCATCTTCACAATCACATGCTATCTGAACACTCATTGCACCACGTTCTCCACAGTAATGTTCAATCAAGATATGTTCTTGTTGACATACATCTCTAATATTATCTCCTCGATATGATAAAGTTCCATAATTATTATAATCAAGGCCAGCATCCGTATCCCGGCATCCTTGTAAAACTAAATCACATCCTTCAACAGATGTGTCAACCCAGTCAACCCATATACCTTCAGTATTACAATTGTCTGGTGCACAATTTCTTGTTCTTAACATCTGTAAATGTCCGTCTCTGACTTCGCATCTTTGATTAGTAAACCCTGAACATAAGCATTGATCAGCGCAATCGTATTCATCTACTAAATATGTTTCATGTCTATCTGCTTCAAAGCAGAATTCTTCGTTGCCCAGGACCTGACTAGAGTCAAATTGAGATTGGTCCTGGAGAGCGAAGACACGCCAAATCACTGGAAATGGCTTAATGTTCTCTAAACAAACCTTGGGGGATTTATAGAAAAACAGTTTAGATAAGATTGGTTCACCAGTGCAATCGCTACCAATATCTCTATTTGTTGCAGCATTTTGCATTAACATATTCATGAAGTCAATATCTCCATCAGCCCTATCCTTTTCAAGGTTGACACTGAGTGAATACACACCAGCAGGTAAATAATTTACATGCCCTGGTTCTTCAGTCTTTGTTATCTTTGTTGGTTTTACCATTTTTATTTCTTTATTGAACTCTAGTTTACTCATTGTCCTATTGGTATCCATGTCTATATGGATACGTTCCAATGCAGTCGCCAATCCGATATTTACTATCAATATAATGAAGACTGCTAACGCCTTCTTGTAATCCAATATACTACACCTGTTAATCCGCCGAATACTAATCCATACTGAAACTCTTGTTGTAGGACCATTATTTCTGTTGTTAGCTTAAAAAAATAAAAAATAAATGAGTATACAAAATATGAGATTGCACCTAAACCACCAACTGATAAGATACTAGGTTTCTTTATATAAAACCCTAGTAAATATGCTGAAGGAGTTATTACTAAAAGTGCCACAAATATACTCATGGGATCTGGAAATTGTTTGTACAATAATAAAAAAACAATAGCTACTGATATAGCGGTAACCCTAACGTAAAGGTTTTGCCAATATCCAAGTAAGCTGTATCTTGCCATTTTAGTTGTTTGTCAGGAATGTAAAAGCATGTAGCCCCTTAAAAAAGAGACCACACGTTTTACTCATTGTTTGACTTATTCCAGTGCGGCCTGCGTCAAACAGTTTGCAAACATAAATGATGGATTATTTCCACCATTTAGTGATTGCAAAATCTGCGATCCAGGCTGAAATACCAGCTGCGATAGCTGTGCCAACTTCTACAAGTCCAAAAATGCTTGTAGATAATAAATCTATGCCGCCTAGGAAACCTCCAACGATTGGGGTTAATACTACAACTGTTGTACCTAAGACAGTTATCTTAAGCATTTCTTTTGGTTTTAATGCTGCCATGTTCTTTACCTCCGTAAATTATATTTTGATTACTTAAAACAAAAAATGTTCAAAACAAAAACTTATCGTCTTCGCTTCTTATGTCTTCCTTTAGCGTTTTTGTTTCCTTTCAACGCACGGGAAATCTTCATCTTTGTTTTTCGACTCATTCTTCTTTTCTTTGCCATGGTGGTTACCTCCGTATATGGTTTATTTTTCCGAAAGGCTCTTGTATAACAAAAACCCGACTTCAGGAATAAGATAGATTGCTGAAAAGAATGTAATAGCATATGCTATCCATTCATACATCCAATCGTATGATATATATGAACTAATGTATTGTGGGAGTTGGTCTAATATCCAAGGGAATATTTTGATTGCAACAACGAAACTTATGAAAAGTATTACATAATACAATACCTTGCTTGAATAAAATGCGTATGATCTATTTTGTGATGCCATCTTAATCCACCCTCAAGAATGCTTGCAATCCTTCAAACGGACCAATAACATCTCCAGTTGCTTGTGTTTTGATGTAATAGACCGCAATAATTATCGCAATGACTACTGCAATGTCAAACATCATTTGTGATTTATCTCTTACCATTTTATCATAAGTTCTTTATTGTGTTTTCCAAGACAGCTACTTTTGCATAGTCTGGATTAACTTTGTTGATTTCTTTTCTTTGTTCTTTGTTTAATTTTGACCTAAGCTTGCTTACTTCAGACCTTCCTTTTCCTTTGAAGTCTGTAATTTTATCTGTAAGGAAGTTTATTCTATCTCCTTCTTCTGGAGTGATTTTACTACCAGTAGTTGATATTAATAAATCTTCAATCTTATTTGAAACACTAGTGAAGTCGGTGAACTTATCTAAGTCAATATTTCTCTTAGTGAGTGCTCTTTCTCTTTCACCAGACATTTGCTGTGCAAAATCTTCCCTTGCTCTAACTTGTGTAGGTGTGAATGGTCTACCAAGAACTGTTAATAATCCAGTGTATTTTGAAGTAATCAACCGGCCTTCTTTAGTAAATGCACCATTCTTTGTTAATACAAGATCCATTTCTTTTACTTTTCTTCTTTCCTTAGGTGTTAATCCTGTTAACATTTCTTCAAATGTAGCAGTAGTGAAAGGATCTAATCCTGCAATTGCTTTTCTTCGAGCTTCATTTACACCAATTCTTTTTCTTATGAATGGAGTATCTGATTCTATTTTTCCAGATGAAAGGAATGGTTGGTCTGGATCTAGTAATTTCTCTTCAAACTTTCTCATTTCCTTTTCTTTTTGTCTGACTGAAGTAATTGAATTAATCCTATCAAGTTCTGCTGCAGTTGCACGTTTCTGAATAGGTGTAATAACATCTTCAAATTCATTTCTTAATCTATTTGATACCGCAGATACATCAACAAGTCGTCCTGATGCATCTTTCATCTTAACTCCTTGTTTTCCAAGTGCTTCTAAATCACTAAGGTGTGATGCAACACTTCTCTTTGAAGCTCCACGTCTTCCTGCAAAATCTGCAAATAAATCTTGGTCAGAACCATCTGAAGTTTGTATTCTATTTAATGCACCTTCAAGTAATCTAACTTTATTCTTTGCGTATTTCATATCATCTTTCTTTGCCTTCTCTTGTTTATCTTGAAAATCTTGAGACTCTTGTTGTCTACTAGCAAAGTCAGCTTGTAATTTTGATTGTTGTCTTGCTAATTGCCTTTCTGATAATTGACTATCATCACTAGCATCAAACTTATCTTTCTTAACTTTAGTTTCCTCAACCATTCTCTTTTGTGCTTCTTTGACTAATAATCTTCCTCTTTTGAGTTGTCTTTCAACTCTGTCACTTTGGAGTCTTTCTAAAGCTTGATTTGTAAGTTCTGTTGAATTTAATAAGGAAAATTGTCTTGTTTGTTTTCCTGGTTTTCTTCCTGAAGGAATATGTGCTCTTCGTATTTTCTTTTTTCTAGAGTGCTTTCTAACTGTAACCTTTTTTCCTTTCTTTACTTTCCTTTTATGTTTTCTTACATTAGTTTTAGCCATTATGGTGACACCTCTGTGACAACGCCCAGACCGTATTTGTCCAGGAGTTCTAGATTGCTTGTTTGACAAGCTTTAGCGTAGTACCAGTTTTTTGATACACAAATATCATCTTTCTTATTATCATCTGGAAATAACTCCACATGATATGTGTAAACCTTTGTGTCGGCAATCTTTCCTGCTGTTGCTTCAACAGGAATCCATCCTTCTTCTGGAGTCCATGCAATTAAATACGCATGCAATCCACCTTTCCTGGAATAATCAACTGACCTTGAAAAGGTAGTATCATCCGGATCAACATTTGCGAGCTCATCATATTGAGGTGCTCGGAATATGTCAGTAAAGGATTGTGATAGTATCGCTTGTAACCTATAATTTGAGTTAACAAAGATACATCCGCCAACTGGTTTTGCTGCAATACCCATTTTTCTTAAAATGGATATGACGACAATTGATTGTGTGTCGCATTGTCCTGTTCCTTTTTCAAGGATTACTGGTGCTGTTCCGGAGAAACATGATGTATCAGATTCTCCTATAATATATCGGACATTTTCATATACATAACGTGTGGTTTTTTCGATTGCTTCTCTTGATGTTGATGATTCAGCTGCAATCTGTTCTGCAATATCCACAATTGTCATATGATTATAATCATAGTATGGTGTATTACTAATATCATCATTGTATGTTAATAATTGTTCCATTGCTAAAAAATTATAATCGCTTTGCCAATCAGGTGTATTCTCATTAATTATTAGTGGAGGCTCATCTTCTGGAAGATATGCACCTGACATTCCCAGTAACAATAATGTTATTGCTACTGTTCCCCAAAGGACTTTCTTTCTTTTATCCTTGTCTGGAGTTTGATTGTAAATAATGTAAACAACAACTGCAAGTGCTGCCAATAGTAAGTACACTGATGTGAGTGGAACTCCGAGCGCCCTTGATATGTTTGTAAAGTCTACCATTTTTTGTCATTGTGTTTTTGGAAAAAAGACCGGTAACGAGTCATTGCTGACTCGCTAGCCGGAAACGGATTGAAGGCCAATATAACGGTCTTGATCTGTGTTTCCCGTAATTGTAGGCCCCATCGTATTTAGATTCCCAACCTAAATGAATGTAATTGTTGTTTATGGTCCTTATTTCTTAAACCAAAGCGTAAACAATACCAGTGCACTAAAGGCATACATTTGCCAATCGTGTGAGAGCCAAGCGTCTCCAAATCCAAAAGCTGTTGTTACCGCTAATAATGTTATTAATAACTTCATCCAGTCTTTTTTAAAATTGAATGCCATTTTTATTTCCTCCCTTTGCCTTTACTTTTACCAAACCATCCAGCTTGATATCCGATAAATGCTAATGCTCCAACAACAAATAGTAATTTCATATTCTTTTCTTTTTGTGCTGGTGTTTGAGTTGTAGTTGTTAATCCTCCTGATCCACCTAATCCATTTTCATACATCCCAGCCAAAACTAACAAAATAGGTATTCCCCATAAAAATTTATGAGGTATTCTTAATTTCTCAATAAGTTCTGGAATAAATGCAAATAATAATGCTGTAATAATAGTTGATGTAAAAACAGGATATTGTGTATAAGTTGAAAGAAAGTAAAGAACAAAACCTCCACCAACAGCAGCTCGAATCCATTTATTATCTCGCCAATCTACCATTTAGATCCACCCCAGTCCACTCATTACAGCAGCTGAATTAGTTACAATGTGCATAAATATTGCACCTTTCAATTCCTGGTGTCTAATGACCAAGATTGAAGAAATTACTGAAAACATGAATGTGATAAGTAATGGAATTGATTGAATTCCTTTTGCTGTGATGTGAAAGATTGTAAAGAATGAAGCAACAACTAATACAACAATAAATAATTGTGTTGATAGTTTCTGAACAGAAACTCTTCTACCTGTAATCTTTTCAGAATAAGTTGCGAAGCCTTCAAGCAAACGTCCGTTAAAAAAGGACGTTTCAATAATAGGTACTAAAACACCCCATCCAAGTAATGTAAGAATTTTTGAGCCTTTTAATATAGGAGTTGAGGTTGCAAGAAGATGAAAAATTGATTGTGCCCCAGATATAATTCCAGAGTTAGTTAGTGATTGTGGTGAGAAAAAGCTGACAAGTAATGTTGATAAGGTTAGGAAAACTCCTAGGCCAATGATGCTTTCTAGATATACTTTGAAGTTGCTTGCTTTACCACGAGAAATAGGAAATGAAATGAAATTGTCGCTTCTGAACCAAATAAAGTCTCCAAACATAATTAATAAATAAATCATAGCTAAGTCTTGATCAAATGCTAGCAATAGAAATAGCAAGAACAGTACAACGAACTTAAAGTAGTTTAATTGCTTATCGCTAGCCATTTATTTTTACCTCGGTTTGATTAAATAAAAAAAAATAAAAAAAAGAGCTAGCTTAGCTCAAATTTACTGTCAAGTTATATACTTGCAGTGAAATTCTGTTCAAATCTTCGTCTTCAACACCTTCAATAAGTTCAAGGGTATCCTCGTTCTTATCTACATCACAGTCATACAAATGTAATCTTGGATCTGCGGATGCAGTTGTTGGTTGTGTTGCAGTAGATTCGATTTTGATGTTGAATTCGACTTTCTCACCATCTGCAGACTTTGGTATATAGAATGCATTTGCACCATCATATGTTGCATTATGGTATGTGAAAAATCCTGGTACAGCTGTTGGGTTGTCGCCAGTTGCTTTCAAAATGAAAGTTTTGTCGTATTCAAGTACAGCTACATTCTGACAGTCAGAGTATGGGTTTCCGAAATATTCGTCAGTACCTGCTTTCACAGTAATTACTGTTTCGAATTCATCGTCTGCGCCCATTCCTTCTGCGCCTGCAGAGTTAACAGAACCATCTGAATTCAAAGCATAATATGAATTCAAGCTTGTATCTGCTAGTGCTAATGCAACAGCATCGAATTTTGGATCTGAACATTCTGTATCAACAGTTTTGACAAGTGTATAATAGGTAGTTGATGCTTCCCCATATAGAATTTGCATGTCATAATTT